>Ga0326727_10019842_pt1 | contig 13429 bp, 13 predicted proteins | sample MB2enrmetagenome_FD_207643 | JGI IMG/M metagenome (GOLD analysis project Ga0326727, IMG submission 207643) | Lab enriched peat soil microbial communities from McLean, Ithaca, NY, United States - MB29MY | ecosystem: Environmental > Terrestrial > Soil > Wetlands > Peat | place: USA: New York... | reverse complement strand
GCTCAGAAAGACGTATTCTGTCTTTGCGGCAACAAGGGAGCAGCCGATGCATGCCGGGAAACGCTCGAAAATGGCGGGGCTATTCCGCCCGTGGCCGTAGTGCGGCTTACCGCCGGGTCAGTGGCGATCGGACTCCGCTGCGAGTGCGCAGCCCGGATCCAGGCGGCCGAGTTTGCGGCGATCGTCCTCGGGCGTTTCCGGGTCGGACGCATCGAGGACGAGGAGGGGAACGAAATCCACGAGAAGCTGCGCGACATCGGCGTTCTGGATTTCTTCGGGGTAGATTGCTTCGAGGATCTGTCGGATGGATAGACGGCGCATTACGGTGGCCGCAGTTCTGATAACGAGGGGCGGGCGGGTGCTCGCTGCGAAGCGCGCCGAGAACCGCGGATACCCGGGGCAGTGGGAGTTTCCCGGCGGCAAGCTCGAAGCGGGGGAAACGCCCCTTCAAGCCGCCGTTCGCGAGATCCGCGAGGAACTCGCCGTCGACGTGGATAATCCCCGCGAAGTGGGACGCAGCGTGCATCACTATCCGGAATTCACGGTGGAGCTTGTCTTCGTACGCGCCGACTGGAACGGCAAGGGGAAGCTCGTTCAGACTGAGCACCCGGAAGTGCGCTGGTGCCTTCCCCGGGAGCTTTCCGCCCTCGATTTCCTCGCCGCCGACCGCCCCTTCGTGGAACGCGTGGCGCGCGAAGGCTTGCCGGGATGAATAAATTTTATCGAAGATGAATTGAAATAAATCAGCTTTGGTTACTGATCAGGCAATTCTTTTGAACTTTGCGTACTCCGTAAGGAATTCCGGATTTCCTTCATTCGGGTTAGCCCGCTTATTACCGCTTGATGGCGGCCGGGGATACGTCGGGTGGTCAGGTCGTTATGCTTCTTCCGGGTACGTGTTCCCGGAATGCGTTTCATGATTGATATTTCCGGAAAAGCACTTTAAACTATTGGGACAATTTCCCGGTAGGGCCGGAGGCGTGCTTTGGGTCCGTTCATTCGATTCGTTCTTGTGTCCGCCCTGGTCCTTTGCGCCTCGGTTCCGGCGTTTTCCCAGCGGGATGCCGGTTGGGATTCCGTGGAACGCGGAGACTGGACCCGCGCGCGGGAAATGTTCCGTCAAACCCTGTCGAACCGTCCCGGCGATTCCCAAGCGGCTTTCGGGTACGCTCTGACCGTCTGGCTCGGCGTTTCTGTCGATCCTCTGACCGCGTCCAATCTGGCGGCGGATGGATGGACCGACCCGGTGCCGGGAGCTTTATGGTTCGCGGAACTGCTCCAGCAACCTGCGTTGCCGGATCTGTCGAAATTCTCCAACCTTTCCGGACATGCCGTCGCCGACTGGCAGTCAATGGCGGAACGGGATCTTCTTCCTGCGGTCCTCGAAGCGCTTTCCCGACTGGAAACGGCGGAGAAGGGTTGGAAAGAGCCGCTCGTTCTGGACGGGAACCTTTTGGCCGCCGCTTTTTCGGGAAGGCCGGCCGCGGGTACGGCCGATCTCCGCCGTGTCGATCTCGCCGCGGTCGATGCTTTCGACGCGGGAATGTCGGCCTTCGCCGCCGCTCTGGAGATCTTTCTTTCCCACGATCTGGACTGCAACTGCGCCGCGATCTCGGCGATGTTCGAGGGCGGCAGTTTCCGTTCCGGGAAATACTACAATCCCTTTGCCGATCCGGCTTTTCCGGGCTTCGGCGAGCTTCGTCCCGGGGCAGCCGGAAATTATTCCCGGGCGAAGGATCTCCTCTCGAGAGTTTCGGACAAGGGGCTTCGGGCCGTCGCTCTCCTGGAAGCCGACAGCGGCGATCGGCAGGACGCCTGGCTGCCCGCCTTTCCCGCGAAGACGCTTTCCGACATGCGCTCGTTGTTTTCGGCGTTGAAATCGTCGCTCTCCGGCAGGTTCGTCAATCCCGTTGCCGGATTCGGCATCGCGGGGGTTCCGGAACTGTCGGCGGGACGTTTCCTCGCCGCGCCTTTATCCCTGCGTGCGTTGTTCCTGGATGTCGGCACGAACGGCGAGCCTCTCCTATTCGACGTCGAGTCCGGCGCGGAGGTGAAGACGCCCGTCGACGGTACGCCTTACGCTGTCCGTCTGAAAAGTCCCACGTTCGGCGGATTGCTTCAGGAGCCGCTCTCGGGAGCCGGCGGGCTTTTTCCATTGATCGCTTCCTACCGATCGGACCTGACGCCTTTGGGAAACGTTTTTCAGGCGCTCTGGCCGGCCGAGGATTATACTTACGATCCCGATCATCCCCGGAAGCCGTCCGGCGGGAGCCGCAAAAGGGACAACTGAGACCATTTCACGGAGGATTTGAGATATGGAATTCGAGAGATCAAGCGGAGTACTTCTGCATCCGACCTCCCTGCCCGGAAAGTACGGGATCGGGACACTCGGAAAGGAAGCGATCGACTTCGTGGATTTCCTGATCGCGTCCCGTCAGAAACTTTGGCAGATCTACCCTCTCGGGCCGACCGGTTATGGAGATTCTCCTTACCAGTGTTTCTCGGCTTTCGCGGGGAATCCGCTCCTGATCAGTCTTGAGAAACTGAAGGCCGAACATCTGATCGGCGCCGCCGATCTCTCGACCACCCTGCCTCTATCGGACGAGATCGTAGACTACTGGCCTGTTATTCAGCACAAGATGCCCGTTCTGAAAAAGGCGTACCAGAACTTCCGGAAGAAGGCTTCTTCCAGCGAAAAGGACCATTTCGACCTGTTCTGCCAGCGCCATGAAAAATGGCTCGACGATTATGCGCTCTTCATGGCGCTCAAGGACAATTTCGGCGGAAACGCATGGGAAAAATGGCCCGACGATATCCGTCTGCGGCAGCCGGCGGCGCTCGCGAGCTATACGAAGAAGCTCGAGGAGCCCGTGGGGTTCCAGAAGTTTCTCCAGTTCCTGTTCTTCAAGCAGTGGAACGAGGTCAAGAGCTACGCCAACAGCAACGGGGTAAAGATCGTCGGGGATATCCCCATCTTCGTCGCCTTCGACTCCAGCGACGCCTGGTCGCATCCCGATCTCTTCTTCTTCGATCGCGACCGCAGGCCGGTCAAGGTAGCGGGAGTTCCGCCGGACTACTTCTCCGCTACCGGGCAGCTCTGGGGCAATCCGCTCTATAACTGGGAAGTGCTCCGCGAACAGGGCTACAAATGGTGGATCGAGCGTATCCGTGCAACATTCGAGATGGTGGACATCGTCCGCATCGATCATTTCCGCGGCTTTGCCGAGTACTGGGCCGTTCCCGCCGGTGAAACGACCGCCATCAACGGCAAATGGGAGCCGGGTCCCGGCAAGGACCTCTTCCAGGCCATCGAGGATGCGTTGGGCAAGCTTCCCATCATCGCCGAGGATCTCGGACTCATCACGCCCGACGTGACCGCGCTTCGCGACGCGTTCCACTTTCCCGGTATGAAGATCCTCCAGTTCGCGTTCGATTCCGGCGAGGACAACGACTATCTCCCGCACAACTATCCGAAAAACTGTGTCGTATATACCGGAACCCACGACAACGATACGACGAAGGGCTGGTACCTGAAGGCCAAGCCTGCCGACAGGGAATACGTCAACGCATACGTCAACACGAACGGCAAGGATATCAGCTGGGACTTCATCCGGCTGGCATGGGCTTCCACCGCATCGATCGCCGTTGCGCCGATCCAGGACATGCTTTCCCTCGGCAGCGAGGCGCGGATGAACACGCCCGGCGTCGCGGCCGGGAACTGGCAGTGGCGGCTCCATAAGGGACAGCTGACGGCCCGCGTTCGCGACCGTTTGAAGAAAATGACCCGCGTTTACCAGAGATAATCATTTTTCGCCCGGGTCCTGAAAACGTCCCGGGCGATTTTGCGGAAAAGGGGTATGAAAATGAGACAAGCAGTATCGAAACTCGGCTTGGCATTACTGGCATGGGCGTTCCTCTCCGTACCGGCATTTCCGGCGGATATCACCGTGAAACCGGAGATTGTCGATAAAGCGGGCAAAGAGTATCTCGTCGTGAGAAACAGCGGGAAAACGACGGTTCAGACAGTCGGGCTGGATATCAGCTTCGCCGGCGGCCGGCTGCTCAGTCCGTTTACCAATATCATCCAGCCGGGCGAGGCTCCCGAATTCGAACTTCCCCTGCCGCCGCTGCCGAAGCCGGGTTCCTATAACTTGACCGCGATAGTTCAGTATCTGAACGACGGTACCCCCTGCTCGGTCGTGATCAACCGGCTCATCGACAACGGGGCGCCGTCGCGGCTCAGCGTAGATGCCGAAATCCAGACGGAGAGTATTTATCTTCAAGGAAAATACCGGGTTCGATTCAAGGATCCGGCCCTCGCGCAGACGAGCCAGTTGAAGCTTCCTTCCGAACTGGTCCTGACGGAAGTGATTCAGGTGCTTCCGGATACCTGGGAGTATCGCATCACCAACTGCGATGTGAACATGAACAACCATTATACGATCTATCTCGTGACGGAGAGGGATGTGGAAACGGGCGGCGGTGTTGTACACCAGGCCGGCTTTATCTCCAGGGATATTTCTACGGGTGTCTATTATTACCACTACGACAAGGTCTTCGTCTTTACCATCGTATCCGCGATTGTCGCGTTTCTCCTCTTCGCCGCCGGGATTACCGCCGGCATCGTTCTGAAAAAGAAGGGGAAAAAGGACGTCGGAAACGGACTCATTTTCGGAGCGATCGTCTTCCTGCTTGCTTTCGGAACCTTTTATTCCGGATACTATCTGCCGAATTCGGCATTCTGGGACGAGAATTACCATATCGCCTCCGCCCAGAAGGTAATCGACGGCGTCATGTATATGGAACCCCATCCGCCCCTCGGCAAGATGTTTATCGCGTTGGGCGAGGTGCTGATCCATCCGAATCGGAACGTGGACACCTCCTCCTTCCTGACGACCGACTACATCAAGCCCTTCCCGCAGGATTATTCCTTTATGGGGATGCGCTTCTTTCCCGTTGTGTTCGCCATTCTCGGAGCGGTTACACTCTTCGCCATTCTCTGTCTCGCCATCGGGCAGCCGGTTTACGCATTCCTCTTCAGCTTCCTCTACATCTTCGACAACGCGCTGGTCGTGCATTTCCGGGGGGCAATGCTGGACCCGATCCAGGTGTTCTTCGTGCTGGCGGCTATCCTGCTGTTCTTCGTTCTGACCCGCAGGAAATTCCATGCCCTGGACTACCTTGCGCTCGGCGGAGCTGTCGGGCTTGCGCTCGCGGTGAAGGTCAACAGCGCCGTACTGGTGCTCCTTCTCGTGTTCATGGCGTTTCTGGAATACAAGGACAAGGTTTGGAACGGGGAATTCCGGTGGAAAGACGCCGGAGGGTTCGCCGGCCGGGCGGCCCTCGGAGCGCTGGGCGTGATCCTGCCGTTCTTCTTCGTGTTCTACCTCCACGGGGCCATCGGTACCAAGGTTCTCAATAACAGGAATTACGCCGCTTCGGATGAATATATGAGGATCCTTCAGCAGAACGATACCTTCAACCCGCTGAACTTGTATGTGATCCTGCGAGACAACTTCAAGTATATGGACAATTACCAGCGCGGCGTTCCGGCGCTTGACCTGAGCAAGCCCGGCGAGAACGGCAGTCCTGCGATCGGCTGGCCCGTCGGCGCCCGGGTGATTCACTACTCCTGGAACGTGGACGAAAACGGGATGGCTTCCCTGACGATCGTTCCCAACGCGGCTAGTTGGTTTACCGCGCTTCTCGCGGTTCTCCTCTCGATCGGGCTGTTCTTTTCCCGTTACGTCTTCGGACTCCGGGTGAAAAACGAGAAGGTCTTCTGGCAGATCATGTTCTTCGCCGCGCTTTACATCGGCTATATGATCGCCGTCATGAGGATAGAGCGCGTCATGTACCTGTACCACTACTTTATCGCGCTTATGTTCGGCTTTGTCCTGGTCGGCCTCGTCTTCCGTTACGTTTTCGAAGAGGAGATCGCCAAGCATGACAAGGTGGTGTTTGCGTCGGTGATTCTCCTGGCCGTGCTGACGGTGGGCATTTTCGCCTTCTTCAGCCCGTTCACGTATTACCAGCCGCAGTCGCCCACCGAGTTTTTCCGGCGCGTGTGGTTCAGCTTCTGGGGGTTGAATTATGTCACGTTTTAAAGATTACCTTTCCGACCGACGCTGGGTTTTCCTGGGGATCATGGCGCTCCTTCTTCTCCTGTTCGCTTGGAAGGCCGTGCCTTACAATGAAGTGCTTTACTGGGACCGGCCGGTGAAAATGACGCTGTCGAAAAGCAGGGACAATTTGACACAGTTGATGGGGAATCGGAACGTCGATGTCCGCGACCGGCGCTTCATTGATGTTATCGCCTTCAAGAGGCTGCATGAACTCGTCCATGAGCATTTCGGGCGTTTCGGGATCAAGGAGAACTTTTACCTGGATTTCGATACGGTCATGAACGTCAAGAGAGATGCCAATTTTGTATTCGAGGTGTTCTCCGACGACGGTTTCCGTATCCTGGTGGATGATCGCGAGATTTGCATCTTCAACGGCCCGCGCAGCATGGATAACTCCACTACCGGAAGCGTGATGCTTTCGCCGGGACTGCACCGACTGAGACTGGAGTATTACCAGGGCGGAGGTGAACTCGGACTCAAGGCTTACTATTCCGTCCAGGGTATGAGCGGAAAGTGGCTGATCGGCCAGTCGTCCGAGTGGACCCGCTTCCAGAGACCCTGACGTTTCCCGGATATTTCACTCCGAACCCGTCCGTACCCGCCGGTTTACGCATTCGCGTTCCGGTTTTTGCGGACGGGTTTTTATTTCGGCGTTCCGGGCGGTGCAGCGAGATGTCGGGGAAGGTGCACCGCATGAAATTTCAGTAAATCCGCATCGGCGAGGAAGTTGACTTTCTTCCGGTTCTGCCTTAAAATATTTCGTCCTTCCTGTTCATCCTGTGTGGACAGGCGCAAGACCATAAGGAGGAAAAAATGGCAGACAAGAGGATCTACGAGGTGGCGTTCCTCGTCAAAGAGGGCGACATCGCCAAGGCAGTGGTGGAGCGAATCAAAGGCTACATCACCCGTGCAAAAGGGGCCTTCTCGGCCGAAACGGACATGGGCACCCGCTCGCTCGCGTACACGATCTTCAAGAATCGTGAGAAGTTCAACCGGGCCTTCTACTACTTCGTCAAGGCCGAGTTCGAAACCACCCAGGTACCCGAGTTCACCCGCCTCATCAAGCTGGACGAAGACATCATCCGGCACCTGGTGCTGGTGGAGAAGTAAGATGGCTTGGAATATCAACCGCGTCATTCTCGTCGGCCGTCTCTCGAACGATGTGGAGCTGAAGTATATTCCCAGCGGCAAAGCTGTCGCCAAGTTCGGCATCGCTGTCGGCGGACGGCCCCGGCAGGACGGCGCCGAATCGGTGTCGTTCTTTAACGTCGTCGTCTGGGACAAGCCCGCCGAAACATGTGCAAAATTTCTCTCGAAAGGGAAGCAGGTAGCCCTAGACGGCCATCTGGAGCAGCGCAGTTGGACCGCTCAGGACGGCACCAAGCGTAGCACCGTGGAAGTGATCGCCGAAAGGGTGGAGTTTCTCGGTTCCCCGACGGGCGGCGGAAATCGCGCACCCCAGGCGGAGAAATCCGCCGGTGACGACGTTCCCCTCGAGGATAATTTTTACGACAACACGGGCTTTAACCCGAGCCCTGTGGATCCCAACGAACCCGGGTTCTGACGAAAAGCGGTAAAGGAGAAAAACATGGCTGAAAAGAATATCGCCGATAATATGACCCAGAGCGCCGAGGTGAGCACCACCGTCGCTCCTGCAACCACGGCTCCGGTTACGACCGCTCCCGCACAGAGCGATCGCCGGGATGACCGGCGTGACGATCGCCGGGATGATCGCGGCCCGTCTTCCGACAAAAAGAAGTTTTATTACACCAAGAAGGTTTGCAAGTTCTGTACCAAGCAGGTGGAAGAAAAGGCCATCAATTACAAGAATGTCGACCTTCTGAAGCGCTTCGTGATGCCGTCGGGCAAGATTCTTCCCCGCCGCATCTCCGGCAACTGCGCCAAGCACCAGCGGCGCGTGGTGGTGGAAGTGAAGAATGCCCGCATTCTCGCTATTCTGCCGATCATGGATCGCTAAGGGAGACGGGTGGAATTCTGCCTCTTCATCCTGACGGTGATCGTCGCCGGCGCTTTGTGTCTGTCGGCGATCCGATCGTTGGTGAAAGCCCTTCCCGCCAAACCGGGAAAGCGGCGGTCCGCTGAATCCCCGAAGGGGTGGATCGTGTGGGCGCGGGAGGCTGTTCCCTACGCTTTTGCGCTGGTTCTGGCGATTCTGTATCTGCCCCATGCGAATCAGTTTTGGGGCTGTGCGGGAAGCTCGGTGGATCATGCGATAGGAAGCGGGGGAGGAAAGTTCTACCGGCTGATCGAGGTTTTCGCCGTAGCGCGTTTTTTTCGCGCTGCGATTCCGGGAACCCTGGTTCTTTTCGGTTGGACGGTCGTGGCGGCTGTGTCCCGGGAATATCCCGCGACCGCTCTCTACCGGTACGCCGGAAGGTTTCCTCACCGGAGGGCTTGGTTTCTGGCAGCGACTTGGAGCGGTTATCTCCTGGCAGAGATACTGAACACGGGAGACGCGGGGACGGTCGCGAGGGACGTTTTTCTGAATCTGGCGCTGGTTCCGGCAGGAATGTACTTTCTCGCCGGTTTTCAGTACCTGGTGGTGATACTCCGGAAACGGAGAATGCCTTGGGCGGCGGCGGCGGGGATGGTAACCCTCCCCGTGGTGGTGGCCGGTCCGTTTTTCCTTATTCCCTTGATCGTGATAGCGGGGGTGGGAGTTTCGGATATCTGGATGTGCTATCTGCCCGGCAAGAGGCGGATAAACGGATAATGCGGCGATTTGCCGCCGGACAAAAAAGGAACGGAGGATACAGATGAAAGTCATTCTTATGGACAATGTCATCGGTCTCGGTCGCGCGGGCGACATAAAGAGCGTGAAAGACGGATACGCGAGAAACTTCCTGCTTCCCCGCAAGATGGTGGAGATTGCCACCAAACAGAAAGAAGCGCATCTCACCCGCATCGGCGCGAAGCTCGCGGAAAAAGCGAAGAAGATCTACGACACCGCCCTTCAGATGAAGGAAGGACTTGAGGCCAAGACCATCGAGATCAAGTCAAAGGCCGGCGAGGAAGGCAAGCTCTTCGGTTCGATCACCAGCGGTGACATTGCTTCCATGCTCAAGGACGCCGGTTTCGAGATCGACCGTCGCAAGATCGTTTCCGATCACATCAAGACCCTCGGCGAACATTCCATCAAGATTCGTCTGGACGAGGGCGTGACCGCCGTGCTGAAGGTGAACGTGATCGCTGAATAGCAGTAAAGGCTGTATATGCCCCAGGACGATATCGCGAGGCGCGTTCCGCCTCACAGCATGGAAGCCGAGCAGGCATGCATCGGCGCGATGCTGATGTCCAGCGGGGCGATCTCGTCTGTCAGGGAATTCCTGAACGACGACGATTTCTTCGATGACCGGCACCGGGTTCTCTTTAACTTCATCTGTGAACTCAACGACCGGAATCTTCCGGCGGATCTGGTGACGGTCACCGAGCGGCTGACCGCTTCCCGTACCATCGAGAAGGTGGGAGGAAGCGCCTACCTGTCCAAACTGGTCGAAAGCGTGCCGGCCACTTCCAACGTCGGTACTTATGCGCGCATCGTGCTGGAAAAGTCGATGCTCCGCAATCTCATCAACGCGAGCCGCACGATCGTCGACAGTGTTTATGACCAGTCCGGCAATGTCGAGAAAATTTTCGACGAAGCCGAACGCGGTATTTTCGATGTCACCGGACGCCGCATCCGCAGCGAATACCACCAGCTCAAGGACATACTGAATCCCACACTCAAGCATATCGGGGACCGGAAAAACCAGGGGCATGGCTACACCGGAGTCGTGACGCGCTTCCGTGACCTCGACGAGCTCACCGACGGTCTCCAGAAGGGTTCGCTCATCATCCTCGCCGCGCGTCCGGGTATGGGAAAAACGGCGTTTGCGTTGAACCTGTCGGTGAACGTCTCTAAATACAACGAACACGCGTCCGTGCTGATCTTCTCCCTGGAAATGGCTTTCCAGGAACTCGTCATCCGTATGCTCGCCAGCGAGTCGCATCTGGATATGAAGAAGATTCACACCGGAAAGCTCGACGAGAACAAGGGCGAATGGGCCCAGCTCGTTCAGGCGGCCGGTTCCCTCTCGAATCTCCAGATATACATCGACGACAAGCCGATGATTTCGCTCAACGAAATCCGTGCTATCGCGAGGCGCATCAAGGCGAAGAACCGGCTGGATATGATCGTCATCGACCATCTCCAGTTGATTACGACTGCCGATTCCAGCAAAAACCCCGCTTCCGCGAACCGCAACACGGAAATCTCTTACATTTCGCGGAGTCTGAAGGCTCTCGCGAAGGAACTGGATCTTCCCGTGGTCTGTCTTTCCCAGTTGTCGCGCGGCGTGGAACAGCGCACCGATCCCATTCCCAAGCTGTCGGACCTTCGGGAATCGGGCGCTATCGAGCAGGATGCCGACATCGTGGCGTTTCTCTACCGCGACGAATACTACAGCAAGGAAAATTCCACACAACCCGGTCTCGCCGAGTTGCGCGTGGAAAAGCACAGAAACGGCAGCACGGGCGTGGTTCCTCTGACGTTCATCAAGGAATCGGTTCGCTTCGAGACTGCGGAAATCCATCGCGATCAGATGGGACCGCCACCCGCGGCGGACAGCGGCGGATACGCCGGTTACTGATCCGGATCTTAAGGTTTCCTTCCGGAAACGGCGGGCCGGGAGGGTTCGCTTTTCCGTTTTTCCAGTTGCCGAGGAGGCAAACGTGAACAGCATCATCCAGCGTTTCCGGGATTACCTGCACGACATCGGCCAGTTTACCCTGTTCTCCATCGAGGCGTTGCGTTTTATTCCTTACAACCTGCGCCATCCGAAGGAACTCTTCATCAATCTGATGGGCATCGGTCTCAAAACGATGCCGATGATCGCCGTCACGAGCATATTCTACGGACTCATTATGGGACTCCAGCTTTCCGACGCGCTCGAGGCCATCATCGCAGGCACGTCGCAGTTCATCGGCAGCGCCCTCGCGGTCGCGCTGGTGAAGGAGCTGGGACCCATCCTCGCCGCCCTGCTGATGGTCGCTCGCGTGTGTTCCTCGGTGACGGCGCAGCTCGGCACGATGCGCGTGACGGAGCAGATCGACGCGCTGTCCACCTTCGCGGTCAATCCGATGCGTCACCTGGTTACTCCCCGCATCCTGGCTGGAATGATTTCCCTGCCGATCCTCGGATTCCTGTCCGTCGTTGTCGCTTTTGCGGGCGGTGCCGTGATGGTGATTTCCGTTTACGGCGTCACGCCGGCCGTTTTCTGGGAGCTCGCGCAGTATCCCCTCAAGATTCGCTTCGTGATACAGTCGCTGATCAAAATGGTGATCATCGGCGGATACATCATGCTCATCGCCACCTATCAGGGTTTCAAAACGAAGGGCGGCGCCGCCGGTGTGGGCGAATCCACCATCAATTCCGTGGTGACTTCCAGCTTCATGGTCATCCTGCTGGACTTCATTCTCACGGCCATGTTCATCATGTTCTGGAAATAGGGGGAGCGGATGGAAAGAAAGGACGTCAAAATCGAGATCCGCGGCCTCAGTAAAATCCTCAACAACCGCAAGGTGCTGGACGGAGTGAACCTCGATATCCTCGAAGGCGAAACCTTCGTGCTGATCGGCCAGTCGGGCGTGGGAAAGAGCGTCCTCATCAAGAACCTCATCGGCATCATGCACCCCGACGCCGGGACCATTTCCCTGGACGGCGAGCTGATCGACTACGAAAACGTGGAGAAATCCGACCGTGCGCGCCGGAAGTTCGGGATGCTGTTTCAGGGAGGAGCCCTGTTCGATTCGCTGACCGTGGGGGAGAATATCCTGTTTCCCCTCGACCATCTGCGCGGCGAACTTTCCGATGCGCAGAAAGAGGAGAAGGTGCTTCGCGCGCTCGAGATGGTGGAGCTTCCCGGTATCGAGAACCTGATGATATCGTCGCTTTCGGGCGGTATGATGAAGCGCGTGGCGCTCGCGCGGGCCATCGTGGCCGAACCCGAAGTGGTGCTCTTCGACGAGCCTACGACCGGTCTCGATCCGATCACCACCTCCACGATCAACGATCTTATCCTGACTCTGAAGAAGAAACTCAACACCACCTTCGTGGTGGTGACCCACGACATCGGAAGCGCCAAGTACATAGGAGACCGTATCGGGATGGTCTACCGGGGCAACCTGATCTTCATCGGCACGCCGAGAGATCTGGAGAATACCGACAACGAGTACGTAAAACAGTTTGTCCGGGGCGCTTCGGAAGGCCCCATCACAGATGAATACAACGCGAACGTCGCGTCGATCATACGGCAGAGCCGGGAAGCGGCCGCCGAGCGGAAGAGGAGGTAACCTTCCCATGGAAAAGAAAAACAAGGTAAATGCGGTGGCGATCGGGAGTTTCCTGTTCGTCGGGCTCCTTCTTCTCGCGGTGCTCGTTTTCATCGCGGGCAAGTACAACGTGATTTTCGGCGGCGGTTACACGCTGCAGGTAGAATACACCTTCCTCGACAACCTGCAGCCGGGCGCGAAAGTGAAAGTGCTGGGCGGTCCGAACATCGGGCAGGTCAACGAGATCAATTTCAAGGACGGGAAGATCGTCATCACCCTCTTCATCAGCGGCAAGTATAAGATCAACCGCGGCGCGACCTTCTCCATCTATTCCACTTCGCTCGTCGGTCAGAAGTACATCAACGTGGCCAACTACGATCCCACCAAAACGGATCTGCTGACCAACAACGAGTACATCTACGGCGTCAATCCGCTGGGTTTCGCGAAGGTGCTGGAACTCGCCGGATCGGCCATCAAGAGCGTGACGACCGAAGGCAGCGCCGATACGATGAACAAAGTCAAGGACGCCTTTCAGAACACGGCGGAGCTGATCGACGGACTGAACAAGCTCGTGAAGGACAACGCCAAACCCATCGGCGAAAGCGTCACCAAGCTCAATGCCTCGATGAAAAGCACCACGGAAGCCATCGAGAACATCAACATTATGATCAAGCAGAACCAGGAAAGCGTGAAGGACAGCATCGCCAAACTCAATCACGCGATCCAGCAGATCGATCAGATCGCCGTTTCGATCAAGGCCAAGACGGACGTGATCGACGAAAAGCGTCTCGACACGATCATGAACAATATTGTCCAGGTTTCCTCCGACCTCAAGAAGCTGTCCGCTCTCCCCGACGACAAGTCCAGCATCCTTTCATGGACCAAGGACAAGGACTTCAAGACGCGTATGGACAACATCATCGCCAACCTGGAAACCGTGTCGAAAAAGATGAAGGAACAGGGATTGCTTTACA
>Ga0326727_10019840_pt1 | contig 13430 bp, 10 predicted proteins | sample MB2enrmetagenome_FD_207643 | JGI IMG/M metagenome (GOLD analysis project Ga0326727, IMG submission 207643) | Lab enriched peat soil microbial communities from McLean, Ithaca, NY, United States - MB29MY | ecosystem: Environmental > Terrestrial > Soil > Wetlands > Peat | place: USA: New York... | reverse complement strand
GCGCGTCATCGCGACTAGCTGAGTCACATGGATACCCCATCGCGTTCAAATAAGCCAAACCGGACGCTGTGGCTATCTTAGATTGCGCTGGTGGCATACCGCTATTGGTAGATACACGTAGGTATGCCCCAGCACAAGCGCGACAACCGACGTATACACAGCCCCCCTCCCGCACCTCTGCCATAATAGGCTCGAATCAGCCGATCGACATGACCCCGGCCGACATTGACCAATCTCTCGCCCTGTGGGAAAACCGCCTCTCCTCCGCGGCCCACAATCTCTTCGACCTCCAGGCCGACCCAACCTACCAATGCCTCACGGGTACCGGCGGCGCGCCCCGTACCCAGCTTTCCGGCATCACCCAATCCCGCGTCGCTCCCGCCCTTGAAAACATCGGTACCCTCTTTCAGTGCTTCGACCTCCTTCGCGGCACCATCGACCGCGCCGTCCAGCTTCGCCGCGACCTGCCCGCCCTCTTCGGCGCGGAGCAGAAATGCCGCGAGATCGAGCAGTTGCTCCTCGGCAAATCCGTCCGCATCCCGGTTGACCAGATCCCCATCGCCCAGCGCGGCCTCCTTAGCGGGGCCGACGGCCAGGGCTGCATCTCGCCCGACGGGTTGCTCAACTCCATGGTCAAGGCCTTCGAAAACGCGCGCGACGGTGTCATGGCCGTCGATAAAGCCTGGCGCGATTTGAGCGTCACCCTCGGCGATGCCTCGCGCCGCATCGCCGCCCTGCGCTCCCAGGATCTCGACGATTCCGAGCGCCGCGAGCTCGAGGGCGTCGAGCACGCGCTCTCCCTGCGCCGCGCCCAGGTCGAGTCCGATCCGCTGGGCACCTCGCTCGATGTGGATTCCGTGCTGCGCCCCGTACTCGACCGCCTCACTACCGCCGCCGCCGAGCGCGCCCAATTGCGGACCGACACCGCCAACGGTTTGCTCAACGCGCACGACCAGTTGCGCCGGCTCAGCGATCTCCAGCGCGACGCCGCGGCCGCCTGGACTGAAGCCCAGGAGAAGATCTCCGGCGTCGACCTGCCATGCCCTCCGCCGGAATCCAAAATCGAAGCGCTAAAAGATTGGCTGGACCGGCTTCAGCAGAAGTTCAACGCAGGCATGGTACGTCCGGTTTCTATTGGTTTCGAGAATTGGAACTCCGCGGCTCAGGCTTGCGTATCCGATTGGGAAAGGATTCGCGGCGCCAACAGCGCTCCGCTCGAGCTGCGCCGGGAATTGCGCGGCCGTATTAACGCGCTGAAGGCCAAGGCGCAGGCCTATGGCCTCGAAGAAGACGGCGATTTGCGGGTGCTGGCGAGCCAGGCGGAAACGTTGCTCTACAACCGCCCCACGCCCATCGATCGCGCGCGCGACGCGGTCGGCCGCTACCAGACTTTGCTGAATGAGCGAGCCAACCAGGGAGGAAAAACTTGCTAAGCCAGAGCCTAGTTTCTTCACAGCTTCCCCTGCCAGACACAAAGTGTGGGGCAGCCAATCCTGGCTTGGGGGCCCTTCGGGCACGGCTTTCAGCCGGCTTCGGAGTGTGGCCTGAAAACCCGAATCTCCTCCTGCCGCGAAGAATTTTGTGGAGTAGGCCTTTGGCCTGCCGGTGGGGCAGGCTGTTAGCCTGCGAGCCGGATGTCATCCGGCACGGCGGCTTTGCCGCCAGCTCTCTCACTGAACAAATCAGGAACCCTAAATGAACGGAGATCGCTGCCAGCAGACCGGCTGCACCGGGACCATCCAGGACGGCTACTGCGACCTCTGCGGCCACGCTGACAATAAATCCCAAAAGGCCGCCGCAGCCCCGAGTGGAAGTGTCCCATCCGTCCGCGGGTCCGCACCGACCTCTAGCGGGGTGCCCTCTGGGCCCATCACCGGCACCGGATCCTCGCCCATGAGCCGCGGCGGCAAAGGCTCGCGCCGCACCAGTCATTCCTCCACCCGCACCAGCCGCAAGCAATTGGGCGCCGGTCTCCTCACCCTCCCCGATCTCCCCTCCGCCGACCCCGAAAAGGCCGTCATGGCCGATCCCAAGGTGCCCGAGCGCAAACGCTTCTGTCCCGGCTGCAACGGCCCCCTCAAGCGTGAAGCCGGCTTCTGCGGCAAGTGCGGCCAGAAGTACTCGTTCCTTCCGACCCTCCATCCCGGGGACGTCGTCGCCGGCCAGTACGAAGTGAAAGGCGCCATCGCCTTCGGCGGTCTCGGCTGGATCTATCTCGGCTTCGACAAACTGCTCTCGCGCTACGTCGTCATGAAAGGTCTGCTCAACGCCAATGACGAAGCGAGCGCCGCCGTCGCCGTAGCCGAGCGCCAGTTCCTCGCTGCCGTCAAGCACCCCAATATCGTCGGCATTTATAATTTCGTGCAGCGCGGCGCCGAAGGCTTCATCGTCATGGAGTACGTGGGCGGCAAGACCCTCAAGCAGATCCGCCAGGAGCGCGGCCCGCTGCCCGTCGCCGAAAGTATCGCCTACATCCATCGCATCCTGCCCGCCTTTGCATATCTGCACCAGATGGGACTGGTTTACTGCGACTTCAAGCCCGACAACGTCATGCTCGAGAAGGATGACGTCAAGCTCATCGACATGGGCGGCGTCCGCCGCATCGACGACACCAAGGGCGATATCTACGGCACCGTCGGCTACAGCGCGCCGGAAGCCGGTGAAGGCCCCACCCCCGTCTCCGATCTCTACACCGTCGGCCGTTCGCTCGCCGTGCTCCTCACCGACATCCATGGCTTCTCCAGCGATCATCGCTACACCCTCCCCAGCCCACAGGAAGAGCCCCGCTTCGCCCAGCACGAATCGCTCTATCGCTGCTTACTGAAAGCCACGGCCGAGAATCCCGACGACCGCTTCGAATCGGCCGACGAGATGACCGAGCAGATCCTCGGCGTGCTGCGCGAAGTGGTCGCGCTGGAGTCCGGCACTATCCGTCCGGGCTCGAGTCTCTATTTCAGCGGCGACCTGCTGGCCTTCGAATCGGGTAACGAGATGGAGCCCGTCAAGCCGGAATACCGCTATCTGCCGATGGCCGCCATGAACACCACCGACCCCGCATTTCAGGGTGTCAGCAACGCCAACATGCTGCCCGACCTGCGCAAGCGCGCCACCGCGCTGAACGCCATCAGCGGCAAGTCCCCTAAATCCCGGGAAGCGCGCATCCGCCTGGCCGACACTCTGGCCGAAATCGGCAAGCATGACGACGCCGAGAAGATGCTGGCCGCGCTCGCCCAGGAGGATCCCTGGGACTGGCGTGTCCTGTGGTTCCAGGGCCGCGGCAGGCTGATTCGCGGCGACGCCGCAGGTGCGCAGAAGTTCTTCGATCAGGTTTATTTCGATCTCCCCGGCGAACTCGCCCCCAAACTCGCACTTGGGCTCGCCGCCGAACTGGCCGGCCACTTCGACCTTGCCCTCAAGATGTACGATCTCGTCTCCCGCACCGATCCCGCCTTTGTCTCGGCGGCCTTCGGCCTCTCGCGCTGCCTGCTCCTGAAAGGTGATCGCGCCGCCGCCGTCCAGGCGCTCGATCGCATCCCGCAATCCTCTTCGCAGTACCTGCGCGCGCGCATCGAAGCCATCCGCACCCTGATCCGCCACGATCATCAGCCGCCCAGCAATATCGATCTGGCGCAAGCCTCCGCGCTCGCCGAAAGCCTGTCCCTCAACGGCGCGGACCGCTATCGCCTCGCCGGCCAGATTCTCACCGCGGCGCTCACCCTGCTCACCAGCGGCCGCTTGCAGCCCAGCGCGCAAGTGAAGATCCTGGGCCGTCCGCTGAACGAAACCCAACTGCGCTTCGGCCTCGAGGAATGCTTCCGTTCCACCGCCCGCCTCCTCGCCGGCGAAGCGCGTATTGATCTGGTGGACCGTGCCAACGCCGTCCGCCCGCGCACTGTCTTCTGAGAACCCGCCATGGAATGCCCCTTTTGCACCGCCACCCTCCCCGACGATGACGCCTTCTGCGAAGAATGCGGTAAGCCTGTCAACACCCCGGTTGCTGTCCAGGAACCGCAAGCGTGCCCCAACTGTGGCGCGCCCGAAAGTGAGATCGCCGAGGACGGGTTCTGCGACCGCTGCGGCCATCGCGCCCGCCGTCCGCCCAGCGATCACCTAGAGATCGTGGTCTCGCCGGATTTCGCCGGAGTCAGCGATCGCGGCCTGAAGCACCAGCGCAACGAAGACCGCTTCGCCATGCGCCAGGCCGGCGATGGCTTTGTGCTGGTAGTCTGCGACGGCGTCTCCAGTTCGACGGAATCGGAACTGGCCTCCTCCGCGGTCTCCGAGCATGTCGCGCAAACGCTGGAAAAATCCCTGCTGCGCCACTCGCAATCCAGTCCCGAAAGGACCGTGCGCGTAGCTATCGAAGCAGCGCAGGAAGCGCTGACCGCTGCCACCGTCAACAAAAGCGACCCTCCTTCCACCACCGTCGTAGCGGCCATTGTCAATGGCCCGGATGCCGTTATCGGCTGGGCAGGCGACAGCCGGGCGTATTGGATCGACGCAGAAGTCCAGCAATTGACCACCGACCACTCCTGGATGAACGAAGTCATAACCGCGGGAGTGATGAGCGCCGAAAGCGCGGCGCACGCCCCGCAAGCTCACGGCATTACCCGCTGGCTGGGCGCGGATGCCGTCGAAAATGCCCACCCTGACGTAGTCCGCTTCAAAATCCCCGGCCCCGGAGTCCTTCTCCTTTGCACCGACGGCCTCTGGAACTACGCCGAAGACCCAACCGAATTAGCCAAACTCCTAGGCGCCGGCTCCTGCCTCGAAGACGCCCGCCACCTAATCAACTACGCCAATGAACAAGGAGGCCACGACAACATCACCGCCATCCTCCTGAGGCTTCAATGAGCTCACCCCTATCCGAGGTGATCAGCCCAGTGGGGCCGGCTGTCAGCCTAATGCCACATAGTCTTGGCTGTGGGGCGTTCCCCCTGGACTGCAGCCGACGCCCACGTCGGCTTGGCTGCGGCCCAACGAGCCTGACCCACCAACGAGATGCGGGTCCAGAGGGACCCACGCAAGCGTCCGCCCCACATTCCTTGCAGAATGGCAAAACTATGTGGCATTGGGCTGTCAGCTTGCGAGGCGGATGTCATCCGGCGGGGTGCCCCCTGGCCCGGCCAAGCCGCCAGCTCCCTTCGATAGGAGGAATAGCCGCAGATGAACGCCAATGCCCCCGTACCCTTATTCGCGTGCATTCGTGTGCATTCGTGGCCCAAAGGTTCTAATCATGCCGGACGAATTCAAAGCTGAAGTTTTCCAAAATCAATTCCTGCCCTTAGGCGCGAGCGAAGTCCACGCCATCATGACCGTGACAGCCGGCCAATCCATGGGCGCCCAATCTTCCGGACGCCTCTTCGGCATCCTGTGCGACGTCTCGGGTTCCATGGACGGCGTCAAAATCCTGGCCGCGCGCGCAGCCATGACCAAGCTGGTCACCATGCTCCCGGAAGATTGCTCCTTCTTCATCGTCACCGGGTCGGACATGGCCAAGCTCATCTCTCCCGTCGTGCCCGCCACGCCGTCCAACAAGGACCGCGCCATCGCCGCCATCCGCCAGGTCCGCGCCGACGGAGGCACCACCATCTCCGTCTGGCTGCAAGCTGCGCTGCGCCAATTTCAGAGCCAGCCCGGAGCTCTAAAGCAAGCCCTGCTCCTCACCGACGGCCAGAACGACGAGATGGACGTCCCGCTGCTCGAACAGGCCCTGGCCGCCTGCGAAGGCGTTTTCCAATGCGATTGCCGCGGCGTCGGCACCGACTGGAAAGTCGATCAACTGCGCAAGATCGCCAGCAAGCTCCTCGGCACCACCGATATCATTCCCGCGCCCGCCCAGATCGAGACGGACTTCCAGGCCATCCTCACCAAAGCCCTGGGCAAATCCGTCAGCGACGTCTTCCTCCGCCTCTGGACCCCGCAAGGCGCCAACGTTCTCTATTGCAAGGAAGTCAGCCCGGAGATCGTCGACCTCACCCAGCGCGCGCGCCTGCTCAAGCCGCAGATCCGCGACTACCCGACCGGCGCGTGGGGCAAAGCCGAATCGCGGGACTTCCATTTCTGTATCCAGGTTAAGCCCGGCTCGGCCGGCGACGAAGTCCTCGCCGGACGCGCCAGCCTGGTCTACAGCGTTGGCGGCCTGGAGAACAAAGCGGCCGAAGCCCGCATTCTCGCGGTCTGGACCGACGACGAACAGAAGTCCACCAAGATCGACCGCATGGTCGCGCACTACACTGGCCAGGCGGAACTGGCGCAATCCATCCAGGATGGCCTCGACGCGCGCAACCGCGGCGACGTGGAGCAGGCCACCGCGCTGCTCGGCAAAGCCGTTAAAATCGCCCACGAATCGGGCAACGAATCGACCGCCAAGCTGCTGCGCAACGTAGTCGATATTCAGGATGCGGAAACGGGCACGGTGCGGCTTAAGAACGCGGTCGCCAAGGAGGACGAAATGGCGCTCGAAACCCGTTCTACCAAGACCGCCCGCATCACCCGGACGCCGTAATAGGAGACGCACATGGCAACCTACGCTTGTCCCAAAGGCCACCCATCCACCGAGCCGGATTTCTGCTCGGAATGCGGCGCCAAAATTCAGGGAGCGACGCCGGCAGCGTCCGCACCCTCCTCCGCGCCGCCGTGCCCCGATTGCGCAGCCCCGCGCACCGACATGTCTTCTAACTTCTGCGAGATCTGCGGCTACAACTTCTCTACCGGCGCGCACGGGACAATTCCGGAGCCAGCGCCCGAGCCGGCGCCTGCACCACCCCCACCCGCACCTCCGCCTCCTCCAGCCGCGCCAAAACAGTGGACCGTAATCATCGCCGTGGATCCATCCCTGCGCGACCCCGCCGGTCCTGAAGCGCCCGCCAACGTGGCCGCGCTCACTGTCGCGCTTGATAAGCCCGTCAACCTGATCGGCCGCCGCAGTGAAAAGCGCGCCATTCTTCCCGAAGTTGCGGTCGATCACGACGACGGCATTTCCCACCGTCACGCGCTCCTCACCCGCGGCGACGATGGCTCGCTGACCCTGCGCGATATCGGCTCTTCCAACGGCACACGCCTGAACGGCGCGGATGTGCAGCCCATGGTGGACACCGTCCTGCACGATGGCGACCAGATCACCCTCGGCAGATGGACGCGCATCACGGTGAAGGCGGTGTAGCCATGGCAACCGCGCTCATGCCCAAACAGAACCTCAGTACGCCGCAGATTCTGTGGATCAGCCTGTACATCATCTGGGGCCTCGACGCGTTCCTGTTGATCGGCGCCGTCGTGGGCGCGCACGTACATCGCGGAGCCATGCAGGCTATCGGCAAGGACTCCGCTCCCAGCATCATCGCCGCCCAGAGCATCAAAACTTCGCTCGCCGACATGGACGCGGATGTCGCCAACGAGTTGCTCGGCGCCAAGGATGGCGACTACGATTACCAGCGCAAGAAAGCTGCCACCGCCCTCATCGAGGCGGCCAAGAACATCACCTACGGCGATGCCGAACAGAAGCCCATCGAGGCCATTCAGGTCAACCTGGGCATCTACGAGGCCAAGGTGCAATATGCGCGCGACCTGTGGGAATGGGGCGATGCGGGCTACGTGGATGCCTATCGCGCCGCCGCGCACGTCATGGACGCCGACCTGCTGCCCCAGGCCGATAACCTCGACCGGGCCAATAATGACCAGCTTCAGGCGACCTACAAGAGCCAATCGGGCGAATCCATCGCCAGCCTGGTTTTCCTGCTGGTGATGGCCGCCGCACTCGTTGGTGCGCTGGTGGCCATCCAGGCCTATCTGAACCGCAAGATGCGCCGCATCCTGAATCCCATGCTGGCGCTGGCCACGGTGCTTGCGTTAGGTTTCGTTCTCTACACCGTCGGCATCCTGGCCGCCGAGCGCAGCGACCTGAAAGTTGCCAAGGAGGACGCCTTCGATTCCATCCACGCTCTCTGGCAGGCGAAGGCCGTCGCCTACGCCGCCAACACCGATGAAAGCCGTTATCTCCTCGACACCAAACACGCCGGGGAGCACGGGCTGAGGTTCATCGAAAAGGCGAACTTGCTGAAATCCGGCTACCTGGCCACGGAACTCAGCAACATCACCTTCGAAGGCGAAAAAGAAGCGGCCAACCGGGCGGTCGAGTCCTGGGACAAGTACCTCGAGATCGATCGCCAGATCCGCAGCCTCGAAACTCAAGGCAAGCATACCGCGGCCATCGCCTTGTGCATCGGCAACGACCCGGGCCAATCCAATTGGGCCTTCAACGAGTTCGACAGAGCCATCGATACCACCCTCAAGATCAATCAGGATCAATTCGACGCCAGCGTGCGCGAGGGCTTCTCCACGCTCTCGAATTTCGAAATAAAAGCCGGCATTGTCACGCTCATCATCGCGCTGCTATCCTTCTTCGGACTGCTCCAGCGCATCCAGGAGTACCGCTAGGTGGCCCGGTCCGGAACCTCCAATCCCCCCGTGGGGCAGACCATCGTTGTCCGTCGTCGGGACACCCTCTGGGTCGGCTGCGCAGCAGCCGCTCTTCTTCTCATCCTCACCTTATCCGCAGCCGAACCCGTCCCCCATTTCACCGATCCCGACCGCCGGGCCAAGCTGGCCGCGGCCTTCCCTCAAGTCACCTCCGTCTTCGAGAACTTCCAGCGCGAGCACGGCGTCCCCGGACTGGTCTTCGGCGTGGTTATCGACGGTGACCTCGCCCTGGTGAAAGGCTTCGGCGAGCAGAATCGCGAGAGCCATGCCGCGGTCACGCCGGACAGTGTCTTTCGCATCGCCTCCATGACCAAAAGCTTCACTGCGCTGGCCATCCTGCAATTGCGCGACGAAGGCAAGCTGTCGCTTGACGATCCGGTCTCTAAGTGGATTCCGGAGTTGGCGGCACTCGATTACCCCACGCGTGATTCCGCGCCCATCCGCATCCGCACCCTGCTGACGCATGGCGCGGGCTTTCCTGAAGACAATCCCTGGGCCGATCGCCAACTCGCTATCTCGGACGAGACCATGACCGCGTGGCTGAAGAAAGGTCTGCCCTTCAGCACCCCGCCCGAAACCAGCTACGAGTACTCCAATTACGGCTTCGCCATCCTGGGCCGAATCGTCGCCCGCGTGTCGGGAGTGCCCTACACGGAATACGTCACCCGCCACATCCTCCAGCCGCTGCAACTGCGCTCGGCAACCTTCGATCCCGCATCCATCCCTGCCGACCGAAAGGCCAACGGTTACGGCAGGGAAGGCGACCGGTACCGGCTCATCCCCTCGCTGCCGGATGGCGCGTTCGGCTCCGTGGGCGGCTTGCAAATATCGGCGCGCGATCTCGCCCGTTACGTGGCCTTCCAGCTTTCCGCCTGGCCCCCGCGCGACGATCCCGATCCCGGTCCTGTCCGCCGCAGTTCACTGCGGGAGATGCAGCATCCCTGGCGTCCCTCCCGCTTTCAGCCCACCCGGGCATCGGCTTACGGTTACGGACTGGGGGTCTCCCAAACCTGCCAGTTCCGCCGCATGGTGGCCCATAGCGGGGGCTTGCCGGGGTTCGGCTCCTATATGATGTGGCTCCCGGATTCCGGAGTGGGTATCTTTGTCATGACCAACCTGACCTACACCGCCGGTACCGCCGCCGCCGAACAGGCGCTCGAAATCCTGCGAACAACGGGAGCCTTGCAGCCCCGTGAGTTGCCCCCGTCCCCGGAGTTGCTGGCCACCCACGACGCCCTGATCCAGGTCTGGAACGGCCGTGACCGCGCGGAGATGGAACGGCTGGCCGCCGATAACCTCTTCGAGGACCGGTCCGCAGCCGACCGCCTCAAAGATATCGAACGGTTGCAATCCGAAGCCGGACCCTGCGGCGCGCCCGGCCCGGTCAAACCCGAGAACCTCCTCCGGGGAGGGTTCCGCATGGCCTGCCAGAACGCCACCATCCAGGTCTACTTCACCCTGGCCCCCACCATGCCACCAAAGGTGCAGCGCCTGGACTTCACTACCGCCGGAAGACCCGAGGATCCGGTTTGCGCCCAATAACTCCCTCCCAGATAACGCTTTTCTTGCCTCCCAAACAGCGTATATTGGAACTAGGAAACCGGTAAGAAGGGTGAAGCGGGCGTTTGACTTGGTCTAGGTAACCTTGCAACCGCTTGAATCGCCTCTTACTCAGCCGGCCCGCGCGAATGCTGGTCGAATTTGAACTTATTAAGAAAGCCCAGGAAGGTGACGCTGCCGCCTTTAACCAAGTGGTTATGGCATACAGACGTAAGACTCTGGGTACCATCGCGCGTTTGATTGGGCGGCCGGAAGATGTAGAAGATGTAGCTCAGGAAGTCTTCTTACGGCTGTATTTTTCGCTCGATCAGTTACGGGCGCCGGAAGGCTTCGAGGCTTGGCTTTATCGCCTGACCGTCAATGCGGCCTATGACCATCTGCGGAAGCATCGGCGCCGGGCGGAAACCAGAGTGGCGGATCTGTCGGAGCAGCAGATGACCATGGCGGACGCGGCGGCCAGTAGTACGGTCGATCGTGACGAAAACCGCAAACGGCAGATTCGGGAAACGGTAGATGAACTGCTTTCGTCGGTATCGACGGAAGATCGGATTCTGCTTACGTTGAAAGAAGTTGAAGGGCTGTCTTTAAAGGATCTTGAAAAGGTTTATGGCGCCAACGAGAACGCCTTGAAGGTAAGGCTCTTTCGGGCGCGCCAACGGGTGCTCAAAGCGTTTAACGGCGCTGAGAAGGGTATCAAGGCGGGGGTCGGGAGTTAAAACGAATCATGCAGTATGAAGATTTCTCGAATAGCGAAGAACGGCTGAACCAGTTGTTCGCTGAGTACCGGCAGGCTTGCGATGCGCCGGAACTGAGCGCCGGGTTCATGCCCGCTCTATGGCAGAGGATCGAAGCGCGCCAGTCCACCTCGTGGGTCTTCACCAAGATCTCCGGTTGGTTTGTTGCGGCTTCGGCTGCTGCGACGGCTGTGCTAGCCCTCGCCCTATTGACCACACCATCGTCGCCCACCGGTACGCCTGTCGCGACTTACGTTGATGCCCTGGCCGCCGACCATCTCGCCGAATACACTCTCTACACCGAGCCCGTGCATGTAGACACCATTGCCGACTATAGCGCCGGAGGCATTATCGAATGAGGCGTCCTGGCGCCGCTGCGGCTTTTTATGTCGTACTGGTTTTCCTGAGCGGTGCTGTTGTCGGAATTTTTGGCGACCACCTCTATACCGCCAAAGCCGTCAGTGCCAGCGTCAATGTCCCCAAGCCGGCGGACTATCGCAAGAAGTACGTCGAGGACATGACCACGCGCGTTCATCTTACCTCCAAGCAGGTCAACGAACTCGGCATTATCCTGGACGACACCCGCAACAAGTTCCGCGAGGAGCATGACCGCTCCAAACAGCAACTGGCCCAGATTCACTCCGAGCAAGTCCAGAAGATCCACGAGATTCTGACTTCCGCCCAGATTGCCGATTACGAGAAGTTCCGCATCGAGCGCGAAAAAGAGCACGAAGCCCGCGACAAAGCCGGCAAGTCCAAGTAAGACCGTGTCCTACTAATAGTCTGGATCTTCGCGGTCCGCGATGATTTCCCCGCTTGCAATAAATAGCCGCTCCCCAGCCGGGCGCCGTTGAAAACACGGCCGGAACCGCACAGACTGAAGTCTGTGTTACGAGGGTCTCGCGGACCGTTTTCATCCTGCCCATCCATTGCAGAACACAAAAGGCGATGGTCTGCCCCATAAGCGCTAAGATAAGCTGGCGCTTGCCGGTTGTGGGCAGCCAATCCAGCCGTCTTTCAGGCGGCTTTGGCGCCGATTTCTGGGAGCTTTCTCGTGTCCTGAGCACCACATCTGTGATGAAAGAGCGTGCCAAGCAACAGGCAACTTATTCTTAGTGGCTTATGATGGTCCGCCCCACGGAGGGTTGCCATCTGATGACTGACAACTGAGAACTTGCGGCTTGCCGCTATACGGAGTAGGCCTTTCCCCTGCACAGCCTACTGAGACTGAGAGATCGTCACCATGACGGGTGCGCTGGCGACGCCTCCTACGGTAACGACCACCGGCTGCCGGCCCGACGGCGCATACCCGGGAATCGTAAAGTTGACTTGCGTTGTCCCCACCAATCCGTCCGGGATCCCGGCGAAGTCGATAGTGGCCGGAATGCCGCCGACCGTAACGCTGACGGGCAATCGCGGCGTGGGCAATGCAGTTACGTTAGTTGTGGTGGGCGAAGCTCCTGTAATGAGCGGCGGAGTTACGTCTCCTTCGCCGGTCATGAAAGCCACCAGCACCTGGCCGGGCTTTCCGGTCGCAACGGGAACCAGACTGGTAGTCCCGTCGAGCATCATGAAGATGCCCGGCGCCGACGACTGCACTTGAAATGGAAAGTAGGCTACCTGGCCGTTGTTATTGACACCCAGAATCGCCAGACCCGCGCCGGTCTCGTATGGAATCTGGACGTTCAACTGGCCAGGCGATACGTCCAACATCGGCGCGGAGTAGCCGTTGACCGTCGCCGAGACACCCTGCATGTTGAGCGGCAAGGGAACTACGCCGGCATGCTGAGTGGCAGGCGCGAGATTGGTGCCGAATACTGTCATCAACATACCGGGGGCAAAAACCGTCTGGTAGGAAGCGGCGTTGGTGACTGCGCTTATGCTGATGCCGGAAGAGCCCCCAACCACCAATGTGACTGGGACAACTGTGAACTGCGGTTTTCCCGTTTGGCATTGGATCAGCACGGTCGCGGCATAGACGCCGTTGGCCAATCCGCTGGAGGAGGCCGATAGCTTCAACTGGGCGCCGCCTGAGCCTGAAGCGGGAGAGACGTTGAGCCAACTGGTGGTGGAGTTCAGCGGCGAGACGGTCGCGGTCCACTGCGGGGATCCGGTGCTGAAGGTCAAGCCCACCGTGGCCGAGGATGTGTTTGTGAAACTAACCGAGGCCGGCGACACGGATGGCACCGAAATCGGGGACGCAGCGGATGCCAGCGTGGTGGAGGCGGGGGTTGTGTACGTTGTAGTGTTGTCAAATTCCGTCAGCCAATAGGTGATGGAAAGGTTCACTGAACCCGTTGGTGTGCCGCTGTTCCAGCAGAGAGTGCCTTGGAGTTTGCCGTAGGGCGCCAGGTTCGTGGTGCCGAAGATCTGCTGTAACTGGCTGCTGAAATCCGTATTGCCGGCCTCGAAACCGATGAGTTGTACATCGTAGCCGGCGCGCTCTTCGAGGACGAGCGGTTCTGCCCAGCGGCAGGATAAATCGGCGGTGGAATCGGGCGAGACGGATGCGGGAGTGAGAAGGGCGAGCTGGGCCTGAACGGCTATTCTCGTAATGAATGGCACCGAAATCTGTTGCGACCAGGTGCCGCCGTTCGCGTCCGCTCCGGAGAAAGTAAACACGCGGTTCAGGGGTGCGGCGAGGTTTCTGGTTGAAAG
>Ga0326727_10019838_pt1 | contig 13430 bp, 8 predicted proteins | sample MB2enrmetagenome_FD_207643 | JGI IMG/M metagenome (GOLD analysis project Ga0326727, IMG submission 207643) | Lab enriched peat soil microbial communities from McLean, Ithaca, NY, United States - MB29MY | ecosystem: Environmental > Terrestrial > Soil > Wetlands > Peat | place: USA: New York... | reverse complement strand
GAGGTGGATCTGGAAACACGGGATCTTCTCTTGCTGTGCTGTGACGGACTGTACAAAATTGTTCCTCCGGCGGAATTAGTGGAGACCCTGGAACTGGAAATTGGACTTCTCGAGAAAGCCACGCATTTGATTACGCGCGCCAATGAGTGCGGTGGTCCCGACAATATCACCGTGATCCTCATCGAGATCGGCCAGGTTGAGAGCACAAGCTGATGGACCAAAAAGCGGACCAAAAAGTTGTGCAAAAAATCGGCAAGTACGAGATCCTGTCCGAGTTGGGCCAGGGCGGCATGGGTACTGTTTACAAGGCCCGTGACCCCTTCATCAACCGTATAGTGGCGCTCAAAACGATTAATCCCGAACTGGTTTCCGACCCCGAAATCCTCAAGCGTTTTTACCGGGAAGCGCAATCTGCCGGAACTCTTGAGCACGCGAATATTGTGACGATCTACGATATGGGGGAGGGGGACGGCCGTCCCTATATCGCGATGCAGTTTGTGGAGGGTGAAAGCCTCCAAAGCATCATCAACCGGCGCGCCAGAATTCCTCTCGCCGCCAAGCTGAAATTGGTGCAGCAAATCTGCGAGGGCCTCGACCACGCGCACAAACATGGGGTTGTGCATCGCGACGTGAAGCCTGCGAACATTCTGGTGACGAACGAGGGCATCGTAAAGGTGGTGGACTTCGGCATTGCCCATTTGGAAGCCACGCACCTCACCAAGACCGGGATGTTCCTGGGGACCATCCACTATGCTCCGCCGGAACAGATCAACGACGGGCGCGTCGATGGCCGGTCTGACCTTTGGTCCGTGACCTGCGTTGTGTACGAGCTCATTGCTTACAAGAAGGCTTTCGACGGATCGAACATCGCCGCCATCATCGCCAGAATTTTGAGCTCGGAACCGGAACCTCTCAGCCGTTGCTGCCCGGGAGTGCCTGTCGAGCTCGACACAGTCATCAGCAAAGGCCTGAAGAAGAACAACGAGGAGCGCTACCAGTCACTGGATGAAATGCTGGCTGGTCTTATTCCCATCGCCCGCAGCCTGCAAATGAGTTTTATTGGCGACATGCTTCTGGAAGCGAAGGATCTTCGGGATAAGGGTGATTTGAACGGCGCGCAGGAAAAGGTGCGGGCTATCCTGATCCTCGACAATGCCCACGTAGAAGCCAAGCGTCTCCACAGCGAGCTTTCTGCGGAACTCACGCCGGTCACCAAAGCCAAGAGATTAGTGGCGCAGGCGGAGCAAGCATTTAGCCGCGGGGAATACGGGGAGGCGGTTCGGATGCTGGGCGAAGCCCAGGAATTGAATCCGGCCGACACCCAGGCGCGTAACCTCAAGGATAAGGCCCTGCGGGAGCAGGACCGCATAAGAGAGCTACACGACGCTCTGAGTTCCGGCCAGAGGGCCATGAAGCAAGGCGACCTGACCGGGGCGGAACAAGAGCTGCACCGAGTTCTTCAGCTCGACCCGAACCATGCCCAGGCCTCTGACCTTCTGGAGCGAATCCGGCAGGATCGACTTTCGCGCGAGCGGGATTTCCGGCTGAAAGAAGCATTGTGGCAGACGGACAACCTGGTTTCCGAGGGGAAATACGAAGAGGCGCAAAGCCGCCTTCTGGAACTCCAGCAAGACTTTCCCAGCTCCGACGAGGTCCAGCTGAAGCTGCAAGCCTTGGACCCGCTCATCCAGTCGGTGAACCTCGTGCAGGCTGGCGAACACGCCTTCAATCAGGGTGAATATGCGGAAGCGGTCCGGGCATTTACGGAAGCCCTGGAGCTGAATCCGCAGAACGACCAGGCGCGGGAACTAAGGGATCGGGCGCTTCAGGAGCGCGACCGGCTGCGGCAAGTCCGCGAGGCCTTGAGCGCCGGCCAGAGGGCCATGCGCCAAGGAGATTCGATCGCGGCTGAACGCGAGTTTGAGAGAGCCCTGGAACTCGATCCGACCAATACCCAGGCAAGCAGCCTGTTGGGGCAGGTTCGGCAGGCGCAGGCCGCGCGCGAGCGGGAAGCGCAGTTCCGGGAGGCTTTGCAGCAATGCGACAACCTGGTGGCGCAAGGGAAGTTTGATGATGCGCAACGCGCCCTCCTGGAATTGCAACAGGAGTATCCCGATTCCACCGAGATTGACCAGAAACTGCTGGCGCTTGACCAGCAGATGAAGTTGGGCCGCTTGATTGTGGGAGGCCAACAGGCCTTTGACCAAGGGGAGTTTGGTGAGGCCGTCCGGATTCTGACCGAAGCGCAGGAACTGGCTCCCAACAACGAGCAAGTGCGCGAACTGAAGGCGCGAGCGGTCCAGCAACGCGACCTCCTGCGGCAGGTTCGGGAGGCGATCAGCGCGGGCCAGCGCGCCATGCGTCAGGGAGATGCGGGCGCCGCCGAACGCGAGTATAAGAGAGCGCTGCAACTTGACCCGAACAACAGCCAAGCCACAAAGCTGCTCGCCGAAGTTCAAAAGGAACGCCAGGCGCACGAGCGTGAGCAGCGGCTTAATGAGGGATTGAGCCAGGCGGAGCATCTGATTTCCGCGAAGAAGTTCGACGAGGCGCAGCGCAAACTGACGGAATTGCAGCATGCCTATCCGGATGCTGATGAAGTGCAGCAAAAACTGCAAGCGCTGATCCAGCGGAAGGCGGAAGCTGCCGCCCCCCCGCCGCCCCCGGCGCACGCTGCTCCGGCCGAGAAGGCACCCGCGCGGGGCGCGCCGGTCAGGGATGCGATGCAATTGGCGGAGGAACTTCGCCGCAGCCTTCAGACTCCGCGGCCGCCGGAGGCGGTTGGGCCCGCGCAGCCTCCCGCCCCCACGGTAACGGTTCCGGAACCCCCGCTGCAAGCAACCCAGTTGACGGAGGCGCCCAAGGCTGAGCCGGCGGCTGGTGCTTTTGGCGCTACAGCGATGCTGCCGCGGACTTCTCTCAAGGTGCAGCCTCAGGCGGAGCAGACGGGCATGGAAGAGCCTTCGCCTCCTCCCACACCGCCTCCCATTCCGCCCCTGCCCCATCCACAAGTCCAGGCACCACCTCCCGCGCCGACCCCGCCGCGCGTGGAACCGAAGAAACCAGCTCCCGCGCCGGCGCCCGCGCGCGTAACACCCGCTCCAGCGGTTATAGCAAAAAAGGAAGAGCCCAAGAAGTCTCCCATGATTATGGTGGTTGGGATCGCCGTGGCCGTGGTAATCATGGCGGTAGGCGGCTGGCTATACACGCACCGCACGCCAAGCACTCCGCCGCCGACTACGCAAAATGCCCAACAGCAGCAGCAGGCGCAGCAGGGACAGCAGGAGCAGACCTTCTTCGATCAGGCCAAAGCTGCGCAGGACCAGAAGAAATGGGATGATGCTATTGCGCTCTACACCAAAGTCGAGGACCTGAACGGCCCCCTAAAGGATCAGGCGAAGCTAGGCATTGAAACCGCAAAAAAACAAAAAGAAGGAACGGACGTTTCCAAAATTGAACAACAAGACTTCCAACAGGCCACCAACGCCCTAAATAGGAAGGATTACCGGCAGGCTCGGAATCTTTTCCAACAGGTCATTCTCATGAATAACCCGGGCTCCACTTTGGTGCCCAAAGCTAAAGATCAGTTGAGCGATCTTGACCAGATTCTGAAAGAAAAGGCGGAGTTCGAGGCGGCGGACCATGCCCAGAGTATAGCCCAGGACGCCAACGGCTTGAAGGCTGCCTTGGCGCAATTCACCGCCATTGCCAACAAGCCGGGACATTTCCAGACAGACGCGAAAAACCGCATTCCCAAGCTCAACGACCTGATTAACAATGCCGCGGCTAATGCGGCCGCTATGCAGGAGTGGGCGGCGGCGGGGCAGGCCGAGACGAGCGGCGATCTGAAGGGCGCGTTGGCCAAATATAACGCCATCGCCGCCAAGCCGGGGCCGTACAAGGATCAGGCACCACAGCATATTAAGGACATCACCGCAAAAATCCAGGCGACTGAGGCAAAGGGGAAATGGGATGCCGCCCTCCAGGCGGAGAGTGCGGGTCACCTGGATGACGCGGTGACCCAGTACACCAGTCTGCTCGCCGTGCCCGATTACAAAGATCAGGCCCAAACCCATATCCAGCAGATCAAAGAAAAACAGGCCGCGGCGGCGGATCAGATAAAATTTGACGATGCGGTCAAAAAGCAAAACAGCGGCGACCTCAAGGGTGCGGCAGAGGAATTTAAGTCCCTTCTGGCAAGACGGCCTGACGCCGCGGACCGCTACGCCACGGTCGTAGCAATGATTGCCGAAGCCAGCAAGCCCAAGCCGAACCCTGGGCCGGGCCCTGGGCCGCCAAATCCGCCTCCTAACCCGGCGGCGCGCACCCCCGTGGTCGTGCTACTTCCCTCGGGTCAGTACCAGGCTTGGACCCGGCCGATACCGAAAGGGGGGATTGTTCCTGACAGCAGTGTGGAAGGGGGGGTGAAGCCTGTTCCGTCGATGCCCCCCGTGGCCGGAGCACCGGCGGGAGCTTTTGTCGTCCTCAAAATTAACATCGACCCAAATGGGAACGTTACTCCCGATAGAGTTCTTACCGATCCCAATGGACTGAGTCCGCAGGTGATGGAAGCTGCCAAGGGGTGGAAATTCACCCCCCCGACGATAAAAGGAGGGAAGTCGGTGTCAACCAGCATCTCAGTAAGGGTCACCTTCTAATTCACGGTGCGGTTGCGACGATGGTTCTTGCGGCCGCCCGGAATCTCACCCCGTAGGTCCCCGCCTGATAGGTCGTCGAGGGCGGCCAATAATTCCAAACACCCAGGCTGTAGAGATATTCCGTACCCCTTGTACGGCTCATTTCGAAATTCTTCTCGCCCCGCAAAGAAAAAGCTCACCACAGAACGCACGGTGGGGTGGAGCCGCAACCAAACCATGCGGGGGGGTGCTGCCTAACCGGCTTGCGCCGAGCGCAACTCTGCGTTTTAGGGCGGCACATTGACGCGAATCGCAGAGCTGTCAGGATGGGCCTGTGGCCCACGAAAGTTGATGAAAATGGTTCAGGGTTAAGATAGCCGTAGGCGAGAGCGGCGAGATCGAGAGCGCAGTGGAGCGGTCGAGGCCGTAGAGCTGTCTGATCCGGAGCGTGCGTGTTGAACGAATAATTGGGCGTCCTGGTCTCCCTCGGGGGGAGCGGCGATAGCCCGCGACCCTGCTTAAGGTAACTTGGGCACGCTCTCCGCTCCCGCCAGAAGGAGCGTCTGATGCCCTACAGGATAGCAGGAATTGACGTCCATAAGAGAATGTTGGCGGTGGTGGTGTCGGAAGTAGAGGTGGACGGCGAGTACGAGTTTGCGCGGCGACAGTTTGGCAGCAACCCTGCGCAACTGCGTTTGCTCGCCGCTTGGCTGCTCGAGCAACAGGTCGAGGAAGCGGTGATGGAATCGACGGCGCAGTATTGGAAACCCGTCTGGGCGGCCTTGGAGCGATACTGGAAGCCGCTCTGCCAGAAGCGGGAAGGCGCCCGTCCGACGTCGGGGGCCTTGCATCTGGCGCAAGCGCAGTCGAACCGCGCGCGGCGGGGGCGCAAGGACGATTTCGCGGACGCCGAGCGTCTGGTGAAGCGGTTGGTCGCGCACGAGTTGGTCCTGAGCCTTGTACCCGATGCCGAGCAGCGTCTGTGGCGGACGGTGACGCGCACCAAGAACCAGTTGACGCGCAACCGGGTACAGCTCCAGAACCGACTCGAGGCCCTGCTGGAAGAGGCCCATCTCAAGTTGTCCAGCCTGGTCTCCGATCTGCTGGGCGTCAGCGCCCGCCGCATCTTGCAGGCGCTGGCCGAGGGGGAAACCGACCCGGCAGCACTGGCCGCCCTCGCCGATCATCGCTTGCGCGCCACGCGGGAGGAGTTGTGCGACGCGCTCGGTGCCTGCCAGGATATCCCGCCCGTCTACCGTCGGCTGGTGAAGATGGCCCTCGAGGACGGGCAACGCCTCGACACGCAGATCCATCAACTCGAACAAGAGATGGCCACCTTGCTCGGTCCCTACCAGGACCAAGTCCAGCGGTTGGCGGAAGTGCCCGGCCTGGGAGTGGATTCGGCACAACAGGTCATCGCAGAAGTGGGCGCGACGGCAGCAACCTTTCCTTCCGCAGGCAACCTCTCCTCCTGGGTGGGCGCCTGCCCCGGCAAGGAGGAGACCGCAGGAGTGAACCACAGTCGCCGGTCCCCCAAGGGCAACCGCCCGATGCGGCGTATTCTCAATCAGGCCGCCCACGCCGCGGTCAAGCTCCAAGGCAGCATCTTCGCCATCCTCTACCGCCGCTACGTCCCGCGCTGGGGGCACAATCAAACCATCGCCGTAATCGCCCATCGCCTGTGCCGCTTAGTTTGGAAGGTTCTGCACCAGGGAGTCCGTTACCAGGAACGCGGTCCAGCGGTGAGCCAGAGGTCCAAGCAAAAGCGTACGGTCCGAATGATCCGACAACTCCGCAGCCTCGGCTACCGGGTGGAATTCCTCAATTCTCCACCCGTGCTTCCAGCGTGAGGGGAGGATTTTCGACCCTGCGCTCTGCGCAATCCGGCTTTTTTCCTGACCCCTGGGACCTGACACCTGGCACCTCCACAGGCACCTACACCCTTATCCTCCGACCTGCTAAAATGTAAGTAGTGAGTATGGTCCAATTTGAAGACATTCTCCGGCAAGTGCAGTCCTATCGTGCGGGTGAGGATCTCTCGCTGCTCCGGCGCGCTTACGAATTCTCGGCCTCCCACCATGCCAACCAGAAACGTCTTTCCGGCGAGCCCTTTATTTCCCATCCGCTGGAAGTTGTGCACATCCTGGCGGGGATGAAATTGGACCCCGTCTGCCTGACGGCGGGCATGCTGCACGACGTGATCGAGGACACGCACACCACGCCGGAATTGGTGCAGCAGGATTTCGGCGCGGAGGTGGCGCGCATCGTCGAGGGCGTCACCAAGATCAGCCGCATCAAATTTCTGAGCCCGGAAGAACAGCAGGCGGAGAATTTCCGCAAAATGGTCCTTGCCATGGTGGACGACATTCGCGTCGTGCTGGTGAAACTCGCCGACCGCCTGCACAACATGCGCACGCTCGAGTATCTTCCTCCCGATCGCCGTCTGGTCATCGCCCGCGAGACCCTGGAAATCTACGCTCCCATCGCCCACCGCCTGGGTATGGGGAAAATCCGCGGTGAGCTGGAAGACCTGGCTTTCTCCCACTTGGAGCCCGAGGCTTTCGAAGACCTGAAGCGCACCATCGAAAGCCGGCGCAAGGTCAGTGACGACTTCCTGGCGGAGGTGCGCGCCCAGGTGGATGCCAAGATGAAGGAAGTGAACATCCCGGCGCGGGTTGAGGGCCGCATCAAGCGCCTCTACAGCATCTGGCTGAAGTTGCGCCGCCAGCAGATTCCCATCGAGCAGGTGTACGACCTGCTCGCCGTGCGCATCATCACCGATAACGTCAAAAACTGCTATGCCGCGCTGGGGGTCATTCACAACACCTGGCGGCCCGTCCCCGGCCGCATCAAGGATTTCATCGCCATCCCGCGCCCCAACCTCTATCAGTCGCTGCATACTTCCGTCATCGGCCCGCACGGCCAGCCCTTCGAATTGCAGATTCGCACGGAGGAAATGCACCGCATCGCCGAGGAGGGCATCGCCGCGCACTGGAAATACAAGGATGGCCGCCCGCTCACGCAGCAGGACGAGGAGCGCTTCGCGTGGCTGCGCCACCTTGTGGAGTGGCAGCAGGAAATGCGCGACCCCGGCGAATTCCTCTCCACCCTGAAAATCGATCTCTACCCGGAAGAGGTTTACACCTTTACCCCCAAGGGAAAAGTCATCGTGCTGCCGCGCGACGCCACCCCCATCGACTTCGCCTACGCCATCCACACCGAGGTCGGCCACCATTGCGTGGGCGCCAAGGTGAACGGCCGCATCATGCCGCTGAAGTACCACCTGCGCAATGGCGACATCGTGGAAATCGTCACCCAGGCCAGCCACGCTCCCAGTAGGGACTGGCTGGGCCTCGTGAACACTTCGCGCGCGCGCAATAAAATCAAGCACTGGATCAATGTGGCGCAGCGCAAGCAGGCGCTGGATATCGGCAAGCGGCTGCTGGAAAAGGAAGCGCGCAAGTACGATGTTTCGCTGAAGAAGATTACCGAGGAGGATTACGCCCGCGTCGTGCGCGACTACGGTTGCGCGCTGGCCGACGATGTTTACGCCGGCATCGGCTACGGAAAATATTCGGCGCGGCAGGTGCTGGCCAAGCTGGCGCCCTCCGCCAAGCTCGAGCCCGTGCAGGTTTCGCGGCTCGCCACCTCCGTCAAGCGCGCCCTGGGTGTGCCCTCCGACTCGGCCATCCAGGTGGATGGCCACGACGACCTGATGGTCTATCGCGCCAAATGCTGCAATCCCGTGCGCGGCGAGGAGGTCATCGGTTATATCACCCGCGGCAAGGGCATCGCCGTGCACGCCAAGCACTGCTCCAACGTCCAGAACTTGTTGTACGATGCTGACCGGCGCATAGACGTCGAGTGGGTGGGCCCCAAGTACGCCCTGTATCCCGTCAAGCTGGCTCTGCTCACCGAAGACCGCCAGGGCATGCTGGCCGACGTCACCGCCGCCATCGCCGGCGTGCACTCGAATATTCAGAATATCGAGGCCCGCACCGGCGATAATCGCGCTGACATCACCGTCACCGTCGACATCGTGGATGTCGAGCACATGGAAAAAATCATTTCATCACTGCGCAAAATCGAAGGCGTTTTTCACGTCGAACGCGTGACGGCGCCGTAGTTGCGCTGGGAGGATTACGTGAGCAAACAAGCCATCTCCACCCCTTTGGCGCCGGCGGCCATCGGCCCTTATTCGCAGGCGATCCGCTCCGGCAACCTGCTTTTTCTGTCCGGGCAAATCCCCCTCGACCCCGAATCCGGGCATGTGGTGGAAGGCGACGCCGCCGTGCAGACCGCGCGCGTCCTGCAAAATCTCTCGGCGATTCTGGAGTCCGCCGGATCGAGCCTGGGGCAGGTTTTGAAAGCTACGGTTTATCTGCGGGACATGGCGGACTTCGCCATGATGAATGAGGTTTACGCGCGCTTCTTCGGCGATTGCCCGCCGGCCCGCGCCACCGTGGCCGTGTCGGGCCTGCCGCGCAATGTGTCTGTGGAAATTGATCTGATCGCTGAGGTGGAGGGTTGATAAGAGAGGTCGTCAGTTGTCAGTCCTCAGTTCTCAGTAAAAGCCCAAAGACCAAGCCTCCTTTACTGACAACTGATGACTGACAACTGACGGCTGTGCTAGCCGACTTTGAGGACCTTCCCCGAACGAATGCAACCCGTGCACACCCTGATCGTCTTGGGCGCGCCGTCCACAAGGGCGTGAACCCGCCGCAGATTGGGATTCCAACGGCGCTTCGTCACGTTGTGCGCGTGACTGATGTGATTTCCATATTTGGGACCTTTTCCGCAAAGATCGCAGGTCTGAGCCATTGCCCTACCCCTTCCTGTATCGAAAACTGAAATAACCCAAACATCCATTCTACCAGACGGCCGCAATTTTGCCCACGGGGAAACGCCGACGGGTTACAATGACACCATGGACAAAGCTAATCGCTCTCATGATCTTATCAATGCGGCCGCGCTGTCGCTGCTGGCGGGCCTCGCCCTGCTGCCGGCGTGCGGCATACGCAAATCCGCGCCCGGGCAGGAGGTTTGGGCGGAAGTCGACGACCAGCCCATTTACCGCGAGCAGGTGGAGCGGCTCTACCGCGGCGGCGCCACCCAGGGCAACGAGGCCGTCACCCCCGAACAGGCCGCGAGCTTCAAGCTCAGCATCCTGAACGAGCTGATCAACAATGAAATCCTGGTGGCGCACGCATCCCACTCGCGCATCACGGCTCCGGAAGCGGAGATTGACGCCAAAGTGGGGGAATTGAAAAGCCCCTATTCCCCGGAAGAGTTCCAGAAAAAACTCCAGGAGCAGGGCTTGGACAACGAAGCCTTGCGCGAGCGAATTCGAAAGGATATTATTCTCACGAAGCTCATTAACAAAGATATTATTTCACATGTTACCGTTTCCGACGCGGAAATCGCCTCCTACTATGAGAAGAACAAAGCCCACTTCAATGTTTCGGAGACCACTTACCACATCGCCCAAATCCTGGTGACGCCCGTACCCGACGCCGAGATCCGTAACCTGAAGAATGACGATGCCAAGACTCCCGCCGCCGCGGAGCACAAGATCCAGGCCCTTTACGAAGGCCTGATGCGGGGCGAAGATTTTGCCACCGTCGCGCAAAATTACTCCGAGGACCCCAGCACCGCGGCCGGCGGAGGCGACATGGGGATCATCCCAGCCTCCGGCCTCAACGCACCCTCCCTCCTCGCAGACCACTTCGACCCGCCGCTGAAGCAGGTCGTGACCTCTCTCCGGGTCGGCCAGATTTCCACCATCATCCATTCCAATTTCGGCTTCCATATCTTCAAGCTCCTGGGAGTGGAGGAGGCCGGCCAGCATACGCTCACCGACCTGCGCGTGCAGAGCGCCATCCGCGAAACGTTGCGCAATGAGAAGGAACAACTCCTCAAAGCTGCTTACATCGAAGTGCTGCGCAACCGCTCCAAGGTGACCAACCACTTGGCGGAACAAGTGGTGAAGGCCGGCGGCGTTCCCCCCAATGGGGGGTAAGGAGATTGCTGGATTGGGCCATCGAGCCATCGAGGAATTTGGTTTCAAACGGCCCGATGACCCGATGATTCAATCACCCGATCCGTATCAGGCGCGCGCCGGCTTCCACGCCCCGGCCTTCTGCCATGTAAACGCGCTCGACCCGCCCGGCGCGCGGCGCCCGCAATTCATTCTGCATTTTCATGGCTTCGATCACCAGCAAGCCCTGGTCACGTTTTACCTCCTCGCCTTCGGTCACCAGGACTTTCACGATCTTTCCGGGCATAGGCGCCACGATTTCCTGCGGGCCCTCCGCCTCGATGGAGGAGCCCGTCTGCCGCCAGCGGCGCGGGTCGCGCAACTCTACAAGGTATCGCCGCAACCCGACGACGACCACATAAGGGCCGGCGAGGCCGGGGGCGTCGCCCGGGCGCTTCGAGACGTAGGCTTCGTACGGCCGTCCGTTCATCAACAATGAGTACACCCCGGGAGTGATTTCTTCGCAGTGTGCCTCCGCGCTCCGGCTGCCGATGCGGAACCGCCGCACGCCGTTCGGCGTTTCGTGTGGCAGCAGTTCCAATTCCTGCTCCAACGTTTTGGAGCCGCGATGCAGCCGCGCGTGGAATCTCATCATGACCTCCCGCCCGCCCGCTGGGGTTGCCGGTGGAGCAACGCGCGCCGCCCGGCCTGCTTCCATCCATCGCTCGTTGTGGCGCGTGCCGGCGCCGCCTCGCCGTGCTGTTCCACGTGCAGCAGCGCCGCCAGCAGCGCCACGCTCTCCTCTTCTTCCGACGGCGGTTCTTCCTCCATCAATCCTGCCGCCAGCACGCGGTCGATGAATCCGGTGTCCAGGCGCCCCGCCACAAAATCCGGGTGCTCCAGCACGCGGCGGAAGAAGGGGATATTGGTGCGGATGCCTTGAATTTCGTATTCCCCCAGAGCCCTCCGCAGTCGTGCGATGGCCTCCGCGCGGTCCGCAGCCCATACGGCGATTTTCGAAAGCAGCGGGTCGTATTCCAGCGGCACTTGCCAGCCCTCGTACACCCCGCTGTCGCGGCGGATGCCCGGCCCGGCCGGCGCCTGCAAACGAGCGATGCGCCCCGGCGAGGGGAAGAAGTTGTTGGCGGGATCTTCGGCGTAAATGCGGCACTCGATGGCCGCCCCGCGCACCCGCACGTCCTCCTGCCGCCACGCCAGCCTTTCGCCCGCCGCAATTCGGACCTGTTCCTTGACCAGGTCAATGCCGGTTACCAACTCCGTCACCGGATGCTCCACCTGCAAGCGGGTGTTCATTTCCAGAAAGTAGAAATTTCCATCCGGGTCGAGAAGGAACTCCACCGTGCCGGCATTCGAGTAGCCTGCCAGCTTGCTGATGCGCACCGCGGTTTCGCCCATGCGCTGGCGCAGATCGTCATTCACGGCGGGAGAAGGGCATTCCTCCACCACTTTCTGGTGGCGCCGTTGCAGCGAGCACTCGCGCTCACCCAGGTAAATCAGGTGGCCGTACCGGTCGCCGAGAATTTGGACTTCCACGTGGCGGGGGTGCTCGATGTACTTTTCTAGGTAGACCGACGAATCGTTGAAGGCGTTCTGTGCCTCCGAGCGCGCGTTGCGGAATGCGGATTCCAACTCGGATTCCGCGCGCACCATGCGCAGTCCCTTGCCGCCGCCTCCAGCCGAGGCTTTCACCATCACGGGGTAGCCGATTTCCGCCGCGATGCGCCGAACCTCCTCGAAGCCTTCGAGATTGCGGTCGGCGCCGGGGACCACGGGCAAGCCCGCCTGGATTAGCGCGTGGCGGGAGGCCGTCTTCGAACCCATCAACTCCATGGCGCTCACCGGAGGACCGATGAAGACAAATCCCGCATCTTCGCAGGCACGCGCGAAATCGGGGTTCTCCGCCAGAAATCCGTAACCGGGGTGAATCGCTTCCGCGCCGCTGCGGCGTGCGGCGTCAAGGATGCGGTCGATGCGCAGGTAGCTTTCCGTGGAGGGCGCCGGGCCAATCCGGTAAGCCTCATCGGCGTAGCGCACGTGCAGCGATTTGCGGTCGACGTCCGAATACACCGCCACCGTGCGGATGTTCATCTCGCGACAGGCGCGCATCACGCGCACGGCAATCTCTCCGCGATTGGCGATCAGGATTTTGCGGAACACGGTCTCTCCTCGCCCGGGAATTGTCTGCCCTAAAGATGCAACTGCTGATTATACCTGCCTCGGCCCTTGCTAAACTCGGGCAAATTCGGACTGAAAACGAGGCGACAACGGCCTTCCAAGGGGACTTTTCTTGATATGGCTGCGTCCTAAATCTCTTGTTTAACCTCTATCACCTTTCCTTTCAATAAGTAATCAGGGTTTCAGGCATAAATGCCTATAACCCCCTTGTTTTCATACACTAATCCGGACCCATCCCGCGGCCTCCTTTGTTTTCAATAACATTCCGGCTTCGAATGCAAAAAAGGAATTCTTTTTTCTGATCTCTACGGTGTGTGTGTAGTTGTGGGAGACTTTCGCGGCAGGTAGCACAGCGCCAAACCTTCATCGCATATCTAGCTTATACCACTCGGCTCAGTTTGTCAAGAGAAAAATTGTCCCACAGGTGAGAAAAATCATCTGCTATGATCGCTCACTAGAAACTGCGGTTCTATGCTGCAGGAGGCTCTGGAATTGGCGGCAGGAACTCCACCGGAGCTTGAATAATAAAGGGAGATACGACATGACCCATCCCCAGAGATCGAATCAGGTGGGCGACGCAAACTGCACCATCAATCGAAGAGAGTTCGCCAGTATGGATC
>Ga0326727_10019837_pt1 | contig 13431 bp, 7 predicted proteins | sample MB2enrmetagenome_FD_207643 | JGI IMG/M metagenome (GOLD analysis project Ga0326727, IMG submission 207643) | Lab enriched peat soil microbial communities from McLean, Ithaca, NY, United States - MB29MY | ecosystem: Environmental > Terrestrial > Soil > Wetlands > Peat | place: USA: New York... | reverse complement strand
GTTCTTTTTCGTCAGTCTCGCAAATTACCGTCAGCCCTATAATTACACAACCTCCTCGGAGATAGGCACGGCAGCCGCGCTCGCCGGCAATTATTCGTTCTATCCCACGGGATCTTCAACCGCGCAAACCGTCAACGTGCTGACAGCCGGCGCGAGCACGACGGGCTGTTCGACCTGTACCGGCACGATCAATACATTGATTGCGACCGATCTAGCAAACATCGAATCCACCTATAGCTTGGATAACGCCACCCAGTCCTTCGTGGACATCAACCATAACAACTTGAATTTCCCCGTCAAGGAAAACATAGTCGACAAGTATCCCACTATACGGCTCGACTATAACCTGACATCTAACTTCCGTCTTACTGGATCGGCGAGTCAGACCACTCAGCAATATACGGATGCGGGAGCTCCTCCCTTCCCTGGTCCTCACTTTTCCAATCAGGCTTACAGCAACTTCTATAAGAATTACCAGGTTGTTGCCGGCTTCGACTGGGATATCAAGCCGTCTCTTGTGAACGCCTTCCGGGCGGGATATCTTTACACCGGTCGCACGTATAACTCCCAGGGAATGGGCGTTCCTACCGCCGACATGATGGAGCAGGGCGACCTGACCTTTGGTTTCAACCTGAATAGCGGAATCAATTACTTCAACGCCCTGAAAGGCGGCTACCTATACCCTGTCCTGAGCGTGAAGGATGACTTCATCTGGCAGCGTGGCAGGCACAGCTTAACCTTCGGTGTCGAGAGCGCGACCGAGATTGATCATTATTACAACAACCAGTTTGTGCCTTATATCGGCGTGGACTCTATTACATCCGGCGATCCAGTCCAGAATGCTCTGGATAACTCGCTTCCAAGCAATGCACCGAGCAGCGCGGCAGGGGATGTCGAAGGCCTGTACTCAACGCTAACGGGACGCATGACCTACTATAGCCGGGGCGAGTTCATCAATGCGAAGACCAAGAAATATGAGCAGGGAATCTCCTTCAACCTCCATGAGAAGCTCAACCAGACCGCGCTTTTTATCGAGGATGCCTGGAAGGCTAAGCCCACACTCACGCTGAACGTCGGGTTGCGTTGGGATTTCACGGGCGCGTCGAAGGATGAGACCGGATTCTACACCCATCCGACCTTGGCTAATTTGTGGGGCCCTACTGCGGTGGGCGACATCTTCAAGCCGGGAGTGCTCAACGGCGTCTCGAACCCGGTGCAGGTTCCTGCGTCCGAAGCTTATGACCCCACTTACATGCATCCCGAGCCGAACGTCGGGATTGCCTGGAATCCCCAGGGAGCGCCGGACACTCTGTTGGGTAAATTCCTCGGCAACGGAGCAACCGTCATCCGCGCCAGCTACACCTTCAAGAACTATACAGAAGGCGCCCAAAACTTCTGGAATTTCGGCTCTAACAACGGCCTGAATTTTAATAACTGGTATTATGCCAATGCGATTACTCCCACCAGTTCAACTCCTGGCGCGGGATATTATAACGCTGGCACTGTGAGCTTGGGCGGTGCGCTACCTGCGCTTACTACATCCTCTCCGGACCCCTTTCAGGCGGATATTTATGAATCCACCGAGGCTTTCAGCGGCACCTCTTTTCTTACCTTCGATCCCCACATCCAACAGCCTTATGTCGAATCCTGGCAGGTGGGCATCCAGCGCTCGCTCAGCCAGAACAATGTGCTTGAGGTGCGTTATGTCGGAAATGTAGCCAAGAAACAATGGATGGCAGTCAATTACAACGAGGTCAACATCTTCGAGAACGGCTTCCTGAAAGACTTCCAAGCAGCGCAGGCCAATTATGCTGCATCTCCCGCAAATGCTAAGACCCTAAAGGGTGCGCAACCCACGCCCATCCTGGATCAGGTCTTTGCTTCCACAGGTGGCGCGGGCTTCACCGACGGCGGCTTTCTCACTGACGTGAAACAGGGGCAGGCGGGCGCTTTTGCCAGCACTATTGCGGGCAGTCCCTCCTACCTTTGTTCTATGGTCACCGGTTTCGATAGTGAATGTGAAGCGGCGACTGGTGCGGGTTCTACCGGCTCGTATCCCATCAACTTCTTCCAGGCGAACCCATATGCCACAGGGAATGGCATCATGGAGATGACGAATGCGGGATTTTCCAACTACAACTCTCTGCAAGTGGATTTTAGGCAAAGACTGAACCATGGCATGCAGTTCGACGCCAATTACACCTGGGCTCATTCGCTGGGAACCAGCGTTCAAGGGAGCACTGCTCCGGGCTACTATAGCGGTGGCGGCAACGGCGGCGGCGGCAATGGTTCCGCCGGCAACAGCGCCCCCGGCTTTTACACCCTGCGCAATAAGCACTTGAACTATTTCCCCAGCTCATTCGATATTCGCCAGGTCTTTCACCTCATCGGAACCTACGATTTGCCCTTTGGTCACAAGCAGCCATTTTTCAATCAGAACCGGGTTGCAAATGCCGCGATCGGGGGCTGGACCATTGGAGCCATCCTTACCTACCAAACCGGCGATCCACATCTCCTTACCGGCGGAACCTACACCGTTAACGGGAACGACTCCGGCGTCACCTTGACGGGTGTTACCGCTTCTCAGTTGCAGAAGCAGATGAAAATTCGCCCCGGAACCGCCGGTAGCGGGCGGGTGAACCTATTTGATTCCAAGTATTATGCCAGCGGTGGAAGATCAAATACCACTTACATCGGCCCGAATTATAACGCCGGTCAGTTCGGCTCACTCCTGTGGCTGCACGATCCCAAGTGGATTAACACGAATATGTCGATCAACAAGGTGGTGCCGATTCGCGGAGAGATGAATTTTACTCTCCAGGCTGAATTCCTGAATGTCTTCAATCACCCGGCCTTTACTGGCATGGATACGGGAGTTCAAGACACCACGTTCGGAACGACCTCCACTACGGTCAACAGTCCAAGAAATATTGAACTCCGCGGAAACTTCAGATTCTAGGCGGCCAACTCAGTGCAGTCATCATTGCTCGATTAACGATGACTGCATTGACCATAAGAACATTGAGTTCTATACAAGTTCGCACCATTTGTAACCCTTTTACTGCCGTGTTTCCGAGATCGGGAACGCGGCAGTTTTATCAAGAGGAGTTCCAGCAAAGGAACGCCGCGTGAAAGTGTATTCAATACGAAATACGGTGAGACCACGATTGTTGCTAAAATCAGCCAGAGGCAGGGGTAATCCGCGGGAAGCTGGTAGAGTCTCGCAGGCTCCTGACTGGGAGTGAAGGCGCATGGCCTCGTTAACAGAGAAGAAAGCCAAGGGATCAAAGAAGCAATCCAAGAAAGCCGAGCATGGAACCAGCGTCAGTGTCGCGTTTCAGCGGATTCGCGACTTGATTGTGCATGGCAGGCTGGCGCCGGGCACATGGATCGTTGAAGGCGATCTGTGCGAACACCTGAACATGAGCCGGACACCGGTGCGGGGCGCGCTTTACCTGTTGCAGCGCGAGGGCTATGTCAACGATTGCCGCAATGGCAGCAAATCGCGGATGATCGTGGCGCCGCTGACCAAAGAGGACGCCTATGAGCTTTATCCGATCATAGGGCGGATCGAGGGGCTGGCGGGGCGCCGCGCCGCCGCGCTGCCGCAGAGCGAGCGTGACGAACTGGCGGCCAAGCTGAGGCCGGTCAACGACAAGCTGGATCGGATTGCGCGGGAGAACGGCAGCCACGGTCCGGACATCTTCGACCTTGACCACGAGTTTCATTGCCTGCTGGTGGCTGCGGGAGCGGGTTCGAGGCTGACCAAGCTGCATCGCGCGATCGAGCCACAGACGGAACGCTATTGGCGGCTCTATGCCAGTTCGATCATCGGCGAGTTGCACGTCTCGGTGACCGAGCACGAGGAGATCATCGCCGCGCTGGTGGCCGGGGATGCGGACCGGCTGGAGCGAGCTCTCTTCGATAACTGGGTGAACGGCTGCCAACGGCTCGCCAAAGTGATTGACATTTTCGGCGAACGCGGCGGTTGGTAGCGAGCGGGCAAAATAGCTTGCTGACACGCTGTTGGGACTATTCCGGCAGCGGCTCACGGCTCCGGACGCCATCCGTCAGACGCATAATTCCCAGCGGATTTGCCGCTTGCAACTCGGCCGGCACGAGCGCGTCGGGAAAACCCTGAAAACAGACCGGACGGGCAAAGCGGAAGATGGCCTGGCTGCCAACCGATGTGAACCGGGAGTCAGAAGTGGCTGGGTATGGCCCGCCGTGAACCATGGCGTGGGAGACTTCGACGCCGGTCGGGAATCCGTTGAAGAGCAAGCGGCCGGCCTTTTGTTCGAGGAGCGCAATGAGCGCGGACTGAGCGGCAAGCTCTTCGTTTGTACCCAGAATAGTGGCAGTCAGGTGGCCTTCCAGCGCCACTGCCGCGCGGAGAAAATCGTCCGGGGTTTGGCAGCGGACGAGCAGCGTGTCCGGACCAAAAATCTCTTCAGAAAGTTCCGGCTGGCGGAGAAACTCGTCAAGAGTGGTGGTAAAGAGTTGCGCGTTGGCGGGGCAGGCGGGCATGTGGGGCAGGTCCGATTGCGGGAGCGCCGCCTGCGCGGCGAGTGTGGCCTGAGTAGCGCGTTGGCCGGACGAGCGGGCGTAATCGCGGGCGATGCCGGGGGTGAGAAGCGTAAAGGGCTGTGCCTGAGAGACGAGTTCGTGCAGTTTTTGGAGGAAAGCGGCGGTCTCTGGCTGCTCGGAGAGGAAGACGATGCCGGGCTTGGTGCAGAACTGGCCCGCGCCGAGGGTGAAGGAGTTGAAGAGGCCCTCGGCCAGTGCTTCGGCTCCGCCGCGTAGAGCGCCGGGCAGGATGAAGGTGGGATTACCGCTGGACATTTCCGTGAAACAAGGGATGGGTCGCGGGCGCGCGGCGGCCATGTTCATCAGAGAGCGGCCTGCGCCGAGCGAGCCGGTAAAGGTGACGGCCTGAATCAGCGGATGGCGCACCAGCGCCGCGCCGGTTTCAATTCCAGAACCGTAAAGCAGGGAATAGACGCCCTCGGGCAGACCCGCGGCGGCGACAGCCTGCTGGACCACAGTTGCCACGAGCTCACTGGTTCCCGGATGAGCGGAGTGAGCTTTGACGATGACCGGGCAACCGGTGGCCAGTGCGGAGGCGGTGTCTCCACCAGCGGCGGAAAAGGCCAGCGGGAAGTTGCTGGAGCCAAAGACGGCAACCGGACCGAGGGGCCGCAGCATCGAACGGAGGCTGGGCCGTGGCTGCGGTTTGCGCTCCGGCAACGCGCGATCGATCCGCGCTTCCACCCAGGAACCTTCTTCGACAACTGAAGCGAAGAGGCGGAGTTGGCCGGTGGTACGGCCAACTTCGCCCAGCAGGCGAGGCATAGGCAGAGCGGTTTCCAGGTGAGCGCGCTCGGCGAGTTGTTGCTGGATGGCATCGAGGCCGTCGGCGATGCGGCGCAGAAAGGCGCCCTTGGCTTTGCCGCTCGTCGCGGCGTAGGCGGGAAAGGCTTGTGCCGCAAGCTCAACGGCATGGTTCACCTCGGCGGACGAAACTGAAGAGTACGCAGGTTCGAGACGCTGTCCGGTGGCGGGGTTGAGGGCTTGAATCGGCGCGCCAGTGAGTGCGCCCCGTTGGCTGCCAATGAAAGATTGTCCAGTAAGAGGCATGATGAAGACTCCGGTGTGCGGGCTACAGGGTGAACGGCGTGCTGGCGACGGCGACCGGCGGGCGATGAGCTTGGGCGAACTCGAAGGCGGCGCGTGTGGCGGCCAACTCGGCGCCAACCAGTTCGAGCCGCGGAGAACGAACGCGGGCCGAGCCAATGCCGGCCTCCTGCTGCACTTGCTTGATGAGTTGGATGAACTTGGGCACGGTGTCCATGCGCAGCAGGGGCAGGAACCAGCGATAAAGCTCGAAGGCTTCCGCGGTTTTGCCTGCGCTGGCCAGGTTGAAAAGGTCCACGGATTCGCGGGGCAGCGCGTTGACCAGTCCCGCGATCCAACCCGTGGCGCCGGCTGCTATGCCTTCCACAATGGCGTCATCGACGCCCACGAGCAGGGCGAGCCGGTCGCCGATCAAGGCACGAATCGCAGTGACGCGGCGAACGTCGGTCGAGGACTCCTTGACTCCAGCCAGGTTGGGAAATTCCAGAGCCAGTTCCTGAATCTGCTCGGGCAGGAAGTCCGTGCCGTATGCCACGGGGTTGTTATAGAGCAGTCCGGGCAGGGAAGTGGCTTCGAGAATCGCCGCGACGTGCGCCTTGGTCTCCCGCCAGTCGCCTTTATAGACGTAGGGCGGCAGGATCATGAGTCCGGAGCAGCCAACCGCATGGGCGGCCTTGGCCAGCTCGACGGCTTCAACTGTGGAAAGAGCGGAGATTGAGAATCGCGATTTTCTCCCGGAAAGTCAGCGTAGAGGCTTCGCCGAGCGAGCCCAGGCAGACTACGCCGGTGCAGCCGTTCTCGATGAGCCACTGGGCGTGTCGAGCGACAAATGCGTGATCGACCCTTGAATCCTTGTCGAAGGCGGTGGTCATGGCGGGCATAACGCCGGTCCAGTTCATAGTTTCTCCTGAAGGGTATTTTCCTGATTATTGGCCTGATTGCGAGCTGCGTTGAAACGGGCCGGCAAATAGGGTTCCGGCGCAATGGCCGGCGCGCTGCCTGTGAAGGCGGCGGCGAGCAGCTCTGCGGTGGCCAAGGCTGTCGTGATGCCCAGACCCTCGTGGCCTGTGGCGAGCCAGAGCGTGAAGTCATCGGGAACCGGACCGATGAGTGGCAGCTTGTCCGGAGTGGCGGCGCGGAAGCCGGTCCAGACGCGCAGCACTTTGAGCGCGCTAATGGAAGGCAGATAGAGCGACGCGCGTTGGAGCATCGCGGCCAGCAGAGCCTGATCGACGGCGGAATCCTCGTTGCCATACTGGCGCGAAGAACCGAGGAGCACCTGGCCAGTCTGCCGCGGCTGGACATTGAAAGCCACCGAATCGCTGGTGAACGAGTGAGCGCTTTTCAAGTAGCCGAGTTCGACCAGTTGATGGTGAACAAAGCCGGGATATCGATCAGTAATGGCCAGGTGCCCCTTCCGCTTTTTCACCGGCAGTCCAGCGGTACAGTGCGGGGCCTCGGCGCCGGTTGCGTTGACTAGCCGTGGCGCGCGCAGCCGGGTACCGTCGTCGAGCCGTGCTTCACCATCGGCCAAATGCGTGATGGCGTGGCCCACCAAAAGCGCGGCGCCCAGAGACTGCGCCTGCCGGGCAAGGTGCAGTGCGACTGCGGGAGGATAAACGACAGCGTCCTCCGGAACCAGCAGCGCGCCTGCCAGCCCAGGATGCAGGTTGGGTTCCATCGCAGCCAACTCCCGGCCGGAGAGCAGGCGGCTGGGAACTTCGTGAGCGTTGAAATACGCGTGCTTGAGCGCGGCGTCGGCTAACTCGTCGTCATCGGCGGCAATCCATAGGGTTCCACGGGTTTCGTACTCGGCGCCGGGCGGCAAAACAGTGCTGAGCGTCTGCCACAACAGTTGGGAACGGCGGGTGAGCGCGAATTGCGCCTCGGAGTCGTCCATGACCACAATGTGGCCCATGCCCGCGGCGGTGGCGCCGCTGCCGGGAAACTCGCGTTCGACCAAAGCTACGCGAAGTCCGGCTTGCGCGCAGGCCAGTGCACAGGCCGCGCCGACAATGCCGCTTCCGGCGACGACAACATCGTAGGACTGCGGCGCGGTCAAGTTCATTCAGACACTCCGAGACGGAACGGGTCGGCGGGATCGAAGATCAGCGTGCTTTTGGCGGTGATATACGCCGAGCCGGTGATGAAAGGGATGATCTTGTTCATCCCGTGCTCTGCCGGCAAAATATCATAGCTGCCCTCGAAAACCGTGCCGAGGATGCCTTCCTGCCGCCAGGATTCTCCGGGCTTGAGCAGGCCATCGGCAGCCAGGCAGGCCATCTTGGCGCTGGTTCCGGTGCCGCATGGAGAGCGGTCATAAGCATTGCCGGGGCAGAGCACGAAGTTGCGGCTGTGGTTGGCGGGGTCGTGAGCGGCTGTGAATAGCTCGATGTGGTCGATCTCCGCGCCGTTAGCCCCCGAGATGTTCGCGGCCAGCAGCGCCCGGCGAATCGATCCAGCAAAGGTGGAAAGCAGCTCGATCTGGCCGGCAGTCAGGTCGTGAGCGGGGGCGAAAGAGTGTTCGCGAACCAGGAAAAACCAGTTGCCTCCCCAGGCCACATCGCCGGTAACCGCGCCGTAGCCGGGAACATCGAGCGTAACCCCGGCTAGATGACGATAGGCCGGAACATTCCGGCAGGTAACCCGGTTGCCGGAATGCAAGTGAACCTTGACAACTCCAACCGGGGTCTCGATGAGGTGTTCGCCGGGACCTATCTGTCCCAGGTAGGCCAATGTGGCGGCAACGCCGATGATGCCGTGGCCGCACATGCCCAGGTATCCCACGTTATTGAAGAAGATAACGCCCGCTACGCAAGCCGGATCGACCGGCTCAACCAGAAATGCGCCCACCAGGACGTCGGAGCCGCGCGGCTCGCAAAGAATAGCGCGCCGGTAGTGATCGAATTCGCGGCGCAGGTTTTCAAGGCGCTCGGCGAGTGGTCCAGTGCCTAGATGCGGTCCACCGGACAAAACGCAGCGGGTGGGCTCTCCGGCTGTGTGCGAGTCGATGACGTCCATACGAAGAGGCTGTTGCGCGTTTTTCATCAATGCCTGCGAGCGCGGGCGAGTGCAACCCGCCACAAATCACAATGAAATCTCTTCGCGTACAAGAGGGAAGACTGGGCACAAAATCCCATGACGGCATCTGCAATCCTAAATCGAAAAAAACAGCCGTCACAAGATCGTGTGCTGTTATAAAGTATACAAGTTCGCATACAATAGATTCAATCCAGCGGCTGGATTGTTTTTTGCGGTGAATCGTCTTGATGTTCCGGGTAGTATACGATTTCTGAATACGGTCGGCGGGAGGTACAGAGTGCGGTTCTTTTACAAGGCAAGGTTGCTGACGGTAGCGGGGTTGGTGGCTTTAGCCACTTTGCCGGCCTCCGGGCAATGGTATCCGGCAGGACGGGATTCGAAGCTGGGCCCCATGCTTGACCAGGGTCTGGCGCAGTATGAGACGCCGGAGCTGACGTTACGGCTGGTGCGCTCGTCGGGAACGGTTGCGGGGTTGGAAACCAAGGGTTCGGCGGCGAAGGGGCGGGAAGGCTTCGATTTTACCCCGGCAGAGCTGTTGGCGGCGCGGTCTGTGAATGGGTACTACCACCTGGGCGATCTGGATTTGCGTTTGCGCGAGGCGGGCACGGTGGAGTGGCGCGGATTTTCGACAGCGCTTGAACGGCATCCGGTGAAGGCGCTGCCGCTGCGGCCCGGCGAACTGGAGCGGGACGACCTGCGGCCGACACTGCCCGCTGAATTTCCGCTGGAAGCAACGCGGAGTTGGGCGGTGGCCGATGGCAAGCTGGCGCTGCGCTTTACCCTGCGGAACTCAGGCACGCGCACGATCGAGATTGGGGCGCTGGGGATTCCGCTGATCTTCGACAACGTGATGAGCGGCAAGAATCTGGACGAGGCGCACGCTCGATGCAGCTTCTCGGACCCGTCGATTGCGATGGACGGCGGCTATGTGCAGGTGACGCGGCTGAACGGGCACGGGCCGGCGCTGGTGGTGGTTCCGGAGAGCAAGACGCCCTTCGAGGCCTACAACCCGATTGCCGAGCCGCATGGACGGCACTCTGCTCCCGGAACGCCTCGCGCGGGGCTCTTTGGAGATTTGACGCCGCGCAACATGACCTTTGAAGGCTTCTATGAATGGATGGTGGCCTCGGCCGCTTATCAGCAGAACGAGTGGAAGAATGTCGAGGAGTGGAATCCGGCGACGATGATCGTGCTCAAGCCGGGCGAGGAACGCACGGTGGGTCTGCGCTTCCTGTTGTCGGATTCCATTGGTTCCATCGAGAAAACGCTTGCTGAGAACCGTCGGCCGGTCGCCGTTGGCATCCCCGGCTATATTCTGCCCCTGGACGTTGAAGCCAGCCTGTTTTTGAAGTACCCCCGGCAGGTGAATAAGGTGCTGGTGGAACCAGCCGGTGCCATTGAGGTGAGCGCGGCCGGAACCACTGAACACGGCTGGCAGCGCTACGCGTTGCGCGGCAAACAGTGGGGCCGAGCGCGGTTGACCATCACGTATGCAGACGGGTTGATGGAGACAGTGCAGTACCGGGTCATCAAGCCAGAGGCCGAGGCCGTGGATGACATGGGCCGCTTCCTCTTCACCAAGCAGTGGTTCGATCAAAAGGACGATCCGTTTCATCGCAGCCCGTCGGTGATGAGCTACGACCGCGAGGCCAACGCCATTGTGACCCAGGAGAGCCGCGTCTGGATTGCCGGATTGGGCGATGAGGCGGGGTCGGGCTCATGGCTGGCCGCGGCCATGAAGGAGTTTGGGCGGCCCGACAAGCAGCAGGTTGAGCAGTTTGAAGAGTTCGTCGACGGCGTGCTGTGGGGAGGCATTCAGTACAAGGACGGGCCGCAGAAGTTCGGCGTGCGCAAGAGCCTGTTCTACTACCAGCCGGACCAAATGCCCGCCGGCTACTATCGCAAGGATATGAATTGGTCGAGTTGGGAGAGCTGGAACAAGCAGGCCAGCGAGGACGTGGGCCGCTCGTATAACTATCCGCACGTGGTGGCGGCCTATTGGGCGCTTTACCGTTTGGCGCGCGACCACCAGGGACTGGTGACGCACCACGACTGGCGGTGGTATCTAACGCATGCCTACGAGACCGCCATGGCCATGACGCGGTTTGCGCCGGATTTGTCGCAGTTTGGACAGATGGAAGGCGACATCTTCGTGGCTGTACTCGACGATCTCAACCGCGAAGGAATGACCGCCGAAGCCGCTACGCTGGAAGCCGCCATGCGGTCGCGGGCCGAAAAGTGGCAGAAGCAGGCGTATCCGTTTGGCAGCGAGATGCCGTGGGATTCGACCGGCCAGGAAGAAGTGTACGCATGGACGCGGCGTTTTGGCATGAGTGACAAGGCGCAGGTGACGCTGGATGCGGTCACCGGCTATATGCCTGCTATTCCGAGCTGGGGATACAACGGCAGCGCGCGGCGCTACTGGGATTTTCTCTACGGTGGAAAGTTTCCGCGCATCGAGCGGCAACTGCATCATTACGGTTCGGGGATCAACGCGATTCCCATGCTGGATGCCTATCGCCGCGCTCCCGGCGATCTTTATCGGCTGCGGGTTGGCTACGGCGGGACGATGGGAGCTATCAGCGGAATCGATCAGGAGGGGTTTGCGTCGGCGGCCTTTCATAGCTATCCGGACATGATGAAGTTCGATCCGTACACCGGCGACTACGGCCCGAACTTCTTTGGCCACGCGTGGACCACGGGAACGTATCTGGCGAGAGATGCTGAGCTTGGCTGGCTGGTCTTTGGCGGGAATCTGAGCTTCGTCGGCCAGGCGGTGAGCGTGGAGCCGCGCGACAGCTTCCGCCAGCGCGTCTATCTGGCGCCGCTGGGGCTTTGGCTCACGCTGGACAGCGGGCGGTTCGAGCGGGTGACCCTGGACCAGGTTACCAGCCGTGTGGATCTGCGGCTGGAGCCCGGCGACGCATATACTTCGAATGCGCTCTTGCGCGTCGAGCAACCGGCGCATGTGGACGGAGTGGGCGTGATTGCGCCCTTGGAAAAGCTGACCATGGAGCGCGGAGCCTACATGGTTCCGCTGGGCAAAACAAGCGTAACCGTGCTTCTGAGCGCGGGGAAATAAGGAGAGCCGATGAGCGGGAAGGGCGTAACGAGGAGAGGTTTCTTGCAGACTTCGGCGGCGATCGCCGCGGGCGGCATGATGGCGCCGCGAGGACTATGGGCTTTGGGACAGGATGCGGTTGTGGACGTGCCGCGCTCCAACAATCACACCGGCTATGAGAAGGTGGAATGGAAGGCGCGTCCGTTTCCCATGACGCAGGTGCGGCTCCGTCCGGGAGCGCTCAAGGACATGCAGGAGCGCAACCGCGTTTACCTGTATATGTTGCCCAACGACCGGCTGCTGCACAGCTTTCGCCTGACTGCGGGTAAGACGTCGAAGGCCGAGCCTTTGGGCGGATGGGAGGCTCCGGATGGCGATCTGCGCGGCCATCTGACCGGCGGGCACTATCTTTCGGCCTGCGCGCTGATGTACGCCTCCACGGGCGATGAGTCGCTGCGCTTGAAAGCCGAAGCGCTGGTAGGAGCGTTGGCCGAGTGCCAGCAAGATGATGGCTATCTGGGAGCTTATCCGTCCAGCATGTATGACCGCATGAAGAAGGGCGTAGATCTGCCGGCGGATCAGCACTGGAATTGCTATGCGGATCACGTCTGGGCGCCCTTCTACACCTATCACAAGATCATGGCCGGCCATCTGGATATGTATGCGCACTGCGGCAGCGAAGCCGCTTTGCATACGGCGACGAGAATGGCTGATTGGGCGATCAAGTGGATTGAGCCGCTGAGCGACGAGGAACTGGCCAAGATCCAGATGATCGAGCACGGCGGCATGAACGAGGTCTTGTTCAATCTCTACGCCATCACCGGAGAAAAGAAGTATCTCGACGGCGGCTTGCGCTTCGAGCACAAGCGGTTCTTCGCACCGCTGGCCGCGCATGAGGATAAGCTGGCCGGACTGCACTCGAACACCAATATTCCGAAGGTGATCGGCGCGGCGCGCGGCTATGAGCTGACCGGCGACGAGCGCTACAAAGACATTGCGGAGTTTTTCTGGCGGACGGTGGTGGATCATCACACCTTCGCGCCCGGCGGAACTTCCAACACCAATGAAGGCTGGAGCGAACCGGATACGTCCGGCCGCAACCTGGGGCCAGGCGGCCAGGAGTGCTGTTGCAGCTATAACATGCTCAAGCTGACGCGCCACCTCTTCGGCTGGAATCCGGATGCGCGCTGGATGGATTACTACGAGCGGCTGCTGTGGAATGTGCGCGCGGGCACGCAGAACGAGAACGGCCGGTTGATGTACTACGTGCCCACAATTCCGGGCGGCTGGAAGACCTTTGACGATCCGTACGAGGGCAATCTCTGCTGCACCGGCTCGGGCATGGAAGAGTACGCAAAACTGGTGGACACAATCTATTTTCACGACGAGAACAGTGTCTACGTCAATCAGTTTGTCGCCTCGGAGGTGAACTGGCCGGAGAAGGGCGCGCGGCTAGTGCAGCAAACTGATTTTCCCGAGGAAGCGCGCACCACGATTGTTGTCTATGCCGACAAGCCGGTCGCGCTTGCGGTCAAAGTGCGCGCGCCACATTGGGCGGAGGGCGTTGCTGTGAGCGTGAATGGGCGTCCGGAGAAAGCGGTGAAGGGAAGCGACGGCTATCTGCTCGTCGAGCGCACATGGAAGAACGGCGACCGGATCGAGGTGAGCCTTCCCATGGCGCTGCGCCAGGAGCA
>Ga0326727_10019836_pt1 | contig 13432 bp, 7 predicted proteins | sample MB2enrmetagenome_FD_207643 | JGI IMG/M metagenome (GOLD analysis project Ga0326727, IMG submission 207643) | Lab enriched peat soil microbial communities from McLean, Ithaca, NY, United States - MB29MY | ecosystem: Environmental > Terrestrial > Soil > Wetlands > Peat | place: USA: New York... | reverse complement strand
CCGAAGCCGCGCAGGTGCGACAGCTTGGTGATGGCGGCGGTCAGCGTGGTCTTGCCATGGTCGATGTGACCGATGGTGCCGATGTTGACGTGCGGCTTATTGCGCTCGAATTTGGCCTTACCCATGGCTTCCCTCTATTTCTTCTTAATGATTTCTTCGGCCAGGCTCGCAGGAACCTGTTCGTAGTGGTCAAACTGCATAGTAAACGTAGCGCGGCCCTGGGTGCGCGAACGCAAATCAGTGGCGTAACCGAACATGTTCGACAGGGGCACGTGGCACTTGATGACCTGGGAACCTGCCCTAGCCTCCAGATTAGAGACGCGGCCGCGACGGCCGTTCAGGTCGCCCATGACGTCGCCCAGATGTTCCTCGGGAGTAACCACCTCAACGCTCATGATGGGCTCCAGGAGTACCGGCCCGGCCTGGCGGCAGGCCTCCTTGAAGGCCTGGGAACCGCAGATGTAGAAGGCCTGCTCCGAGGAGTCCACCTCGTGGAAGGAGCCGTAGGTCAGCGCCACCTTGATGTCCACCACGGGGAACCCGGCCAGCACACCCGACTTCATGGCGTTCTGGATGCCCTTGTCCACGGCGGGGATGTACTCCTTGGGAATGATGCCGCCCACGATGGAGTTGACAAACTCGTAACCGCCATCGTCCTTAGGGCCGACCGTGATGACCACGTGCGCGTATTGGCCGCGCCCGCCGGTCTGCTTGACGTAGCGGTTCTCGTGCTTGATAGGCTTGGTGATGGTCTCGCGGTAAGCCACCTGGGGAGCGCCCACGTTGGCGTTCACGTTGAACTCGCGCATAAGGCGGTCCACGATGATTTCCAGGTGCAGCTCGCCCATGCCGGCGATGAGCGTCTGGTTGGTTTCCTCGTCGGTCTTGACGCGGAAGGACGGGTCTTCCTTGGCCAGCTTGACCAGAGCCTGGGACAGGATGTCCCGGTCGGCCTTGGTCTTGGGCTCGATGGCCACCTCGATGACAGGCTCGGGAATGTTGAGCGACTCGAGTACCACCGGCCTGCGCTCTTCGCACAGTGTCTCGCCCGTAGAGGTAAGCTTGAGGCCAACGGCAGCAACGATGTCTCCGGCCAGGGCTTCCTTGATGTCCTCGCGCTTGTTGGCGTGCATCTTGAGCAGGCGGCCGATGCGCTCTCTCTTGCCGGTTGCGGCGTTGAGCACGGTCATGCCGGTTTCAATCTTGCCGGAGTACAGGCGCAGGAAGGTGAGGTGCCCGATGAAGGGGTCGCTCATGAGCTTGAAGGCCAGGGCGGCCAGGGGCAGCGACGGGTCGCAGGGACACTCGATCTGAACTTCCTCGTTGTTGGGGTCCATGCCCACCATGGCGGCAATGTCCACCGGCGAAGGCATGAAGTCCACCACGGCGTCGAGCAGGGGCTGCACGCCCTTGTTCTTAAAGGCGGAGCCGCAGAGCACAGGCACGATGGCCAGCCCGATGGTAGCCTTGCGAATGGCCGCGCGCAGTTCGTCCGGGGTCAGCTCTTCGCCGCCCAGATACTTCTCCATCAGGGCCTCGTCCTCTTCGGCGATGGCCTCGAGCATCTCCAGACGCATGGTGTCGTAGATATCCTTAAACTCCGCGGGAACCTCGACTTCGTTGTATTCCTTGCCCTTGGAGAGGTCGTCAAAAATCAGGGCCTTGCCGGTGATCAGGTCGATGACGCCCTTGAACTCATCCTCGCTGCCGATGGGGACCTGCAGGGGCACGGCCTTGGCGCCGAGGCGCTGCCTCACCATGTCCACGCAACGGAAAAAGTCGGCGCCCACGCGGTCCATCTTGTTGACGAAACACATACGCGGGACGTGGTAGCGCTCGGCCTGACGCCAGACGGTCTCGGTCTGGGGCTCCACGCCGGCCACGGCGTCGAACACGGCCACGGCGCCATCGAGAACCCTCAGGGAGCGTTCCACCTCGATGGTGAAGTCCACGTGGCCCGGAGTGTCGATGATGTTGACGCGGTGGTCGCGCCAGAAGCAGGTAGTGGCGGCGGAGGTGATGGTGATGCCGCGCTCCTGTTCCTGGACCATCCAGTCCATGGTGGCCTGGCCGTCATGGACCTCACCGATCTTGTGCGAAACACCGGTGTAGAAAAGGATGCGCTCGGTGGTCGTGGTCTTACCGGCGTCGATATGGGCCATGATGCCGATATTGCGCTGGCGCTCGATGGGGACGATCTTGGACACGTCTGGCTTCCTCTTATCCTACCAACGGTAATGGGCGAAAGCCTTGTTGGCATCGGCCATGCGGTGGGTGTCTTCGCGCTTCTTCACGGCGCCACCGCGATTGTTGAACGCATCCATCAGCTCGCCGGAGAGCTTGGCGACCATGCCCTTTTCACCGCGGGAACGGGCGTAGTTGATCAGCCAGCGGATGGCCAGGGTGGTCTGGCGCTCGGTGCGCACTTCCATGGGCACCTGATACGTGGCGCCGCCGACGCGGCGGGGCTTCACTTCCATGTGCGGCTTCACGTTGGCGATGGCCCTCTCGAAGGCCTTGAGAGGCTCTTCCTGGCTCTTCTCGGCCAGAACGTCCACGGCCTTGTAGAAGACACCTTCGGCGGTGGACTTCTTGCCGTCGACCATAAGGCGGTTGATGAATTTCTTCACCAGGACGCTGCCGAGCACGGGATCGGGCAATATCAGACGCTTGGAAACGGGACCTTTACGGGGCATGGGTCAAACCTACCTTAATTGAAAACCTTATTTGGGGCGCTTGGCGCCGTACTTGGAGCGGCTCTGACGACGGTCAGCCACGCCAGCAGTGTCCAGGGTGCCGCGGATGATGTGGTAACGCACGCCGGGAAGGTCCTTGACGCGGCCGCCGCGGATCATGACCACGGAGTGTTCCTGCAGGTTGTGGCCCTCGCCGGGAATATAGCTGGTGACCTCGATGCCGTTGGTCAGGCGCACGCGCGCGACCTTGCGCAAGGCCGAGTTGGGCTTCTTGGGAGTGGTGGTGTACACACGGGTGCACACGCCGCGGCGCTGCGGGCAGGCTTGCAGGGCCGGGGTCTTCTTGCGCTTGATTTGCTTCGCCCGCTCGTTATTGATGAGCTGGTTGATCGTGGGCATGATTCGCTCCGTTCTCGTTTTAATTGGCAAAGGCGCACGCAGTAGACAGAAATCCCGGACCTGTCAAGCAAGCTCCGGGGGAGATGACGACAGCACTGGACCGCGCGGAGAGACCTGCCCTCCCGTCCGGCCACGGGCCGCGAAAACCGTGCGACTCGCTGAAAGCGGATCTTTGTAGCAGCGCCCGGATTGCTTGGCAAGCTGAATTTTCTAATTGTGTGTGTTTTCTGGGGCACCGTGCCGGGGCGGTGCAAGCCCAACGCTGATGAGCCTGCACTTCGGGTTCTTGGAGTCCGTTTCGTCTGGACCGCCAAAGTCAGACCCGGGTGAAGAGATAAGCCTTTTTGAGTTGGTGTTTTTCCACTAGACCCTCGTGCAAGACTCGGCCGTGAAAATCATCACCCAAGAAATCCCGCACATATTCGCCGAGGGAAAATGTGCCCTCCCGCAAATAGGCTCCGTAATGCTCCTGCAGGCCCGGACTAAGCGGCTGGAGTTCCTCCAACCGATACTTCGGGCGCATGGTGACCACCAACTCCCGAACGGCCAGGCGGGCCGCCAAGGTGATCACGTCGTCCAGACGCCCCTTGGACACCACCCCCCGGCCAATGAAGTCTATGACCATGACCATGTCCGCCCGTAAAATGGGGGGGGCCTCCAGAAAATCACGCCAGGCGAAATGCACGTTGTCCAGTCCGTGCAGCGAGGCCAGCAGGCGAGCCCCCTCCACGGCGTCAGGGTCGGAGTCCATACCGAGCACACAGGCCGCTCCTCTCCGGGCGGCCAGGAAGGCGAAGAATCCGAGGTTGGCTCCCATGTCCAGCACGCTCTTACCCCGAAAATCGATCCCGTCGACGTATTCGGCCAGGGCTTCCGGGGGCGGACCGCTTCCGTCTGCAAACACCGACCCGTCAGGTCCGCGTACCGGCCGCCAGACCCGCTCGGGCCCAATACGGGCAAGGAGGGCGCGCAGTTGGCCTTCCAGTGCTCGGTTCGTGCGAATGTTGTTGAGAGTGATAAACCCTCCCCTGGCCCGGCTACGACCTGGCGCGACTTTTTCTTCAGGTTAAAACCAGAGGGTCACAGGATACACCTGAATGCTTCCCGACTCAACTTTATCCCCATAAAAAAAGGGCGGCCCCGCACGGGGTCGCCCTCCTCTCCTGTCGTGCGTCTTTGCGAGCGGTTACTGGTCCATGTAGGTGTTCGCGGTCTCCTCGATCTCCTCCATGAACCGGGCCGGGCGCTCGGGCTGGTCAGGCACGTCGATGCCCGCCTCCATGTAGCGCCGATAGCCGGTGCCGGCCGGGATGAGCCGCCCCACGATGACGTTCTCCTTAAGGCCGCGCAGATGATCTTCCTTGCCCATGAGCGAGGCCTCGGTGAGAACCTTGGTGGTCTCCTGGAAGGACGCCGCCGAGATGAAGGAGTCCGTGGTCAGGCTGGCCTGGGTTATGCCCAGCACCAGGGGTTCGGCCACGGCGGGCTTGAGCCCTTCGCGGATGACCCGTGAGTTCTCTTCCATGAACTTGGCCTTGTCCGCCTGCTCCCCGATGAGGAAGTTGGTGTCCCCGGAGTCGGTGATGGCCACCTTCCGGAGCATCTGACGGACGATGATCTCAATGTGCTTGTCGTTGATGTTGACGCCCTGGAAGCGGTACACATCCTGGATTTCTTCCACCAGATAACGGGCCAGCACCTTTTCACCCTTGATCTTCAGGATGTCGTGCAGCTCTGGGTTGCCCTCGGTGAGCGATTCCCCGGCCTCCACGAAGTCGCCTTCCTGAGAGGTGATGTGCTTGCCGCGCGGCACCAGATATTCCTTGGCGTCGCCGGTTTCCGGGGTAACGATGACCTTGCGCTTGCCCTTGGTTTCGGAGCCGAAGGACACGGTGCCGTCGATCTCGGAGACCACGGCCAGGTCCTTGGGCTTGCGCACCTCGAAGAGCTCGGCCACGCGAGGAAGGCCGCCCACGATGTCCTTGGTCTTGGAGGATTCCCGGGGTTTACGAGCGATCACGTCACCAGCGCGAACCTGGGCGCCGTCGGTGATCATGATGATGGCCCCCACCGGCATCTGGAAGATGGCCGCGCTGTTGGTTCCCGGCCGGATCTTGGCCTGGCCGTCTTCTCCCACCACGGTGATAGTGGGGCGGTACGGCGTGGTGCGGTACTCGATGATGGTCTGGGTGGCGCGCTTGGTGGTGTCGTCCACCTTCTCTTGGTAGGTCTTGCCCTCGATGATGTCGGAGAACTTGACCACGCCCTCGACGTCGGTAACGAAGGGTTCGTTGAAGGGGTCCCACTCGGCCAGGATGTGATCCTTCTTGACCAGCTGCCCGTCGGAGACGGCCAGCCTGGCACCCGAGGGCAGGGAGTATTTTTCACGCTCGCGACCCTGCTCGTCCACGATGGACACCTGGCCGGACTTGCCCAGCACGATGGACATGCCCTCCTGGTTCTTGACCAGCTTGATGCGGTGCAGAACCACCCGGCCGGGGTGTTGGGCCGGAATCGAGGACTTCTCGATCTCACGGGCCGCCGTGCCGCCGATGTGGAAGGTGCGCATGGTCAGCTGGGTACCAGGCTCGCCGATGGACTGGGCGGCGATGATGCCCACGGTCTCGCCGGTGTTGACCAGATGGCCCCGCGCCAGATCCCGCCCATAGCACATGGCGCACACGCCGTGGGCTGACTGGCAGGTGAGGGTGGAGCGGATGGTCAGGTTGGGCAGGCCCAATTCCTCGATCTTCAAGGCCCAGGTCTCGTCGATGATGGTATTGGCCGGAATGATCACCTCGTAGGTCTCGGGGTCGAACACGTCGAACATGTTCGTCCGGCCCAGGGCTCTTTCCGCCAGGCGTTGCTTGATCTCGCCGGACTTCTCGAAGTGCTTGATCTCCAGGCCGTCCACGGTGCCGCAATCGTATTCGGTGATGATCACGTCCTGGACCACGTCCACCAGGCGACGGGTGAGATAGCCGGAGTTGGCGGTCTTGAGGGCCGTGTCGGCCAGGCCTTTCCGCGCTCCGTGGGTGGAGATGAAGTACTGGGCCACCGAGAGCCCCTCACGGAAGTTCGAGGTGATGGGCGTCTCGATGATCTCGCCGGAAGGCTTGGCCATGAGTCCGCGCATACCTGCGAGCTGGCGCATCTGGTCCGGGTTGCCTCGCGAACCGGAGTGGGTCATCATGAAGATGGCGTTGAAGGAGGTGTTGCGCTCCTCCTTGCCGGTTTTCGGATCCACCATGAGGTCGGTGGAGATGTCGCGCATCATTTCCGAGGCCACGTCGTTGGTGGCCTTGGTCCAGACGTCCACGACCTTGTTGTACTTTTCCGTGCGGGTGATGATACCCTCGGCGTACTGCTGCTCGATGGCCTCCACCTCGTTGGTGGAGTTGGTTAGGATCTCGGCTTTTTTGGTCGGGATGGTCAGGTCCTTCACGCCGATGGAGGCCCCGGCCCGGGTGGCGTACTCAAAGCCCAGATCCTTCAGGTGGTCGCACAAGATGACCGTGGCTTTGGTTCCGGCCATGCGGTAGACCTCGCTCACCAGCCGTCCGATGGACTTCTTGTTGAGCACGCAGTTCACCAGCTCGTACGGCACGTCTTCGGGCAGCAGTTCGCCGACCATGATGCGCCCCGGGCTGGTGTCCACCATCTGGCCGTTCATGCGCACCTTGACTCGGGCGTGCAGGTGCACCACCCCGGCATGGTGGGCGGTGATGCACTCCATGGGGTTCGCGAAGACCTTGCCCTCGCCCTTCTGGAAGCTCCTCTCCACGGTCAGGTAGTAGAGCCCGAGCACGATGTCCTGTGAGGGCACGATGATCGGGTTGCCGTTGGCCGGAGAGAGTATGTTGTTGGTGCTCATCATGAGCACCCGGCACTCGATCTGGGCCTCCACGGACAGCGGCACGTGCACGGCCATCTGGTCGCCGTCGAAGTCGGCGTTGTAGGCGGCGCAGACCAGCGGGTGCAGCTGGATGGCCTTGCCCTCCACCAGGGTAGGTTCGAAGGACTGTATGCCCAGGCGGTGCAGAGTTGGGGCGCGGTTGAGCATGATGGGGTACTCGCGCACCACGTCTTCCAGGATGTCCCAGACCACCAGTTCCTCGCGTTCCACCATCTTCTTGGCGGTCTTGATGGTGGTGGCCAGGCCTCTTTCCTCCAGCTTGGCGTAGATGAAGGGCTTGAAGAGCTCCAGGGCCATCTTCTTGGGCAGACCGCACTGGTGGAGCTTCAACTTGGGACCGACCACGATGACCGAACGGCCCGAGTAGTCCACGCGCTTGCCCAGCAGGTTCTGGCGGAAGCGCCCCTGCTTGCCCTTGATCATGTCCGAGAGGGACTTCAGGGGGCGGCCGTTGGTGCCGGTGATGGCCCGGCCGCGGCGACCGTTGTCGAAGAGCGCGTCCACGGCCTCCTGAAGCATGCGCTTTTCGTTGCGGATGATGATGTCCGGAGCTCCGAGCTCAAGCAGGCGCTTGAGGCGGTTGTTGCGGTTGATCACCCGGCGGTAGAGGTCGTTCAGGTCCGAGGTGGCGAAGCGGCCGCCGTCCAGGGGGACCAGGGGGCGAAGCTCCGGCGGAATGACCGGAACGACTTCCATGACCATCCATTCGGGCTTGTTGCCACTCTCCAGGAAGGCTTCGACGATCTTAAGGCGCTTGATAATCTTCTTTTTCTTGGTCTGGGACCTGGTGGTGAGCGACTCCTCGCGCAGATCGGTGCGGAGCTTGATCAGGTCCAGCTCCTCAAGGAATCCGCGAATGACCTCGGCGCCCATGCCCACGGTCACCGCGTCCTCGCCGTAGTGGTCGATGATCTGTAGGAACTGGTCTTCTGAGATCACCTGGAGCCTGGTCAGATTGGTTTCCTTGGGATCCATGACCACATAGGAGTCGAAATACAAAACCTTCTCCAGATCGACCATGGTCATGTCCAACAGAGTGCCGATCTTTGAGGGCAGGGTCTTCAGGAACCATATGTGGGCCACCGGGGCGGCAAGTTCGATATGACCCATGCGCTCGCGGCGGACCTTGGAGGCGATGACCTCCACGCCGCACTTCTCGCACACGATGCCGCGGTGCTTCATGCGTTTGTACTTACCGCAGTTGCACTCGTAGTCCTTCACCGGGCCGAAAATCTTGGCGCAGAACAGACCGTCGCGCTCCGGCTTGAAGGTGCGGTAGTTGATGGTCTCGGGTTTCTTGACCTCGCCGAAGCTCCACTCGCGGATCTTCTCGGGCGAGGCGATAGAGATCTTGATGGCTTTCAGCGTACGGCTGGAAAGCTGCGTGGCCGCCGTGCCTCTCAGGCTGAACAGGTCGTCCAAGGACATGGTTACCCTCGTGTCGTGTTGTGGGCCGTCCCGTTAACACGTATGTCGAACCGGCAGTCGCCGGTGGCGTTACTCTCTCGTGCGTCAACCGGGCAACGCCCCGCGGCGTCACCCAGTCGACTCTCGCCCCGGCTAGCGCCTGGTGGTTTTGACCTTCTTCTCTTCCTGCATCAGGTCCACGTTCAACCCAAGGCTCATGAGTTCCTTGACCAGGACGTTGAAGGACTCGGGCAGGCCCGCCTCAAGGAAGTTGTCTCCCTTGACGATCTTTTCGTACATCTTCACTCGCCCGGCCACGTCGTCGGACTTGACCGTGAGGAACTCCTGCAGGAGGTAGGAGGCGCCGTAGGCTTCCAGAGCCCAGACTTCCATCTCTCCAAGACGCTGACCGCCGAACTGGGCCTTGCCGCCCAAGGGCTGCTGGGTGACCAACGAGTAAGGGCCGGTGGAGCGGGCGTGAATCTTCTCGTCCACCAGGTGGTGGAGCTTGAGCATGTACATCATGCCCACGGTGACCGGCCGGTGGAATTCCTCGCCGGTGCGGCCGTCGAAGAGTCTGGCCTTGCCGTCCTCGGGCAGGCCGGCCTTCTTGAGCCAGCCCCAGATCTCGTCTTCGCTCGCGCCATCAAAGACCGGGGTCTTGCACACGATGCCGCCTCGCAGCTTCTTGACCTCGGCCACGAACTCGTCGTTGTCGAGCTCGTCCACCAGCCTGTCGGTGAGCGGAGACTCGAAGGTCTTCTTCACCTGCTCACGCAGCTCCTTCACATGCAGGCCCTGGTCCAGCATGTCGGTCAGCTGGGTGCCCAGTTCCTTGGCGGCCCAGCCCAGGTGAGTCTCCATGATCTGGCCGATGTTCATGCGCGAGGGCACGCCGAGCGGGTTGAGCACGATGTCCATAGGAGTGCCGTCCTCGAAGAAAGGCATGTCCTCGGCGGGCAGGATGCAGGAGACGACGCCCTTGTTGCCGTGGCGTCCTGCCATCTTGTCGCCCACCTGGAGTTTGCGCTTCACCGCCACGTAGACCTTGACCATCTTGATCACGCCCGGGGGCAGGTCGTCGCCCTCCACGGCCTTGCCGCGCTTGGACTCGTACACGTTCTTGACGAACTGCACCTGGCGTTCGTAGGCCTCCAGGATGTCGGCTATCTGGTCGTTGATCTCCTTGGCCAGGAACAGATTGGCCAGCTTCTTCACGGGCAGAGCGTCGAAGATCTCGAACTTGATGGGATGGTTGGCTTCAACCAGCACCTCGCCCTTTTTCTTGCCCATGAGGGTCTGCCCGATGGACTTGCCCTGGGTGATCTCCCAGATCTTGGTCCGGGTCTGGGAGGTGATGCCGGAGATGTGCTGCGATTCCTTGACGTCGATCTTGTGCAGTTCGGCGTCCTCGATCTGCTTGGTGCGTTCGTCCTTGTCACCGGAGCGGCGGTTGAACACGCGTACGTCGATGACAGTGCCCTCGATGCCCGGCGGCACCTTGAGCGAGGTGTTCTTCACGTCCCGGGCCTTGTCGCCGAAGATGGCCCGCAGGAGTTTTTCTTCGGGGGTGAGCTGGGTTTCACCCTTGGGGGTGATCTTGCCCACCAGAATGTCCTCGGGCTTCACCTTGGCCCCGATGCGGATGATGCCGCACTCGTCGAGGTTCTTGAGCATCTCTTCGCCGACGTTGGGGATGTCCCGGGTGATCTCTTCGGGTCCCAGCTTGGTGTCCCGAGCCACCACTTCGAATTCCTCGATGTGCATGGAGGTGAAGACGTCTTCTTTCACCACGCGCTCGGAGATGAGGATGGAGTCCTCGAAGTTGTAGCCGCACCAGGGCATGAAGGCCACCAACAGGTTCTTGCCCAGGGCCAGTTCACCGTCGCGGATACCCGGGCCGTCGGCCAGCACGGCGCCCTTCTTCACCTTCTGGTTCACCAGCACCCGAGGCTGCTGGCCGAAGCAGGTGTTCTGGTTGGACTTGTGATACTTGAGCAGCTCGTAGGCTTTGACCCCACCCGTTTCCGGAGAGGCGCCGTTGGAGTAGCGCACGATGACCCGCTCCGCGTCGGCGTAATGGACCACCCCGTTCTCCTCGGCCAGAAGGCAGGAGCCGGAATCCTGGGCCACCGCGCCTTCCATGCCGGTGCCGACCAGGGGCTGGTCGCAGCGGATGAGTGGCACGGCCTGACGCATCATGTTGGAGCCCATGAGCGCCCGGTTGGCGTCGTCGTGTTCCAGAAAGGGGATGAGCGCGGCGGACACGGACACGATCTGGCTGGGCGAGATGTCCATGAGGGTGACCTGCTCGATGGGCACCGAGGTCAGGTCGCCGCGAACGCGCCCGGAGATGAAGGGCGTCAAGAAGTCGTTGTTGGCGGACAGGGGCGTACTGGCCGCAGCCACGATCTCGTCGATCTCGCGAGTGGCGTCCATGTACACCACCTCGTCGGTGACGTGGCCTTCCTTGACCACCCGGTAGGGAGTCTCAATGAAGCCGAAGTCGTTCACCTTGGAGTAGGTAGTCAGGGACACGATCAGGCCGATGTTCGGACCTTCAGGCGTCTCGATCGGGCAGATACGCCCGTAGTGCGAGGTATGCACGTCGCGCACCTCGAAGCCCGCGCGCTCGCGAGTCAGGCCGCCGGGTCCCAAGGCGGACAGGCGCCGCTTGTGGGTGACCTCCGAGAGCGGGTTGGTCTGGTCCATGAACTGCGAGAGCTGGGAGGTACCGAAGAACTCCTTGAGGACCGCGGCCACCGGCTTGGGGTTGATGAGGTCGTGGGGCATGAGCGTGGCCACTTCCTGCAGGCTCATGCGCTCCTTGATGGCCCGCTCCATCCTGACCAGCCCAATGCGGTACTGGTTCTCTACCAGTTCACCCACAGGGCGCACCCGGCGGTTGCCCAGGTGGTCGATATCGTCGGCCGGCCCGTGGGAATCTTTAAGGAAGAGCAGGTGCTTGATGGACTTGAGTATGTCGTCGTTGGACAAGGTCCTGAAGTCCAGGGGCTCGTTCACCCGCAGGCGGGAGTTGATCTTGTAGCGCCCGACCGGCGAGAGATCATAATAGTCAGGATTTCGGAACAGGTTCTCGAAAAAGTTGGCCGCTATCTCAGGCGTGGGCGGTGAGCTGGGGCGCAGGCGGCGATAGATTTCCACCTGGGCCACGCTCTGGTCGGCGGTCTTGTCCAGCATCAGGGTGTCGCGCAGGGCGCTGGATACGTCCAGCCCCTGGGTGAACAGGGTGGGGATGCTGTCGACGCCCTGCTCCATCAGGCGCTCGATCAGGGCCGGAGTCAGCTCGTCGCCAGCTTCGGCGATGACCTCTCCGGTTTCCTTGTCCGAGTAGTCCTGGGCTATGAACAGGCCCTGGAGGTTGGCCGGGTCCACGGAGACCTTGTCGATGCCCGCATCCTGGATGAGCCGCCAAGCACGCTTGGTGATGGGCTTGTCCACGCCGACGATAAGCTTGCCGTCGGGGGCATTCACGTCGCCCCAGGCCTTTTCCTTGCGGTAGAACTGGGGTTTGACCTCGCGGTACACCTTGGAACCTTCCAAGGTGAAATGCTCGATCTCGTAAAAGTAATTGAGAATATCTGTCCTGGACATCCCCATGGCCTTCATGAGGATGGTGGCCGGCATCTTCCTGCGACGGTCGATGCGCACATACAGGATGTCCTTGTGGTCAAAATCGAAGTCGAGCCAGGAACCACGCATAGGAATGATACGGCAGGAATAGAGTACCTTACGGGAGGTGTGGGTCTTGCCGGAATCATGCTCGAAGATAATGCCGGGCGAACGTTGGAGCTGGTTGACGATGACCCGTTCGGTACCGTTTATGATGAAAGTGCCCTTCTCGGTCATGAGCGGCACAGTGCCGAAATAGATCACCTGCTCCTTGATGTCGCGGATGGTGCGGTTCTCGGTCTCCTCGTCAACGTCGTAGACGACAAGGCGGACCTTGATACGCAGCGGAGCCTCGAAGGTGAGGCCCTTCGAGATGCACTCGGGAACGTCGTACTTGGGTTCTCCGATTTCGTAGTTGACGTACTCAAGGCTGGCGGTCTTGTTGAAGTCCTCGATGGGGAAGACTGAACGGAAGACGCCCTCTAGTCCCGCGTCGGCGCGGGAGGCAGGAGGAAGATCGCGCTGCAGGAACAACTCGTAGGAATCCACCTGCAGGTTGAGAAGATGTGGGATGGTGACGGAGTCGTCGACCTTGCCGAAACTCTTGATCAGCTGGGCCATTGTTCCCTCGAAGAGAAGTGGTGTTGATCCGCCGGGAAAGTCCTGCGGCCTTCACATGGGCTTCCGGTTGTGTGAACCGGAAAGGCCTGGGCCTCGCCGCCCTGTATATTAACCCGTCGTAATCATTGAAGATTTACGGGATTGTGTACGAAAGCACAAAAGAGCGCACTCCCCCCTTGCGGGGGGTGCGCTCTTTTGGGTCGGTTAAGAGTACAGTACTCAATTTATTTGATTTCGCAAGTAGCCCCAGCTTCTTCGAGCTGCTTTTTGGCATCTTCGGCGTCGGCCTTGGACACGGCTTCCTTAATGGCGGAGGGCAGGGTGTCGACCTTGTCCTTGGCTTCCTTGAGGCCCAGGCCGGTGAGGGCGCGGACGACCTTGATGACGTTGATCTTGTTGGCGCCGGAGCCAGTGAGGATCACGTCGAATTCGGTCTTCTCCTCGACCTCGGCGGCGGCTTCGCCACCACCCATGGCCATCATGGGCATGGCCGCCATGGGGGCAGCGGCAGACACGCCGAACTTCTCCTCCAGCTCCTTGATGAACTGGGAAAGCTCCAACACGGTCATATTGGAGATGAAATCAACAACCTGCTCTTTGGTAATCGCGGACATTCGTTTTTCTCCTTCGATACGCTTTGGCTTAAGCGGCTTCTTTTTTGTCTTTCAGGGCCGTCAGCACGTTGAGCACGCCACGCATGACGTTGGCCAGGACGGACACGAAGTTCGTGGGCACGGCGTTCATGGTCCCGAGCATCTGG
>Ga0326727_10019835_pt1 | contig 13433 bp, 11 predicted proteins | sample MB2enrmetagenome_FD_207643 | JGI IMG/M metagenome (GOLD analysis project Ga0326727, IMG submission 207643) | Lab enriched peat soil microbial communities from McLean, Ithaca, NY, United States - MB29MY | ecosystem: Environmental > Terrestrial > Soil > Wetlands > Peat | place: USA: New York... | reverse complement strand
CCCGCTCTGTCCACCGACAAATAGTGCCGCGGCCATGAACCCATTTCCACAAAAGAAAAACGCAAAAATGCCAAGGCTCAAGGGTTTAGCGCGGCTGACGCCGCAACCAAAACAAAACGACCACGGATTTCACGGATGGAACAGGGTTGCTGCGCTGGTCCCAGGTTCCAGACTTAAAATTCCAAGTTGGCGACAGACGCAGTCGAGAGTGGAAGCGCCGTCCGGTCTGGATAAGATCGGATGCATGCGAAAACAACCTGTTATCCATGACGGCGCCTCCAACGCTTTTATACACAAACACGCCTCCTGCATTCGAGGAGTTCTTTCTGGCTTTGATCGGTTGCGGCTGCGTGGAACCTTGCGGCAGTTGTACGGCCCGCAGGCGATGGAGGCTTATTTGAACGCCTGCCACATTCTGATCAAGGATTTCGGCCAGTTGGTCGAGCGCACCACCAAAGCGGTCAAAGACAAGGCCAAGGCCTTGGCGGAAAAGGCGGGCCGACCTTTTCTTTTCGTCCCCTCCAGCCAGACCAGCAAGGAGGACTTAGCCCGGAAAATTGCCGCCCGCGATAAAATCACCGATGGCTTGATCGCCATTCTCAATTGCATCGAACCCTGCATGTCCTTTCAAGTGGTGCGCAATCCCCCAACCAAGCATATCGAAGTCAAAGTGCAGGCGCGCAAGTGCGGTCACCTCTATTTCTATTCCTTCAATACTATTGGAGCGCTGCGGAGAGCGAATACGCCACCGATGTCATGTTCAAGGACCCGGACAGTCTGGCCCGTCTGTATCCCGGAAATGCTACGACAAGCAAGGCTGGGTGCTGCGGGTGGAAACGACCTTGGTGCATCCGGAAGAATTTAAGACCTATCGCCGACCGGAAGGCCGGCCCAAAGCGGCCAAGTGCTGGCTGCCGTTGCGGCGTGGCCTGGCCGACATGAAACGCCGGGCCGAAATCTGCCACCGAGCCAATGATCGTTATTTGCAAGCCTTGGGTTCAGCCAGTGGAACCGTTCCCCTATTCCAATGGGTTCAGCAATGCTGCCAGCCTCTCACCCAAGCAGGCCGCCGCTATCGCGGGCTCAATCCCTGGGCGCCAGAGGACGGATGCCTCTTGGAATTGATCAACCAAGGGCAATTTGCCCTCAACGGCTTTCGCAACCGGGACATTCGTCAGGCCTATTTTGGCAGCCGGGGCGGCGACCAAGAGATCAAACACCGAATGGGATGGATCGGACGCCGGTTGCGCCTGTTTCGCGCCCACGGTTTGATCGCCAAAGTTAGCGGCACCCATCGCTACGTTGTCACCGATAAGGGAAGAACCACCATCACCGCGCTCTTGGCCGCACGCAAGGCTGACGTGGGTCAACTGACCAAACTGGCCGCCTAAAACTTTGCCAAAAATGAAGAGTTTTCTGATATAGCACTGCAAAGATAAAATGATTTTTTAGCGTCTTTGCGCCTTATGCCCTTTGCGTTATTCTTGAGTCCTTGCCGCGCAAGGCCTTAAACCTGTTTTCATCAAAAATTATATTTTTTAAAATTCTTTCAAAAATCAATTGACGATATAATATGTTAACTGTACAGTTCGTCTAATGAATGTCTGAGGAGGGCCGGATCGGACTTGTCGCGCCGTAGCCGCTGCGGCGAAGGCGGAAACGAAGAAGTATGAAGGAAGAAATTATGAACGGGGTTCAGGGGCTGTCGCGGGCGGCGGAATCCAATACAGAAGAGAGCCCCGAAAAGGCGCAAAATGCCCAAGAAAAGAAATCCCATTTTGCGACTTTTGCGCTTTTTTGCGGCCATTCCGTTATCGTTAATTCTCCTTGTCAATTGGTCTCCAAGTGGTCAAACGAGTCAAACTGGGTCAAAGTGAATCAAAGCGGGTTGCCCGGTCAAGCCACCGGGCAGAATCGTATGGAAGTCCATAATAATGAACGGTTTGCAGAATAAACAGCTTTGGTCCGGTCAAACCATCTTTAACTCAGTTAAGCATGGTCAAAATAAGCCAATCCACAACGACTTCCTCCTTGCGCAACTCGCGCCACTCAAACCACAATGCAAAGCTCTTGCTGAATGGATAAAATGAGAATCTTGATTACTGGCAACATGGGATATCTTGGCCCAAGCGTCGTTCGCCAATTGCGCCAAACCCATCCCCAGGCTGAATTGATCGGCTACGACACCGCCTGGTTCGCCACCGCCCTGACTTCCCTTGAGCCGTTGCCGGAGCGCGAGCTGAACGCCCAGTATTTCGGCGACGTCCGCGCCATGCCTCAATCTCTTTTCACTGGCGTGGACGCCGTCATCCACCTGGCTGCCATCTCCAGCGACCCAATGGGCAGCGCCTTTGAAGAGGTCACCATGCAAGTCAACCATCGCGCCAGCGTCGCCATTGCCCAAAAAGCCAAAAACGCCGGCGCCAAATCCTTCGTCTTCGCCTCCAGTTGCAGCGTCTATGGTTTTGCCGGAGACGGCGCCCGCGCCGAAGACTCCCCCCTCAACCCTCTGACCCCCTACGCCCGTTCCAAAGTGGCGGCCGAAAACGACCTCAAAAACCTCGCCGGCAAAAATTACAAGATTTCCTGCCTGCGCCTTGCCACCGTTTGCGGCATGAGCCCGCGCTTGCGCCTCGATCTGGTCCTCAACGATTTTGTCGCCAGCGCCGTTGTCCTCAAAAAAATCAACATTCTCAGCGACGGCACCCCGTGGCGCCCCCTCATCGACACCAAAGACGCGGCTCGCGCCATGGACTGGGCCATGAGCCGCGAGACCGCCAACGGCGGTCCATTCCTCATCGTCAACGTCGGCACCGACTCCTGGAGTTACCAGGTCAAAGACCTTGCCCTCGCCGTCCAGCGCGCCATGCCCGGCGTTGAAGTTTCCATCAATAGAAACGCCGCCCCCGACAAACGCTCTTACAGAGTCGATTTTTCCCTCTTCCGCAAACTGGCGCCCCAACACCAACCCCTCCGCGATTTGGCCGACACCGTCCGCGAACTCAAATCCGGCCTCGAGGCCATCGGTTTCGCCGATTCCAATTTCCGTGAATCCCGCCTCATCCGCCTGAAAATGTTGAACCACCTCAAGACGGCCGGTTATATTGGGGACGACTTGTATTGGAAGTGATTTCGAGAACCAAGCTGGTATGACACAAACCCTCGCCGCCGATCTCGACCATGTCGTCGAGCACCTGCGTCCATTGCGGGAGGAATTGCAAGGGGCGCGGCTGTTCATCACCGGCGGCACCGGCTTCATCGGCTGCTGGCTGCTGGAAAGTTTGGCCCGGGCCAACGACCGGCTCGGCCTCGGCGCGGAAGCATTGGTTTTGACAAGGAACTTTGAGGCCTTTGCCTGCAAAGCGCCCCATCTGGCCCGCCGCCCGGATATTCGTTTCCAGGCGGGCGACGTGCGCGACTTCGCCTTTCCCGCCGGCCGGTTTTCGCACATCATTCACGCCGCCACCGAAGCCAGCGCCAAGCTCAACGATGAGCATCCCGGGGTGATGCTGGACACCATCGTGACGGGGACGCGGCGGGCCTTGGATTTTTCGGTCCAATGCGGCGCGAAACAATTCTTATTGACAAGCTCCGGCGCCGTCTATGGCCGGCAACCCGCCACCATCACGCATGTGGCCGAGGACTACACCGGGGGGCCGGATGTCTCCAACCCGCAGTCCGCCTACTCCGAAGGGAAAAGAATGAGCGAACTGCTCTGCGCCATCCATGCGCGCCAGCACGGTCTTGAGGTGAAGGTGGCGCGAATCTTCGCCCTGGTCGGCCCCTATCTGCCATTGGACATACACTTTGCCATGGGAAATTTCATACGCGACGCGCTGGCCGGCGGCCCCATCAAAGTCAACGGCGACGGCACCCCGTATCGCTCCTACCTCTACGCGGCCGACCTGGTGATATGGCTGTGGACCATTCTGATTCGAGGCGCCAGCAACCGTCCCTACAACGTGGGATCGCGCAACGCGTTGAGCATAGCCCAAGTGGCCGAGGCCGTCAGCCGCGCCCTTCCCGGCCGCGCGCCGGTGGAGATTGCGCAAAAGCCCGTGCCGGGCCAACCCGCGGCGCGCTACGTTCCCGAGACAGCGCGCGCCCAGCAGGAACTGGGCTTGCGCGAATGGGTTCCCCTGGACGAGGCCATCCGTCGCACCGCGCAGTGGTACAAGAACCAGATTAAATCATAAATGAAACGAGTAGCCGATTACGTATTTGATCATTTGGCGGACACCGGCGCCGGGCACGTCTTTTTAATGACTGGCGGGCACGCGATGTTTCTAAACGACGCCCTTGGGCGCTGTTCGCGCCTCCAGTACGTCTGCTGCCATCACGAGCAGGCCTGCGCCATGGCGGCGGAGTCTTACGCCCGTCTGTCGCGCAAGCCGGGGATCGTCAGCGTGACCGCCGGCCCCGGCGCCATCAACACTTTGAACGGCGTCTTCGGAGCTTATACCGATTCGATCCCGATGCTCATTATCTCCGGCCAGGGCAAGCGCGAGACGCTCCTGTCCACTTACAACACGCCGCATCTGCGCCAACTCGGCGACCAGGAGGCGGACATTGTTCCCATGGTCAAAGGCATCACCAAGTATGCCGTATCGGTGCGCGATCCGCTGACCATTCGCTACCATCTGGAGCGCGCCCTGCATCTGGCCGTCAGCGGCCGGCCCGGCCCGTGCTGGCTGGAAATTCCGGTGGATGTGCAATCAACCATGATTGACCCCGCCGCCCAGCCGGGCTACGACCCGGCGGAAGACCCGCTGCCGGGAGACCCCGCCCTCCTGCGCCGCCAGTGCGCGGAGGTGGCGCGACGCCTCGCCGCAGCGGAAAGACCGGTGTTTCTGGTCGGGTCGGGCCTGCATCTCAGCGGAGCTTACCAGGAGTTCGAGGCGGTGATCCGGCGATTGCAGATTCCAGTCACCACGGGATGGACCGCGCCAGACGCCCTGGACTCCGAGGACCCTCTTTATTGCGGACGTCCGGGCACGGTGGGGGACAGGGCGGGAAATTTCTGCGTGCAGAACGCCGATTTGCTGATCGTGCTGGGCTGCCGGCTGGCCATTCGCCAAGTCAGCTACAATTGGCAGTCTTTTGCCCGCCACGCTTTCAAAGTGCAGGTGGATGTTGACCGCGCCGAACTGGAGAAGCCGGCCCTGGTCCGCCCCGATCTGGGCATTCACGCGGACCTGAAGGATTTTCTGCGGGCCTTGCTGGCGGAGTTGCCGCAAACGGGTGCGCCCCGCCACAGCCAATGGCTTCAATGGTGCAAAGCGCGCGTGGCCAAATATCCCGTCGTTTTGCCCCGGCACCGCGACCCGTCCAGGCCAATCAATCCCTATCATTTTATCGAGGAACTTTTCCGCCTCCTCCGCGCCGATGACGTGGTGGTCTGCGGCAATGCCACCGCCTCGGTCGTGACCTTCCAGGCGGCCCGGATCAAGCGCGGCCAGCGAGTGTATGCCAACGCAGGCTCCGCCTCCATGGGTTATGATTTGCCGGCCGCTGTCGGCGCCGCCTTCGCGCGGCCCGGCGGCCGAATCATTTGCCTGGCTGGCGAAGGCAGCTTGATGCTCAATCTCCAGGAACTTCAGACCGTGGCCCATCACAAACTGCCGGTGAAGATTATCGTCCTGAACAACGATGGCTACCTTTCGCAGCGCTCCACGCAGAAGAGCTTTTTTGACCGGCTGGTTGGCGAGGGGCCTGCCTCCGGAATCAGTTTTCCGGACATGGTGAAAATCGGCCGGGCCTTTGACCTGCCCTCGGTCCGGCTGGAAAACCCGGTTTTCCAGCCGGCTCTCGAACAATTCCTGGCCGCGCCCGGCCCGGGGCTGGCCAATGTAATACTTGACAGGGATCAGATGTTCGAACCCAAGTTAAGCTCGCGCCGGTTGGCGGACGGCCGCATGGTCTCGGCCAAACTGGAAGACATGTCGCCGTTCCTGGACCGGGAAGAATTGAAAACGAACCTGCTCCACAAAGAGGATATTTTATCATGCCAGGATGCCTGACCGAACCCTTCCATGATCCCAAGTCTTTGCCCGCTTGTGAAATTGGATTTTAGACCGTTTGACCTGCTTCTCAGCCATACTTGGGCCATCGCCAGCAACGTAAAGACCGGCGGCGGCGCCGATGTCGAGCAAGTCGTGTTGGCGCGCCTGGCGGACAAGGACGTCGTTGGATTGGGCGAAGCTCCCTGCTCGCCGCGCTACTCCGAAACGGTGGCTTCGATGCGGCACTTCCTGCGGCGGGTTGATCCGGCGAAACTTTCCTTCGATGACATTCCAGGCAGCATGGCCTATTTGGAAAAATTGGCGCCGATGAACTATTCCCCGAAATGCGCCGTCAACGTGGCGTTGCTCGACGGCGCGGCGCGAAAGGCGGGCCAGCCCCTTTATGATTGGTTGGGTCTGGGTTTTTCCGAGATGAAGCATCTGACTTCGTTCACCATCGGCATTGACCGCGCGGAGGTGATCCGCCGGAAGACGATCGAAGCGGCGCCTTACCCGGTGCTCAAACTCAAGGTGGGCGCGCCGGGAGACCGGGAAAACCTGGCCGCGTTGCGCCGGGCCGCGCCGGAGAAAACGGTGCGGGTGGATGCCAACGAAGGGTGGACGACAAAGGAGGAGGCCCTGCGGAACATCGAGTGGCTGGCGGCGGATCCGCATATCGAATTTGTCGAGCAACCCATGCCGGCCGGCACACCGGCCGCGGATTTGGCGTGGTTGAAAAGCCGTTCGCCGCTGCCGCTCTTTGGCGATGAATCGTATCACCGCGCCGGCGATGCGGCCCGGTGCGCGGAATGCTATCACGGGGTCAACGTCAAGCTCCTGAAAACCGGCGGCGTCAGCGCGGCTTGCGATGCGCTGCAAGCAGCCCGCAAAGCCGGCCTGAAAACGATGCTCGGCTGCATGATCGAAACCAGCGTCCTGATCAGTGCCGCTGCGCATCTGGCCGAGCTGGCCGATCATCTCGATATTGACGGCAATCTGCTGGTCAGCAACGATCCTTACCTGGGAGCGACGGCTGAAAAAGGAGTGGTGTCCTTTGCCCGGGCGCCCGAGCCGTTCGGTTTGCGTGTCAGAGCCAGGAACGGCGATCCCTTTGCGCAACAGGCCGTTTAACAACAACTCACTCTGATGGGAGACGACGTCATTGCAGATGTAAAATGTTTGTCGGATTTCGCGAGTCGGCAGCGATATACTTTTGGAGATGAACGAAACGGACCTGGACTTGCTCAGCCGCTACACCCGGCAACATGCCGAGGACGCCTTTGCGGAACTCGTTCGCCGCCACCTCAATCTCGTCTATTCCGCCGCGTTGCGTCAGGTGCGCTCCCCGCAACTGGCTGAGGAAGTCGCCCAATCCACCTTCACCGACCTGGCCCGCAACACGCATCGGCTCACGCCGGACACGATCCTGACCGCGTGGCTCTATCAAGTCACTAGCCGGAGCGCCATTGATGTGGTCCGCCGCGAAGCCAGCCGGCAGTTGCGGGAACGAATCGCCACCGAGATGAACGCCTTGAACGCCAGTGACGCCGATTGGTCTCACATTGAACCCCTCCTCGACGAAGCCATGGACACGCTGCAAATGGCCATGAATTTGGGGCAGGATTGTTCAGAACTGGGAGGAGGGACCATCATCGGTCAGCTTGTTGGTCTCGCCATCGAACGCAATGCTCTCGTCGCAATGGACCCAAACAGTCCATACGGCGACGCCGGACAAACCGTTCAAGACCAAATCACCGCCATCGACCAGCAGAAAGCGGAGGTGAAGCAACTCTACACACAATTCACAGAGTTGCAACCAACCATGTCGGATGAGGATTGGGCCAACTACACAGACCGCTTCAAATCCTTCGGTGAGACGGCAGCAGCCCACTGGGTGGTCAGCAAGTATGGCCGGCAATAACACACGATTTGTCTCTGCAACTATTAACTCAACATTCAACAATGGAACAATCTATGAAATCACGACCCAGTATCGGTTTGGCCGCGTTGGCGACGGCGCTTGCCATCATCTGTTTTAAAGAAGATTTTAATGGCGAGGACCCCTCGCGCGATCACCCTCTCCATTGGGTGGCCAAGCGAGTCAAGGAATAAGCCCGATGAGGAACCGGAAGAATTCAGAGGATACCAAGGATACGGACGACCCAAAAGTGCCGTCCGCATTTTGGGAGGCTGTTGCCTGGGCGTTTGCTTTGTTAGCGTTTGTAGTTGCAATAGTTTTGTCATATCGGGAAATCCATTATAACACACCCAACGACCTTCGCAGTCCGGCGATATTGTTGTTGGATGCGCTCTTGGCGACGGTGGTAGCATTAGGATTTGCACTACATTGGGGTTCATTGAGCCGCTGGATCGACGCTCATCTTTGCCTCCGGTTTGGGCTTTGGTCGGCAGCGGTCTTCCGTTTGGTGCCGCCATTTATGAATGAGGAAGGTTTGTATATCAAACATTACCTAGCTATGTCTTTTGACGCGCCATATATCGTGCTAGGAGCTTGTATACAGGGCGCGCTGGCGGTATTGTTGGCTTGTCCCTATGCGAATCGTGTGCTTGACCCGAAGGGTCATCTGTGGTTGGCCAATGATGAAAGCCTCTTGGAAATGTGCGGATCTGTTATTCTGGTTTTCTTTATTGTCGCTTCCGTCGCGCGACTGCTGGCGGAAAATGGGTGGGGTTGATGGCGGACGGTGGACTGCAATTGCAATGATCCTTGTCTGGGAGCGACGACTAAAAAAAGGAGTGGTGTCCTTTGCGCGGCGCCCGAGCCGTTCGGTTTGCCTGTCAGAGCCAGGAACAACGACCCCTTCGCGTGAAATTCATGAAATCATGGGATGCAAGGCTTGGACAACCGCTTTTTGGCGCGGGCGGGGCGTTCCCTTGCAACTTCCAACTTAAGCTTTGACAAGCGCCCGCGGCAGAGCCAATGATTTTCGATGACGGAGCAGATTCTCATTTTGGATTTCGGCTCGCAATACACCCAGGTGATTGCCCGGCGCATTCGCGAGTGCCATGTCTATTCCACCATCGCGCGCTTTGACACGCCCGCATCCGAAATCGCCGCCCTCAACCCCAAAGGCCTGATTCTGTCCGGCGGGCCGTCCAGTGTTTATTCGACCCGGGCGCCGCTGCCGGATCGGGCCATTTTCACATTGGGCCTGCCGATCCTGGGGATTTGTTATGGCGCGCAGTTGATGGCCCAATTCCTCGGCGGCAAAGTCGAGCGGGGCCGGAAACGCGAATATGGCAAGGGCACCTTGTCGGTCACCGATGGCGCGTGCGGGCTTTTTGCCGGTCTTCCGGCGTCGCTCCAGGTCTGGAATTCGCACGGGGACAAGCTGGGCAGAATCCCGGCAGGCTTCAAAGTCGTGGCCACATCGGACAATTCCGAGTTCGCGGCCATCGAGGACCGCGCGCGCCGGTTTTTCGGCCTGCAATTTCATCCTGAAGTGGTCCACACGCCGCGGGGCCGCGAGATCATGGCCAATTTCGTCCATAAGATTTGCGGCTGCGGCGCGGGTTGGACGATGCGGCATTACCTGGACCAGGCGGTGGAGGTCATCCGCCAGCAGGCCGGCCCGGAGCGCGTCATCCTCGGTTTGAGCGGGGGGGTGGATTCGAGCGTGGCGGCGGCGCTGTTGCACAAGGCGATCGGCGGCCAGTTGACCTGCATTTTTGTCAATAATGGGTTGCTGCGCGGGCGCGAAGCGCGGGTGGTGCGCGAAGTCTTCGGGCGCCATTTCAAGATCAAGCTGCAATACGAGGATGCCTCGAAATTGTTTCTGCGGCGCCTCAAAGGGGTGACCGACCCCGAACGCAAACGCAAGGTCATTGGCAAAACGTTCATCGAGGTTTTTCAAGCGGCGGCCAAACGGGCGGGAACGGCCCGGTTTCTCGCCCAGGGCACATTGTATCCGGATGTCATCGAGTCGGTGCCCATCGCGGGCAATCCGGCCGCCCTGATCAAGAGCCACCACAATGTCGGCGGCCTGCCCAGGAAGATGAAATTCAAATTGATCGAGCCGCTCAAATGCCTGTTTAAGGATGAGGTCCGGCAATTGGGCCTGGAATTGGGGTTGCCCAGGGAAATTGTCTTCCGCCAGCCCTTCCCCGGCCCCGGTCTGGCCGTGCGCATCTTGGGCGAAGTCACTCCGGCCCGTTGCGACATATTGCGCGCGGCGGACAGCATCGTGGTGGAGGAAATGAAGGCCAGCGGCTGGTATTACAAAATCTGGCAGAGCTTCGCCGTGTTGCTGCCGGTGCGCAGCGTGGGGGTGATGGGCGACGAACGCACCTATGATTTCACCATTGCCATCCGGGCCGTCGAATCGCAGGACGGCATGACGGCGGATTGGGTCAAGCTGCCGTATGATTTGCTGGAAAGGCTCTCCAACCGGATCATCAACGAAGTCAAGGGAGTCAACCGCGTTTGCCTGGACATCTCGAGCAAACCGCCGGCCACCATCGAGTGGGAGTGAATTGGCGCTTTAAATTTGCGCCGTTAACCCTTAAGATTCACGCATGGCCATGCTGCACAGAACCGTTGCCAAAACGAAATTCGTGGATTTTCTCCAGGGGCAAAAGCTGCGCATCACGCCGCAGCGCCGGGCCATCATCGACACCGTCTTCAGCACGGCGGAGCATTTTACAGCCGGGCAACTCCTCAAATGGTCCCGCCGCCGCGATAAATCCGTCTCGCGGGCGACGGTGTATCGGACGCTGCCGCTCCTGACCGCCAGCGGTTTGGTGCGGGAAATGGATTTCGGGCGGGATTGCAAGTTTTACGATCCCAATTACGCCGACCATCCGGACCACAGCCATATTATATGCCAGGATTGCAATACGATTGTTGAATTTGACAGCGATCAAATCAAACAGGTGGAAGGGGAAATGTGCCAAAAGCTGGGGTTCTCGGTGAAGACCCATCGTCTGCAGATCACCGGCAGTTGCGAAGAACTCAAACGCCTGGGCAAATGCCCCCGCAAAAAAGGGTGTTAGCCGGGGCGCAAAAGGGCTGGCGCAATGCCCTCGGGCAACTCCGTGAGATTGGAAATCTGTCCGCTTATTTGCGACCGCGGAACAAAAGGGCCGATGCGCCAAGGACACCAAGAGCCATCGTGCTGGGTTCAGGAACGGCGGTGGCAATGCTGAAGCTCTGAATTGAGCCAAGCAGGGATGCCGGTGGGAACAAACCACCTCCCAGAGTAATATTCCCAGGTTGGGAAATGCCCCAAGGATCTCCAGCCGGCAGTGCTGCCGCCAAAGTGTTAACAGTGCCACCCGCGTTGTTCCAAACCGCAACGGCGACTGTAACGGCCTCGCCAGGAGTGCCATGGTTCACGATGGCACTCGTTTCCCAGTACCCGCTGCCGGCCGGAGCCGGTGGTTCCGGGATTGGATGTGCCAGATACCAAGTGGTAACGACAGGCCCAACTGGCGATAATGAACTTGCGGCATCACCCCACCCGGCACCGATAAGGAGTTGGACGCTGTAGCCGTCTCCGAGCGGCCACCCGGCCCAATTGACATCATTCCCATAGTACTCAGTCCCGCTCGTATATCCATCGTAAGTCGAGACATAAGCGGCGCCCCCGCCAGGTGCGGAGGATTGATTATTTAATACCTGAATGCAGCCGAGGCCGTAGGGACCGGAGGGGCCGGAGGTGTTTTCGTCGCTGAATGACACTTGGCCTTGCGAATAGACCTCCACCGCTCCTGCAAGCAGAAAAAGAACCATAACTGCCGATGATCTTTTCATATTAGTTTTTGAGTCAAGGTTACATGTAGTTTGGAAGCCACAGCCAAATTTGTCCAGCAAAAACCGTTGCAAAAAAACCGTCGGGAGTTTTGTCGCCGTGCGGGCGAAAGTTGGTTTGCAAAATGCGATGTTTCGAAAACCGACTTGCTCCTGACAGGGGCGATGTCGCCATATTTTCCCGCCGCATTTTGGTTTGCCATCCGGGTGGGCCGGCGTATAATTCAGCCGCTTTTCATTGGGAGTGTCCGTGGATGAAAAACGAAATGACGCTGTTGAATGGGTTTGCGCAATCAACTCGAACGATCGGGATCATGGCTTTTTAGGTACCGGAGTTATCTTCCGTTGGCCATACTGCCTGTCTTTTTGGTTTGCCTGGCCTCTTCCACCTACCTCGGCCACAGCCATGTGCTCAATGAGTTTTGGCAGGCGGGTTGCATGGTCATATCGTTTTCCGGGTTGGTCTTGAGGGTGATTGTCGTGGGACACGCCCCGTACGGAACGTCCGGCCGCAATACCCGCGGCCAGGTGGCCGATACTCTCAACACAACCGGGATGTATTCCGTCGTTCGTCATCCCCTTTACCTGGCAAATTATCTCATCATCATCGGTTTCGCGATGGAGTTTCACGTCTGGTGGCTGGTTCTGTTGACCACTTGCATTTATGCGCTCTACTACGAGCGCATCATGCTGGCCGAGGAAGCTTTCCTGCGCGCGCGCTTTGGCGCGGTCTTCGAACAATGGGCGGCGGCGACCCCCGCCTTTATTCCCAGATTCGGCGGATGGCGGCCCTCGCCGGTTCCGTTCTGCTGGCGGACCGTGCTGCAACGCGAGTACAACGCCTTTTTCCTGATCATTACGGTGTTTTTCCTGCTGGACCTGATTGGCGATTCCATCGCCGAAAGACGTTTCAAGGTCGATGCCAGGTGGTTTGGCATTTTCATCGGCGGGTTCGTGATTTTTGCCACCTTGCGCACCCTCAAGAAGCGCACGCGTCTGTTGACGGTCGAAGGAAGATAGGGACGCGCCAGAATTCGCTTTTATTAACTTGCCGCCACGGCTTTGACTCACTAAGACTTCTGCGTTTACGGTTATTCGTACAGGCATGGCCACCAAAGCGCATCGCGTAAAAAATCGATTGAAGGGCCGCAAAAAGACGTCGCGCCTTGCTATGCGCCGCCGTCCCATCCGCCGTCCTGCGCCGCGGCGGCCCGTCCCGCGGCGGCCCGCCCGGAAAGTTGCCAGGGCCGCCGCCAGCCCTGTTCCGGAGCCGGCAGCGGTCGTCGATGTCCCGCGCGACGAGGAAGCGTATGCCGCGGTGCCCGAGAGGGAACGTTCCGGCTACGATGGCGATACCGCGATCAAGCTTTATTTGCGCGAAATCGGCCAGGTCAAACTTTTGACGCCCCAGGAGGAAATCCAATTGGCGGCCCGCATCAAAAAGGGCGACAAAAAGGCCCGCGAACTCATGATCAAGGCCAACTTGCGTTTGGTCGTCAAGATCGCCCATGACTATGAAAATTTCGGCCTGCCTCTGCTGGATTTGATCAACGAGGGCAACATCGGCCTGATGAAGGCGGTCGAGCGTTTTGACCCGGCCAAGGGCGGCAAGTTGTCCACCTACGGTTCCTGGTGGATCAAACAATCCATCAAGCGCGCCC
>Ga0326727_10019834_pt1 | contig 13433 bp, 11 predicted proteins | sample MB2enrmetagenome_FD_207643 | JGI IMG/M metagenome (GOLD analysis project Ga0326727, IMG submission 207643) | Lab enriched peat soil microbial communities from McLean, Ithaca, NY, United States - MB29MY | ecosystem: Environmental > Terrestrial > Soil > Wetlands > Peat | place: USA: New York... | reverse complement strand
AAAAATGCTCAATTATCTTGCTTCTCTATCCATTTATTATAAGCTGATGGTAAGTTCTTTCCTCTTTTATCGTCCCACTTCGAAACTAAGGCTTGGGATTCTCAGAATCCAACCTTCTTTTCGTTCTCAAATCCTTAGCGAATAAGAGAGCCCCTACACTAAGCAATTATTCAGTCCTCAAGGGTAGCCACTTTTCAACCTAAAAATGGTGATGTGGAGGCGGCGTCGGAGTAGGAGTTGGTTTAGGAGTTGGTTTAGGAGTTGCAGTCGGGTGGGGTGTTGGAGTTGGTGTCGCTGTCGGCGTTGGGGTTGGACTAGGTGTGGGAGAAGGAGTAGGCGTTACAGTGAGCGTTGGGGTTGGAGTTGGAGTCACTGTCGGGGGTGGAGTAGGTGTGGGAGAAGGAGTAGGCGTTACAGTAGGCGTAGGGGTCGGTGTTGGAGTTAGTGTCACTGTTGGAGCTGGAGTTGGTGTCACTGTTGGGGTTGGAGTTGGAGTCACTGTTGGGGTTGGAGTTGAGGTAGGTGTGGGAGAAGGAGTAGGCGTTGTAGTGGGTGTTGGGGTTGGTGTAGGTTGAGAAGGCGGAGTCCAATTTGCAATGTTGTCAGTAGCTTCGCCTATAGTCCATACGTCGCTTGCGCTTGCGCCCCAGAACATTATTGTGAAGTCTTCACTGTCTGTAATTATGACGGATGCTCCGTTGGTTCCAACGGCATCAAAGCGCTGCGTGTTTCCTATGTATGGTTCTTCAGTTGAATATAGATTCCAGTTCATTCCATCTGTTGACCAATATCTGTATATTTTTGTGTAGCTGCCCAAGTTTTCTGCTGCTGCCATGAAAAAGTAGGGTGAGTTCGGTGAAGTAAATATGGCTTCGTCATCGAAGAAGTAAGAGTTCGGTGTTAGTGTAATTAATGGGTTACCGCTGTACGGTGTCCAGCCATACGGAAAGTTTGTTATTGGGGTTGCAGCAAGACATAACGTGTTTTTTCCATCTCCGCCAGGAGTTCCACTTACATAATACATGTACACGGTAGACCCTGCTTGAATTAAACTTGCATAATTGATACTGACAGAGCTTGTTAGTACAGGGTTGTTTGCGTCTTGAACCCAAGCATTTGAATTTTCAATGTTTTGTACATTTATGTAGGCGTCGCCTATGGACATTAATCCTGCTGAATTTGCCCCTCCGTAAAAGCAGTATAAGGTGTTTGTTGAACTAACCCAGAATAGGCAGGGAGCAGTCACTCCGTATGAGTTACTTTCCCAACTTGCTGATCCCGTGATTACTTCGCCGATACGAGTCCATGTTTGTAGGTTAGTGGTACTGTAGGCTAATCCTATGTTCCAACTTCCGCTGCTTGAAGATTTCCCGCAGTATGCCATGAAGTACACTGTAGAAGAGCCGAATTGTGATTGTAAAGCGGAGTTTGTGATATTTATAACGGATGGGTCGGCTACTGCATAGCTATCCCATCCTGATGAGGACGGTGAAAAAACGGGATTGCCGCTGTATATAGACAGGGCTCGGACTTGTAAAGACGTCAGAGCTAATCCTACGAATAAACCGGTAACAAGCAATACAAGTATGATCGATGACCAATGTTTTGTCAAGCTAATCACCGAGCGCTGAATTCATTTCAGGTCTTAGTTCTTTTAAGCTTTGTCGTATACCAGTCTTTCTTCTCATTTCTATATTTTATATTAGGAGCACGCATAATTCTATATCTAGTCAGCGCCTTTTTGTCTTCTTGGAAGCCTGTGAAATTGTCAGGCTTTTCGTCGACAAAACGATAGTTCCAGCGCGCACTAAACGCTATGCTCACAAAAAAACAGAGGCGAGGTGACAGCTACCGTATGCCAATGTTAAAATTAATTTTCAGGGTACAATGGGAGAACAAGTGTAGTGGTTTATGTGCGCGCTGGTTCTAACTAACGAGAGCAAAATTAACCGGGTTGTTGAAGTCGCTAAAGTTGGATTATCTTTTTGATATCTTGAAGAATGATATTGCTGAGAAGGCTGCTAAGAGCGCGGCTAAAACGATAATGATTGATGGAAACTCGGCTGCGGCAGGTGTTGGTGATGGTATTCCTTGGGGAGAAAAGAGATTTGGTGTTGTTGAGGGTGAAGCTGAGGTTGGTTCGAATCCAGGTGTGTAAGGAATATAGTTTGTTGAAACAGTTACGTTATTAATGTAGTCTTCAGCTGGCACGGAAGTAAGTTGGCCACCTTCTTCCAGTCCTGTGCGAAGTTGGTAAATGTCTCCGATAAGCTGATTGTCGAGTCCCGTTTCGGATTCAAACTTCTCGCCGTTAATCCATCCCTCAGCTAAGCCCGACGTTGAATTGACAACGCCGTGAACTTCGATAAAGTACCATATGTTCAACTGTAAAGGCGTTGAAGCGTTAGGAGCCACATGGTAAACTTGATCTCCGTCACGATAATGCAGTGCCCATTCAAAGGTTCCATTAACATCTTTAACACCAACAGCTGCTACGGCGTTTCCTGCAGTGCCGCCTGCGAGTTTTAAGGCTCTTGAAAGTGTCGGGCTGTCCCCGAAAGAAACCCATTTTATCCAACATGAAGCGTAAAGGTCTGTGTAGTTGTCAAAATCTTTGTAGGCGTAAGCAGCTCCCACTATCGAGTTTGGCGCTGGAACGTATGAGTGCAAAGCATAGGCTGATCCATTGAAGGTGTTGGAGACTGTTACGTAGCAAGCGGCGGGTGAATTTACGGCTGTGTCATCCCAAGCGTTCAAGTTGCCGCTCTGGAAATTATCTGCGAACAATACGCCATTAACATTTGCAGAATTTTGCGCCGCGCTAAAACACATGGTAAAAACTAAAAATAATCCGCCAAGAAGCACGGCTGTTAGAAAGGCGCCAGAAAGCGATATCTTTTTCGCACGCAACCCCAATATTACAGATTTAGCTGGACTCTATTTATCTTTGTTCATTTTGGATCCAAATCCCACCTCCCGGGCGGGCGGATGGAAGGGCTCATTGAGTACGTCTTCGACAAGAGCCAAATCGGTGTTGCTGAATAGTTTTTCTAGAGCCTCGTAAGCGCGCGGCGCCAAGAAGTGGTCGTCTTGTGATAGTCGATTCAGTTATTTGCTTGTTTTTCAGTGGCTTGTCCATAGCTGAAGAATGCGAAAAACGAGATGATGGGGTACAGCCACATCGCGGCTATCCAGTAGGCTTCTGGGAATTTTACGCCGAGGTTGAGGACTTCAGAGATATCGTCCACGCTGATGAGGATGAGGGCAACCGCGTAGACTGCTATGGGCAGGATTGTTTTGAGGTTAAGCTTTGTGTTCCCGCCGCTTTTCGCCGCTCCGTAAGCGAGGAAAAGAAGAATTGAGGCTAAAGGGTAGATGACATCCATTACTGGCCATAGTCGGATTCCGAAAATGGTGTCTAAGTTGCCGATTATTGGGCTCGTGTGGTCGTCGCCGAAATTTAGCATTATAACCAGAGCCCCGAAGAGGAACGCTAACGCTTCAGTTTTGAATTTTATCTGCAACCTTGAACACCGTTTGAATTGAAGACTTACAATGCGATGAGCTAAGCAATCTACTTTTCGATAAAAAACGCGAAATTACTCTTGCCAGAATTTAGTAATCACTTGAAAATGGATGCTTACGAAATCAAGTATCAATGTTTTGAACTAAGGCGGTGGTTCTCTTTCAAAGAATAAGCCGAGTTCGTTATATTCTGTCTTAGGAAATAACGCTTTTTAAAATATTTTCGTACTCGATGGTTGAAGGTTAAAGTTTGAGTGGACATATCTCGAAAAGTAAGGCCGTCCTTAAGACCGCCGGATTGCCTATAATAAAATGTTCCTGCGGCTACAAGATACTGCTTATTCCAAGCATTAAGGCGATGAGCCAAGCAATAGAAGCTCATGTTGAAACGCACATTCTAAAGATAAACAACGCTGCAGAAGCCGAGAGGGAATCAGAACGGGTTCGCAACGACTTGATTGAGCAAGCATTCGATCTTGCCTGCAAATTGTAGAAAACTTTTCGTCAATTTGTCCGGTTACGTAAAGTTAGTGACCGAATGGGTAAGTGCTGATGCCTGTTAAGATGTACTGGACTGCAATTCCAGCTATCAGCAGCGCCATTACTCTTGCTATCACTATGGCGCCCGTTTTTCCCAGAACGCGGTCAATCTGGTTGATGAATCTTAGAATCACCCATGTTAAAGACATAACTATCACAACTGCCAGAACTGAGATTGAAAGTGCAATTTCCAATCCATCCGCGCTGAAATAGGTTTGAAAGGTCACCATGGTTGTGGTTATGGCTCCAGGTCCTACTAGAAGCGGAATAGCTATGGGCACGGCGCCTAAGCTTTCGGGAGATTCAACGGTCTGATGGGTTCCGGACATCAAGATTCTAATGGCAATAATCAAGAGCAGTAGGCCTCCTGCAATCTCAAAGCTTTGCAGCGATAATCCAAAAGCGCTTAGAATTGCGGTTCCAGCGAATGCGAAAACAAGCAAAAGAATCATTCCGACAAGGCATGCGGTGTTGTAAACTCTCTTTATTTTTGCCTCTGGAACGTTTTCGGTTAGGCCCAAAAATATCGGGATGTTCCCGAAGGGATCTACTATTATGAATAACGCTATGACGGCTCTAGCCAGATCCGTGAGGAAATCCAAATTGACATTCTCCGCAGGCAGTCTAGTTTAGATGCTGATTCCATAAAAGGTTAGCGCTCCTTTAGAGCTAAAAATCTCGCGGGCAGGCACAAGGCAGGTGTGCCAAATGTGGAAAAGGAGTTAGTTATTTTTGAATTTAGGACAAGAAACAGCTTGATGGTTGGTTACTTTTAATTTGGGAAAAACTTTAATTTGTGAACCAATTAAAACTTAACCAAGGGATAACCTGTATGAAAATAATTAATAGGGTATCTATGTTTTTCGTCAGTTCGCTTATACTTCTAGCAGCATTCGGTCCGGCATTAGCCCTCACAAATCCGACGATGGCACCAGGAATGGCTTTGATGAGTTATAGCAACGGCAGTTATTACAGCAGCAACTGGAGCGGATACTCGGTAACAGGCTCAACTTTCACCTCTGTCAGTGGATCCTGGGTGGTTCCAGCAGTTACAGGCAGCCGATTTACTACCGCCTACTCAGCTTTCTGGACAGGCATAGACGGGTTCAATTCTGGCACAGTAGAACAGACAGGAACACTCTCAGCAATGATAAACGGCAAAGCAACCTACTACGCATGGTACGAGTTTTATCCTGCAGCCATGGTTCAACTTAGCGGCACGGTAAAACCGAACGACGTAATTTCGGCTTCTGTTGCTTATTCGATATCAGGCGGCACCTTTACAGCAACCATTACTGACCAAACTCAACAATGGACATACACCACTGCACCCACCAAGGTTTCAGGAGCAACAGAATCCTCAGCTGAGTGGATCGCAGAAGCGCCCTCATCAAGCCGCGGTGTACTTCCTCTGGCAAACTTTGGCACCGCAAACTACGGCAACCACTACACATCAGTGCCTTCAACATGCTATGCCACAACGACAACCGGCGGACCAACGGCATTAGGCGCGTTTCCAACAGCAGATATTCAAACAATAACGATGGCCACCGAGACATACAATTTTCACACACACAGCTACACTTACAACCCAGAAGCCACTCCGTCTGCATTGATTGCAGATTATAGTTCAGTTCTTGATAGCTTCTCTGTTGCTTACGCGTAATCTGCAACGTCAGGGATAGGTCGTTAGAATAAAGCGAGCTAACAACCCCTTCTTTTTGTTCTAAAAATGAAGGTTTAGGATTTCATGCGGATTGTCTCCTGCAGGAATCTGCCTCCAAAAATCCAGGGTAAACCCTCACTTTGCCAAAAGAAGAAGATGGATTTTAAGGTTTTTCAGCGGGCGCCGGTCGAGTTAGTTTTTCCGAGCTGTTTTCTTCTTTGCAATGATAATTACGGAAACGATTATGATCATAAAGACGACAAGCGTGATTCCTGGCAATTGGGCAGGAAATTCTGGAACTTTTGGAGATGGGGAAGCAGTTGCCACCGTGTTCGAAGCCGTATTTATCACTGAGACCGTGGTGCCGCCGGCGTTAGCAACGTAGGCGTATTCGCCGTTGGGCGTTACCGCCACAGCGGCAGGCTTGCTGCCAACGGTCACCGTCGCCGTCACCGTGTTTGAAGCCGTGCTTATCACTGAAACAGTACCGCTGCCGTAGTTTGCAACATACGCGTATTCGCCGTTGGGTGCTAAAGCCACATCCCAAGGACCGCTGCCAACGGTCACCGTCGTCGTCACCGTGTTTGAAGCCGTGCTTATCACTGAAACAGTACCGCTGCCGTAGTTTGCAACATAGGCAGTTTCGCCGTTGGGAGTTACAGCCACACCATTAGGATAACTGCCCACGTTTATTGTAGCCGACAATGTATTCGAAGCCGTATTTATCACAGAGACGGTATTGTTTCCGTAGTTTGTGACATATGCATATGCACCGTCAGAAGTTACAGCCACATTCTGAGGATTACTGCCCACGTTCACTGTCGCCGTCACCGTGTTCGAAGCCGTATTTATCACTGAGACCGTGGTGCCGCCGGCGTTAGTAACATAGGCGTATTCGCCGTTAGGCGTTACCGCCACGCCTACAGGGGTGTCTCCTACGGTCACCGTGGCCGTCACTGTGTTAGTAGCTGTGCTTATTACCGAGACTGTATGGCTTCCGGCGTTTGCTACATAGGCGTATTCGCCGTTAGGCGTTATAGCCACACCTACAGGACCGCTGCCAACGGTCACCGTCGCCGTCACCGTGTTCGTAGCTGTGCTTATCACTGAGAGCGTGGTGCCGCCTTGATTTGTAACATAGGCGTATTCGCCGTTAGGCGTTATAGCCACGCCTTCAGGACCGCTGCCAACGGTCACCGTTGCCGTCACCGTGTTTATGGCTCGGACTGGCTGAGGCAATAATGCGAAACTACAGAACAAGAAGAAGAGGACGAGAATGATGCCTGTTGCTCTCAAAGTCTTTGTTGCCCCTTGCTTCATTCTTTCACCCCACCAATCAAGCCCTTAGCTGATGTTAGGTGCATCTTCATTTCTTGGATCAAGATTCTAACTGCGTCGTAAGCTGCTTTGTCAAAGATGTTTTCAGGCATTTGTTCTTTGATGATTTTTTCGATTTTATCGTGCTGCAGGAACTGCTGTACTGCAACATGGAATTCGCGTTCACCCGCTTGGTTTAACAAGTCAATAAAATCTGGTTTGGCAGCCATAAAATACCGCATCGTCCAAGGGAAAAGGAGCAAAAACCATGATATAAAATTTGTCATCGCAGCGCTATTTCAAATGCCTGAAGAGATTACCATGTACAAGACGAAGTTTTATTCTGATTAGAAAGGCAATGCATTCAACTTTCTTGTGTTGACTTATTCTCCGGATACGAGACCCATTTTCTAGTTATGAGTGTTTCAATTTAGGGACAAATCAGCGAGATGAGGGCATTAAGGCTTTGAAATGAGCGGTTTTGTTACTCAATTGAGAGTGTTGAGGTCAACTCGTGAGTATTTTTCTTTTTAGCGGTTATTTTCTGGGCTTTTTTCCACATTATGTCAAAATAATCTTGAGCTAGATCAACTGCAGCCTTGTTGTCAGACCAAAGAGTGGGTTGGGGGTAAGGGGTATCTACTGAGGATGTGCTGAGCAGAATTTCTTTTCGATCCCAAACGCTAAAACCTACGTTAGGAGGCACTGAACAGAGTCTTAGGTCAAAACTCGGGTACTTCATTAAAGCCTCAAGTGGCTCTCCCAAGCGCTCGTTTGCTTCAGGCTTTGGTATGATGATTCTGAAATCTACTTTTCGTGTTAGCGCGTTTTCCAAAAGATGTGAGTAACTTGAGACCCAAGCGATCATTCTTCTTCTTAACGCCATAAAACAAATGGTCTCTTCGACGCTTCTGATCATTTTTTCAGCTTTAGCGTACACAGCGCTTCTGCTCGGAATAAGCTTGAACTGGGGACCCTCGGATATTTCATCTTTTTCGGTGACCCGCTTGAAGTTTTGGGTTAACGTGAGAGTTTTCTTCTGAAGTTCGGCGGTTTTCATTAATCTTCTTTGCATTAGTTCGGCGACACATTTTTCCACAGATATTCCGCGGAACTTTTCTGGCTTTGATATCGTTCTCTCCACAAACCCCTCTTTCTCTAACTGGGCTATAACACGGTAAACATCTGGTCTGGTAATTCCAGAGATTAAGGATATTTCATGTGCTTTAAGACTCCTTGATTTTGCCAAGGCCAAATAGATTTTTGCCTGTGAAACACTCAACCCTAGTTCAGTTAATGTAGAAACGTATTCGTCGGAATCTTTCACTTTAATTCCTCTGAAGCGCTGCTTTCAAGATATTGTGTCTGCTGTTCATAAGCTTTGTTGTAAGTGCACCTTCCACCTACAAGCTGTTAAATTTAAACTGACTCTAACTTGTGAACTGTACACATCGCGTGTACTATGATTTAAGGAATTGAGAAAAAAATGAAAAAAACAAACAAAATGTTAGCTCTCGCCATTGCAATATTCTTTGCAGTTTCAATGACAGCTTCGATAGCAACAGTACCGGGCGTTAACGCTCACACGCCAGCATGGCAAATTCCAACATACGCCTACATCTATGCATTTCCTAACCCCGTCGGCGTCGGTCAAACAATCCAGGTTTACATGTGGCTTGACGCAGTTTACGGAGCCGCAGGCGGATCAACCGCAGCAGTAGGCACAAACGGCAATACAGCAAGCGCCGCCCTCATGTCAAACACCTACCGATTCAGCAACTACAAACTAGTAATCACAGATCCAAACGGGCAACAAACCACCGAAAACTACCCAATAGTACAGGACACAACAAGCAGCCAAGAATACGCGTTCACTGCAAGCCAAGTTGGAACATACACCTTCAGCTTCACGTATCCAGGACAAGTCTATGGAGCCAACGGCGACGGCTACTTCAAATCAGTCATGATGGGAGATCAGTACCTCCCAAGCAACGCATCAACGACACTGACAGTCAGTTCATCCCCAATCCCCTCACCAGTAACCAGCTCGCCGCTTCCAAACGCATATTGGGAAAGCCCAATCTACGGTGAAAACAGCAACTGGTACTCAATCACCTCAAACTGGCTCGGTTCAGGCTCACCTGTACCAGCAGGCTACACAAGCTCAACGCTATTCCACGGAGACGGCGTCGGACCACTGACCTCACACCTTATGTGGACCACTTCCATGCAATTCGGCGGAGTCGTCGGAGGCAACTCATTCACGACAGGCGGGGAATACCCCGGCAACGGCCAAGGAGTCCAGTACTACGAAGGCTCAAGCTACCAGCCAAGATTCAGCAACCCAATCGTCATCGACGGCTACCTATTCTACACCAAGCCAATATCCTTTACAGGTCCAAGCAGCGGCGCGACAACCTGCGTTAGCTTGTTCAACGGACAAACCCTTTGGACTAACCCAGCGATGCCACCAATCTCATTCGGCTATGTCTACAACTTATGGGATCCTGACCAACACGGGACAATGCCGCCAGACCTTATCTGCGCCATAGGTGGAGGACTCACAGGTCTACCATCAATGTGGGAAGTATTCGATGCATACACGGGAATCTCGATGTTCAACGTTAGCTATGTTCCAGGCTTTGCACCACAGACAGGCCAAATGATCAACGGTCAACCTGCACTGGCACTCACCTACGGACAAACCATCGGCCCATCAGGAGAACCCCTCAGGGACGTCTTCATGAACTGCGGAACCTCAGCTAATCCACAATGGTACCTTGCTGAATGGAACATGTCAAAGTTGTGGTCCTACGACATTAACCCATTCACCGGCGGCGGAAGTTATTCACCGTCAGTCTTGAATGGGACTAACGTCATGGTGCCCAACCTGCCTATCCTGGTCACAGGAACAACCGGAACATTACCCTCAGGCGGAAGCCAATTCATCCCCTACGGCACAAAGATAACCGTTTTCGGAAACATCAGCTCCGCACAAGGCTATGCCCTGTCCCAGGCAAACCCGCTTGGCAGGTATGACTGGAACATTTCGGTCCCATGGCTGAACAGCCTGATACCTCAAGCAACAATGAGCACCGTCACGGGCAACCTCGTACCTGGAGTAGTACAAGGAACAACAACCGACGGCGTCTTTGCACAAGGCCCACTAGGTGGATCATGCCCAATCACTGTTGTAGGAACAGACTACGGCGACATGATGCTTCTCAGATACGGAGGACTACCAACAGGGTACAAGGGAACAAGCATAGGCTACCCGCAACTGCCATACACTCTGTACGCCATCAACCTGAACGCTTCCGTCGGCGCTGTCGGCTCGTTACTTTGGCAAAAAACCATCCAGCCGCCAGCAGGCAACCTTACTATACAGTGGGCAGGCATCGACTGGCAGACAAAAACCTTCACACTGAACTATGAAGAAACCATGCAATGGGTCGGCTACAGCCTCGTAAACGGCAACCAACTTTGGGGTCCAACCGCTTCCCAACCAGCCTTAGACTACTATGGCGTCGGCAACACAATGCTCAGCGTATTCGCCTACGGCAACCTCTACACAAGCCAAATGGCAGGCATCTGCTTCGCCTACAGCGACACCACCGGCAAACTGCTCTGGACCTACGGCAACGGCGCTCCTGGCTCAGATAACAGCACATACGCAGGCTTGGCCACACCCTACGGCGATTACCCGACAGCCATACAGTCAATCGCCAACGGAGTCGTGTACATAGCCACCGACGAGCACACAATCCTTAACCCCATCTACAAGGGCGCAACAACAGAGGCACTTAACGCCACCACAGGCAAACTACTCTGGGAATTATCAGACTACCCGTCTGAATGGTCAAGTCCAGGCTCACAGTATGTCGTCGCAGACGGATTCGCCACATTCATGAACGGCTACAACAACCAAATCTACAGCGTCGGCAGAGGACCCAGCGCCACCGCAGTCACCGCTTCACCATCTGTAACAACATACGGAGACAATGTAGTCATAAGCGGCACTGTTATGGATACTTCGGCTGGCACAAAGCAGAGCCAACAAGCAGCTGACTTTCCAAATGGTGTTCCATGCGCATCTGACGCTAGCATGTATGCGTGGATGGGCTATGTCTACCAGCAGCAACCAATGCCAACCAGCTTCACCGGGGTCCCAGTGACGATTTCGGTCATGGACTCTAACGGCAACTACCGTACAATAGGAACTGCAACCACCAACGAAAACGGCATGTATACTCTCACATGGAAACCCGACATAGCAGGAAACTACACGGTCTACGCCAACTTCATGGGCACAAACGGCTACTGGCCATCATCCAGCACGACAAGCTTCAACATCATGAACGCAGGACCGACAGCCGCACCAACAGCCACACCGGTTAGCATGGCAGGCACCGAAAACACAATCATGATAGGCGTCGCAGCAGTCATTATCGTGGTAATCATAGGCATCGCCGTCGTCGCAATGTTGATACTCAGAAAGCGACCTTAAGCATAAGAAAGCCACAAAAAAATCAATCCCTTTTTCTTTTTTTTGTTTTCATGTTTTATGCAGATGAAATCTTGTCACAGGCGGCTCCTTCACATTGTGGAAACCTACTTATCTTCTCCTCAACAACGTGGTACAGCGGAGCTGGCTTAAATCAGCGAAACCATCGAATTCTCCAAAACCTTCACAATCATAGGGAACATCGCTCTGGCTGCCTGGATCTTTCTTCGACGCCTTGGGCATTCTGCTTTTCAACATAGCCTGGGGAGCTTCGTTGTTAATTATTCTAATCTTAGGCGTCTATGGTATACTCAAGTTTTTGGGCTGCTTGCGTCCCTGCTACAACTGCAAAAAATGTACCTTCAGGATGGGTAGACTAGCCGCATTGTATTTCGGCAAACAAAACCTCAAAGACTACAAACATACTTACCATTTACCCGTCGCCATCTTCTATTACATCCTGCTCGGACCGGTGCCGGCCGTAATCCTGCTCACCTCAACTGTTCAAGCGTATACAGCCGCTAAAATTGTTCTCCTGCTCTGCCTTGTAGCGTTCTCAGCGTTTAGCGCCTTGACTTGGCGCAGCCAAAAATCCTGCAGTTAATGGTTAATGTTATTCTTGGTTGAAGAAGCTTTCTAACTTGGAGTTTTCTGTTTTGCGCAGGACTTCAGCGCAGGTTTTCGGGTCCAGCGCCTTGTATTCCAAACCGAGCGTAGATAAGAGTCTCTGCACATCTTTGCCGAGGCTTGGTGCCACCAGTACTGCACGCAATTCGCGGTTGACTTTGGCTTTTATGGGTTCGATGTACTTTGCCAGCTGCAGCGCCGCCTCCTTCGATGCGGTTTTGCGTTTTACCTCGACAATGACGAGTTTGCCGTTTTTGTCTTCGCCGTAAATGTCCACGAACCCAGGCTCCACTTTTTTCTCCCAACTTATTGGCTTGAAACCTTCTTCGAACAGGTCGGGCTTGAGGATGATCGCTCGGTGCATGTCGTCTTCTGATGCGAAAAGCATGAATTCGCCTGAATCGTCAAGGCTAAGAGCTGATGCCATCAAAACGGCGGTGAAGGTAATTTTCACGTTTTCCCTTGGCTTCTGCCTAACCGCGTGGATTTCCAGGTGGCTTGCGTCTTTGACTTGGACGTGGAATATGCTTCCGGGGGGTTGCCAGTTGACTGGTTCGTAGCCGACTGGGCGGTGGACAAGAAGGGACCCGTCCGATTTGATGATTAATATGCGTTCGCCGGGTTCAAGCGTGGAGCTTGCTCTGCCAACGTAGTGCACGCTGCAGGTGCCGGCGACAATGAGGGTTCTTCTTTGAGCGAAGGCTTTTTCAATCAGCTTTGATGCTTCCGCAAGCGTAGGCTGCGAGAGAACAGCTAGTTTGCTGGGTTGTTGCATGTTGTTTTCAGCCAACTATTTTAGACAGTGCTTGGGTAGATAAGATTTCTTGAAGGAATCCTCGGTGGCTGGCTGGAAAGAAAAACGCAGAGTAATGCAGCGGTACGATTTGACGTCGGACATGTACGAGGAACGCTACGGCGAGGAGCAGCAGGCAAAATATGGGGCTGCACTGGAAAATGTCGATTTGGCTGGGAAACGGGTTTTGGATGTCGGATGCGGCACAGGCCTGTTCTTCAGCTATGCCTCGGCTTGCGCAAGCATGGTTGTGGGAGTTGACGTTTCACGCAGATTGCTTCTTAAAGCCAGAGATGAGGCGAAAAAGTCGAGGCACACCTACGTGTTGCAGGCTGACGCTGACCATTTGCCGTTTAGCGAAGGATCTTTTGAAGCAGTTTTCGCCTTTACGGTTCTTCAGAACGTGCCCAAACCCGAAGAAACTTTGAAGGAGCTAAAACGGGCTGCAACGCAGTATGGGA
>Ga0326727_10019833_pt1 | contig 13434 bp, 6 predicted proteins | sample MB2enrmetagenome_FD_207643 | JGI IMG/M metagenome (GOLD analysis project Ga0326727, IMG submission 207643) | Lab enriched peat soil microbial communities from McLean, Ithaca, NY, United States - MB29MY | ecosystem: Environmental > Terrestrial > Soil > Wetlands > Peat | place: USA: New York... | reverse complement strand
GAGCCAGTGATACTCGATCAGATCCTCGGTCACAATGTAGGCCGGCAGCACAGCCGAGCCCGTTCCCGGCGTGCCCGTGTAGCTCAGGCTCCAGTCGGGAATCAGCGGCAGATCGCCAGCTTGCGTCGACAGCATCTTCACCCTGAAGCCGCCCGTGATCTGGTCGGTGTTCAGCACCACGTTGTACTCGGTCTTCATCTCCTGATCGATCAGATCCAGCAGCACCGGATTGGCGTAGATGGCCGTGGGCCGCACATAGTAGCCGTTGCTGGCCACCATCTGCGCCACCGTCGTCTTGATCGTGTCCACGATCTTCATCGCGGTGGTGACGGTCACCGTGTTGCCGCCCCCCGCGATCTGCGCCGTGACTCCCATGTACTGGGTGGTGGTCGGCGTGCTCAGGCTGGTGTCGTTGCCGTTCCACAGAGCCACGTCGTGGGTAACCATCACGCCGCTCACCGTGTCTACCAGGTCTTTGGCCTGCAGATAGGCGAACTGCTGCTGCTGGTTGCCCAGCTCGATGTCGAACAGGTTGTAGTTGATCTGCGAAACGATCGCCTTCAGCGGTACGCTCCGCTCCACCCGCGTCGGAGTTACCGATGCGGGCACGATGCTGCGCGGGTTGACAAAGCCGGCCGTGCCCGGATTCGGAATCGCCGTCTCCTCGAAGAACCGCGACGGATGTCCCGTTGCCGGAACCTGCTTGATGCGCTGCCCAAAGGGGCTCGAACGCCGGCAGATGTCGAATATCTCGGTCTGATACAGGGGAACTTCGATAGCGCCCGGCCCGATGTAATCCGCTGCCGCGTGAATGTCTGCAAAGGTTGCGTTCATAGGCTCTTTCCGCCCCCTCCATGGGGCCGTTGCTTGAGTGATCAGTGATCGGTGGTCAGTGATCAGTTAACGTCGATCAGCAGTCAGGTCAATGGTCACAAGCAACTGACCACTGGTCACTGACAACTGAAAACTGCTTTTACGCGATCGAGCCCGCCCGCAGCAGTTGGGTCTTCACCGCGATGCGCTGTTCAAGGCTCAGTCCGGCCAGTGCCGCGTCCAGGGTGCGCACGTCCACCGGACCTTCGCCGATTCCGTGCTTGGCCAGCATCTCCGAGGTAGACGACGGGATCGTCCTGCGCAGCGGATTCAAAACCGTGGGCAGGCCCGCGGCCTTCAACTCGGCCAGCTCCCGCTCGGCCGCCGCCAGCTTCTCCGCCAGCTCCGCCTCCCGCCGGCTCTGCTCGACGGTCGCCGAAATCCTCTCCACCTCGCCCGTCAACGTATCTGCGACGGCGGCCCGCGCTTCCAGGGAGTTCAGCGTTCTCTCCAGCAGGGCCGTCGCCGCCTCCAGGCGTTCCGCAATCTCTTTCTCTTTCTCTTTCTCTTCCATTTCCATGCTGCTCCTTCCTTGTTTGAGGTGAATGTCGTCCATGAATTGCGATCATCGGCCAACGCGCTGGCCCGCTGACAAAAGAGGCTCCGCAAGCGGAGCCCCTTTGCTAACTTGATAACTTGTTGACCTGCTGACCTACTAACTCGCCATGCGGAAGCTGGTCGCCCGGTAGGCCGCCTTCTCCCGCAACAGAATCGCCGCTCCGGTAAAGGTGACGCGGGTCAGCTTCCAAACCTCGGCCCGCATGTCCTCGACCCGCGCATCGGCCAGTTCGTAGCTCATTCCCATGGCCCCAGGGTCGGCCGCGGCGGAGGCCTCGATGGCCGCGGCCACCTCGGGAAAGTCGCGCGCGTAAAGGTACCCGCGCACCACCAGCCGCTGCCCGTTCAGATCCGCCTCCGTCAGCAGCCCGATCTTGCGCCGCGCATCGTGGCCGTCCCACCCTGGCCGGTAGTCCACCGCCATGCCCAGCAACGAAGGCAGCGCCTTCTCCGCCGCCTCGCGTGTAAGCATCACCCGGTGCCCGCGGGCTCCGGCCGGCGCCTTGTCGCTGGCCGCATTCACCATCGTCAGCACGCCCTCGAACGCCACCCGGTTGGGGTGCCCGTCCACATGGGGAATCTTCACCGCCATCGCTTCCAATCGCATGCGCTCTCCGCTCCACGAGGGGCTCGTCCCTTAGTCCCTAGTCCCTCAGTCCCTTAGTCCCTGGTCCCCGTCTTCCATCGCCTCACCCGCCAATTGAGCCGTCCCGCTCTGCCCCAGCGGCCCCAGCCCGCGCATCGCCCGCACCTCGTTCACCGTCAGCACGCCGGCCTGCAGCAATTGCACCTGCACGGCCAGCTCCGTCTCCTCGTCCCGCGCGTTCAGATCGTTGAAGACAAACTCGAACTCCCTCCATCCGATGCACTTGGCGAAGAGATCCCGCGTCAGATGCCCGGCCAGCAGCAGCGCCAGCGGCGAAATCGCCCCGCGGAATGCCTCGTCCGTCATCTCCGCGGCCGTCGACTGGTTCACGTCCGCCTCCAACCCCAGCATCAGCGGCGGCAGCCCGAAGGCGTTGGCCACCATGCGGATGAGAAACTCCTGCCAGGCCAGCCGCATATCCGCATCCGTGCCCTGGGCGAAGCGAAGCACCTCCGGCTTCTGCTCGGTCGAGATCAGCGGCACCCGCCCCGTGCCCTCGATCTCGTCCTGCCACCATCTGATTAGGCGATCATGCTGCGCCGGCGTGGCCTCGTTCAGCCACAGCGCATACTGCGCCACCGCGTTCGACGCCAGCTTGCCCGCGAAGCGGTGCGCGCTCAGGAACTGGTTCACCGTCTCGAAGGCCACCTCCAGCGGTCCCAGCCCAAAGGGCGTGAAGCTGCGCGGATTCATGCGCACATAGATCAGCTGGTCGTCGCGCAGATCCACCGCGCTCGATTCCATCTGCCCCGGAAGCGCCTGCGCGTAGCGCGGCGTCTCCGCCTGGCCGTCCCAGCGCGCATTGATGCGGATCGACGCGCCGTCCACCGGCCAAAGCATCGCCGGCCGCTCCTCGTCTCCCGTCGGCTCCATCTCGATGGCCCCGAAGCCGCCCACCAATGCGTCCTCGATCACCTGCTCGATCAGGGTTCTGAAGCTGTCCGCGTCGTTGGGCTCTTCCAGCATCCGGCGCAGCGCCCGCAGCTTGCGCTCCGCAAAGGCCACATCCTGCCGCCGCACCCCGCGCCGCACCCTCACCTGCCAGTCCATGGCGGCGATCCGGTCCTTGATCACGTTGATCGCCCGGCGCACCACCGGCGTCTCCGCAAACCGGCGCAGATTCATGGGCGTCGGTTTGGGCAGCAGCCGCCCCGGAAACTGCACCGGACTCAGGATCGAGGGCAGCGCCAGCGTCTTGCGCTCCGCTTCCGCATTGGCTGCGCTCGCTGCAAGCTCCGCCTTCCGCCCGCTTCCGGTCGCCTGCCGCCAGATCTCCCGCAACTGTTCTCCTACCCTCACGCGCACCTTCCTTCTCCCGCCGCCCCAAAAAACAAAAAGGCACAGCCCCGGAAAGGGCGATGCCTTCATTTAGCCGCTAGCTTTTAGCTATTAGCTATCAGCTGGCAACTCACAAAACCAACTCTACAACAAACTCCAGAAACAATCTGCAAAACTCCGCCGGAAATCTCGCGAAAAAGCCGAAAGCTAAAAGCTGATAGCTAAAAGCTGCCTCTTCACACCCGCAACTCCCGCCGCGCCGTCTCCGCCACGCGGCCCAGGTCCGAGGTGGTCAGCACCCGAATCCGATGCTCCTCCATGGTCTCCACGCCGAAGCGGTACATCGCCAGCCGTTCCGGTTCCTCGCTGGTCGCTCCCAGTCGGGCCGCGGGCTCAATCACGGCGGTCAGCTCCAGGCTGGCCTTCTCCACCCGTTCCACGCCGGCCCGCAATCCCGCCGCCGAAAACGCCAGCACCTTGGCCATCTCCACGCCCGGCTCCAGGCTTACCGCGTGGAACATGCGAATCAGTCCATTGGGCCGGTACCCCAGGTCGATGCGCAGCGGATCCCCCGGCCGCGTATACTCCGCAGCCGCAATCCTCTTGCGCAGCAGCTCCCATACTCCGGCCCGCTCGAACTCCGTCCGCATGCGCGCCTGGATGCCGGCGCGTCCGCTCAGCCGCGGCGCGCGCTCCCTGGGGGGCGGCTCCACATACAGCCGCATCAGCTCCTCCAGCCCCGCCGGAAGGCTCTCGGCCAGATAGGCCTTCCGCTCGGTCATCTGCACATTCAGCGAGAGCGACTCGCTCAGCAGCCGCATCAGGTCTCCATCCGGCTCGGCCTGGAAGCGTCTGCGCAGCTCGCTCTCCATGCCCTCCAGCAGCGCGGTGTCCGCCTCCGGATCGAGACAGCGCACACGCCGCCAGTCGCGGGTAAACCGCACCTCCGGCGCTCGCCGCGCCGAGTCCGCTGCGGCGGACTCGCGCAGGATCACGCCGATATGCACATACTCGTTGCGCACCGCGTCCGGCACATACCGGATCAGTTGAAACTCGCATGCCCGCCGCTGGTTCCCGCTACCCATGCCCTTGCCGCCCGCTACATCACCCTTCCTGCAATGCTAGTCCCCCAGCGCGTCTCCTTCCAACCCTCCTCGTCACTTTTCCCCATCCCGCCCCATTTCGGAAACGGCTTCCTCTCCGACTTCCCGAATCCCTCAATCAACTCCCGGATCCGGCTGCGCCGCTGGAGCAGCTTTTCCACCAGGGCCTCCATCTCGCTCAGATCGCCGCCATACCACTCCGGCGGTATCTCGCCGGCCGCCGCCCACACCGTCTCCGCCGGCAGGGTCTCCAGCCTCGTCAGCCAGGGCTCGAACGACTCCCATCCGGCGATCTCCCGGTAGACATCGTTGCGGTAGTAGACCCCGCGCAGCGGCGCATCCTCAAACCGCCACTCCCCGGCTTGAAAGCAATATCCGAAGTCGATGAACACCGCCCGGTAGCGCTGTTCCCGCTGCTTGCGCGCGAAGACCGCCTGCCGCCCATTGGCGTTCGCGGTCCACTTGTCCAGCGCCAGGATGCCGGCAAACTCGCCCAGGTTGCGCACCTCGGCCATCTGCTCCTCGGGCAGGTAGTCCACCACCTGGCCGGGCATCAGCCCGCCCACAAACCGCGACCCGAACTGCAACCCCGCCTGGCACCGCACCCGCGTCCTGCCCAGATCGATCTCCAGCTCTGGGGTGTTCTCCACCAGCCAGCTCGAGACCTCCACCAGCTCCGTCTCCGGAACCGCCAGCCCGGCTGCCGCCGCCAGCCGCGAGGCCAGAAACTCGTTGGCCAGCACCCTGGTGTGCTGGGGGTTGTTCTGGAACTTCACCACGTACACGTGGCCGTCCGCGCCCAGCATCAACTGGCCCTGCGCACCGCCCCGCATCCGCCGGATCTGCTGCACCGCCAGAACCGCCAAGCCCGTACCCCCGCCCGTACCAACCTCAATCGAATTCTATGCGCTCAGAACCGGAAATACAGCCTTGCTGTTAGCTTTTAGCTCTTAGCCCTCGCGCTTAGCAGCCATTGGCAGCAAAGAGGCTCGTAAAACAGTTGGAATCGCCCAACTCACTCCGCACCAGCACCGACAAGCTAACGGCTAATAGCTAAAAGCTGCCTTTCAGCAGCTCCGCCCGCGCTCCCAATCCGATCGCCATGGCCATCACCCGGTCGTCATGCGTCCCGGCCCGCGCTCCGGTACCGCCGTCCGGAAGCCGGACAAAACTCCTGCATTCGCCCAACAGCTTGCGGCTCTGGAACCGCTCCGGCTGCTCCACCAGCTCGGCGCCCAGTTGCCCCAGCACCGCCGGGCGGCTCAACGAAGTGGTCAACCACCCCGCCTGCCCCGCCTGGCGGTAAACCCGCTGGTATCCGCACACCGTCTCCACCAGCGCCAGCACGCCGCTGCCATGGTTGTTCCTCTCCACCACCAGCCACGCCTGGTTGTACTCGGCAGCCAGCGCCGTCACCAGCCGCGCCAGCTCCAGGCCGCCCACATGCCCGGCAAACTCCGCGCATTGCAAGCCCGTCCCCATCTCCAGTACTTGGGCCGCCGAGTAGTCTCCCTCGCTGCCGCCGCCGGCCGGGTCCACTGCCACCAGGTACTCCTTGCCCCTCACCGGCGGCAACCATACCTCCAGCTCCCCATTCCGCCGCCGCTCCGCGGGCTCCGGCGCCGCCGCCAGCCGCGCCTCGATCGCCGCCAGCTCAAAGACTGAGTTCCCGCTGGCCAGAAAACAGCTCTCCTCGTCCTCGGCAAATTCCTGGCGCGCCAGCCCGCGAAAATCCGCCCGTATCTGCCGCCGGTATCCGATCTGCTCCCGGTCCAGCCTGTGCCGGCCCATCAGCGCCAGTTCCTCTTCCGTCAGGCTGGCCTCGTCCACCGCCTTCGCCCGGTAGCGGCGCTCCATCCACCAGGGAAAGAAGTGCCGCACCATCCCCGTTTCGCCTGCCTTTTGCCACTCCTCGTGGAAGCATCCGCCCACTCCGTCCGGCGTCGACTCCAGAATCAACTCCGCTCCCGGCGCCATCGACGCCCTCAGTCCCGCCAGAGTCTCCGCCGGGTCTCCCGGCCAGCGCGCCAGCTCCGAGCAGTGCAGGTTCTGCACCGTCAGTCCCCGGCCCGCGTTCCGGTCTCCCGCCGTCACCACCCGGTACTGCGCATCCATCACCGGAAACACGATCTGCCGCACATTGGCCCGCGATCTCCTCAGCGGACCCTCCCGCAGCTCCTCGGGAAGCCAGTCCACGAACCGGTGCACGATGCGGAAGATCTCCTCCGCCGCCTCCTGTGTATGCGCCACCTCCAGGGTCAGCGTCCCCGGCTGGGTAACGGTCTTCAGAAAGAACCGCGCCGCCGCCCAGGTCGTCAACCCCATCTGCCGCGCCTTCAGCACGATGTTCCGCTCTCCCCGCCGCCGCTCGTACGCCCTCTGCGCCGCATTCGCCTTCAGCGGAGCCGTCCAACCCTCCCTGGTCCTCACCAGCAGCAGCCGCTCGGCCAGCGCCATTCCCACCGTCCGCCCCCGCAAGCTCGCCGGCCGCTGATCCAGAATCCTCCCGAACCGCACCAGCTCTTCCCTGTCCAGCTCCTCCGGGCACAGTTCCCACTCTCGCGCCCCGTCCGAGCCGCCGGGAACAGTAGCGGCGCCTTCGTTATGGGCCGGATCGATGACTAGTTCCCCCCGCACCAGTACTTCACCGTGTACGCCGTGCTCGCTGTCAGCGCCGTGTTGGCGGTCAGCGTCACCGCCGTCGTCGATTCGGTCCAGGTGGACGTCGTCACCCGTCCAACCCCGCTCTGCAGCACGTCCACCACGCAGTTTGCCGAGTTCGTGTGGGTATTCGGAAAGCCCAGCGTCGCCAGGGTTCCGGTCGTCGTGCTCGTTCCCGTGGTGAGCGTCACCGTCCCGCTCACCCCATCGCACACGTGGCCGCTTGCGCACGCGATCGCCGGACTGGTTCCCGCCGCCGCGCCCGTACCCAGCGACATCGTTCCCGACCCTATCATGAACTTGCCCGACACAAATCCGGTCGCCGTCGCATTCCCGCTCGCCGTCACCGATAACACCGCGGCCGGGCTTGAACCGCCGCTCTCTACCGAGAACCCTCCCGTGCCGCTGTTGGTCGAGCTGTTGATCACCACCGCGTTCGCCCCGGCTCCGGAGTTGATCAGCGTCTGGCCATTCTGGTAGAGAATCTCCCGGTCCAGCGAGTTCACCACATCCGTCAGGCGAAGGTAGTTGCTCGCATCCTTCCTAAACTTCCACTGTGAGGTTCCGGCGTAGTTGTTCCACCCGAAGGCGCCGATCTGGTCTGCGCCCGTCCCCGGCTGAATCGTCACGTCCTGCTCGGCCGCCGCACTATTGGCAAAGGTCGTGGTATTGCCCGTGAAAGTCGGCCCGCTAGCCAGCACCACGTTTCCCGTGCCGGTCGACTGAGCCGCAACCGCCAGCGATGGCGTACTGGTCGCATTCGTAACCGCAGGCACCAGCCAGGAAGGCCAGCTTCCGGAGGGCGCCGCAAAGGACGATACCGTTCCGGCGCCGCTGCCGCACGCCGAGCCGGCGTTGGTAACCAGCCCCGCGCTATTGATCTGCAGGCAGCCGTTGCCGCTGGATGGAGCGATGCCCGGAAGATAGAATGGAGCCTCAACGTAGAAAGCATCCGGGTCAATGGTCCAAATCTTGTTTGTGATGTTATAGTCCCATGCTGAGTAGCTGTGTGTATTCACGCCGTCGCCTACAATCTCCCCCGCAATTACCGGAGCCTGCACCGGCAAGGGATTGCTCGATGGCCCCCAGTTGCCGAAAGTGATTCCAGCGGAAGCCGACGTGCTTGGGTTATAACTGAGCAGTTCCCCGTAAGGATTCAGTATCGAATTCTGCACGTCGAGGCTCTGCTCTGGAACTGTGCCGCCGCAACCATCCTTTATGTTTACGCTGGACCACGCCATGTTCTGCGGATACCCTCCGTTTCCTATATCCCACAAACACTGAGTTATAGATGGATTGGAGAACCAACTCAATCCGTTGAGGGTTGCGTCCGTGCCGCCGTCGGACGTTCCGCCTGTGTAGACGATAGCTCCCTCAAGTGTGGTGGCGCTCCGGTAGGGGTCGTTCGACCCAGTAAGCGGGACAACACCTTCGGTACTGAATCCACTCATCTGCAATCCACCGATGGCCCCATACAAGATGTTACGAGACCCCCCTTTCATCGTTAGATTCGTGAAAGTGGCTCCTCCTGTAGGCATTCCGGCGCGGCTCAGGATCGCCATAGCTACCGAACTGACTCCCCGATAGCACATAACGTTAGAGTTGCCGGAGTAATTGACAGTGTGCCCGGTCTGCCGCTGGCTGACCGATTGCGGAAACTTGCAGGTCTCAGGGAAGTCGGTACTGGCTCCGCTGAATTCAGGATGCCAAAAGTAGTTGGCAAACCAGTCGTCGAACTTCTGCGACAGCGATCCCGCCCCGCCGTAAGCCGCTACTTCCGAGACGATATTCTGTATCATCGCCGCATCGAAAAAGCCGCCGCAAATAGCCGGATAGTCGGATCGCTGGCACCATGTCCCCCCGCTGATCCAGGGCACATTTCCGTAGAAGGCCAGATTACTGACCTGGAAGTTGAGGTCGGTTGCATCGGTCCACATGCCAAAGCCGGTGGCGAACGAGATGTCGTGAATCTTGGAGAAGTTGGCATTGTTCGTTCCCAGAATCCCCATGAAGGCGTTATTGAGCGATAGGTTGCCAATATCTTCGCTCTGAATGGTTCCCGCAAACATGATCGGCTGGTTGTTATTTACTGTCGCATAGTCCCAAGTGGACTCCAAAAAGGTTGCGCCACCTTGACTGAGACCGCCCGATGCTCCCTGAATGCTCACTCCGGAAACCAGAAGAACGTGAACCGGGAGTTCGGTGGGGGCCAGCGGTGAGACATTGGAGCACTGCGCCCATACCGGACTGCCCAGTGTGCCCGTGTTGCAGGCATACGACCCGAAGATGATAGTAGGGTTTGAAGTACATCCGGTGGCGTTGTGCGTCACCGTCATAACGCCCGAAGCCGCTCCGCTGGAGTTTGTTGCTACTGTGCCGGTGGCTACAATCGGAGTCCCGCCCCAGGTCTGATAGGTGGTGCAGCCACCGCCCAGCGCCTCCCATTGCAGAGTCGAGCTTGCGGTGTAGCCTCCCCCTCCAACCGTCAGCGTAGGCGTGTTCATTGTTCCGCCCGTCTCCGTCGCTGTGGCCGCTGCTCCATCGCCGCCCAAAGCGACCACCGTAACCGTTGGCGCGCTCGTGAAGCCGTAACCTGGATAGACGACCGTGGCCGAAGTGACCACGCCGCTGGAGTTTGTGGTTGCCGTCACCCACGCCCAACCGCAGGCGCTGTAGTCGTAACCATAGGTACAGCCACCGCTGATGCTCGTCTGCAAGGTAGAGCTTGGAGTGTATCCGCTGCCGCCGCTGGTCACCGAGCATCCCGTCAGGCTGCCGCCGGAAATCGAGCAGGAAAGCGCAGCCCCAGAGCCGCCCGCGGGAGTTCCGTAGCTGCCATCGTCCGATGCTCCGGTCAGGACATAATACGGCGTGGTTGCCAGCAGGTAGTTTCCCGCCGGGATCGTACACACTCCTCCTCCGGTCGCGGAAAGAGCCGCCGCCTCGCAAGCGTTGAGCGGCCCCGCCAGGTCCGTGCCCCACTGCCCAAAGGCCGTGGCCGTCTGCACATGAGCGGCGGCAACGGAAAGTGTAATCTGGTTGCCCGCGGGAACGCCCGTGATCTGGGCGACGTAAGGGCTTCCGGTGGTGAATGGCGGCGTCGCGCCTGGCCAGAAGGAGATGTACTTGCCTATGTCGGCGCTCGTGAAGGTATAGGAAAAGCCGCCCGTTCCCCCATTGTAAGTAACCACATTACTGCCAGCCGTAAATGAGAAACTGGCTCCTTGATTCTTAATCGAAGGTTGCGCGTCGGCCTTCGCGCCGTAGCTCAGTACGTTGTAAGCCGCTCCAGGAAGACTGTTCCCCACCGTAATCGAGGAACCGGACGGAGTAACCGAGATGCCCGCGCCAGCTACAACATTCACAGCGCCGGCAAGGGAGTTGAGGCTGGAGACGCCGGCGCTTCCGCTCCCGCCCGAGCCGCAGGCCGATCCCGTATTCGAAAGATAGCCCGAGTCGTCTACCTGCAGGCAGTCCAGACCGCTGCTCGCCGCAAGCCCCGGAAACTTGATTGCATTCGCTCCCGTGAAACTCGCATACAACGCGCTGCTCCCGCCGCCGTAGATGTCGAACCCAGTGCCGGATCCGGTTTCGTAGTTGATGCGCACCACCCCCGACGGATTCGAGGCATTGATATAGGTGTCGCCGCTGTTGGTGCTTTGGTAAGCCTTGAAGCTGTCCAGGCCTCCCACAGCCGAATTCAGCGCCCAGTTGTTGTTCTGGTCCTTCACCATGTACCACTGGCTGTTCCCGTTCCAATCCTTGTAGATGAGCGATTCCTTTTGGCTTGCAGTCAAGCCGGCCCAGAGAAACTGGTCGATCTCCGCATCCGCCTGGTTCTTCACTACCGTCGAGCCGGCGAAAGTCGATACACCGCCCACCTGAAGCGTCCCATTGAACTGCGCGTTCCCGGCATTGTTGATCGTCGCAACTGTTGTCTCGCTCGCTCCGCCGGACCCGATGACCACTCCTCCGATTCCAGAATTCGTCGAGCCGTTCAGCACAATTGCGCCCGTGCCGGCCGAATTGAGGACCGTCTGGTCGTTGGTGCTGCCGGCCGTGGCAATCTCCGCCACGGCGCTTGGCGCGGTGGTCTGATTCGATCCCGAGAAGCTTACCGTTGGCTGCGACGTGTACGATGCTCCGGGATTTGTCACTGTAACTATTGAAACCGCATATCCTCCAGGGCAACTCAAGGAAGTGGCCGGCGCCATAACTGCTGTTGCTGTCGCGCCCGAGCCGCCGCCGCCGGAAAACGCAATACTCGGCGGAGTCGATGAACTGTAGCATCCGCCATTGTTCACCATCACGTTCGTAACCGTGTTGGCCGTGGCGCTCAGGTATTGCCCGATAATGAGCCGGTCGACGTTGTTCAACTCATCCAGAATCTCGTAGAACTGCGCCCCCGCCGTCGCATCGCTCAAGCCCATGGTCCAGCGGTAGCCGTAGTCCGTCTGGTACCGGTTCATCAGCCCGCGCTCGTTTCCCAAGCCAATCCCGAGACGGTAGTGGTTGGTCAGCGTGCTGTCCTGCTGGCTCCCGTACCAATCCCCATTCAAGCCGTTGAAGCTGCGGTGAAACGTATCCAGAAAGCTGTTGCGCGTGCCGTTGTCCGTCAGATGCCCCGTATACATCGATCCCCCGGTGATCCAGCTGTTGTACGCGCTGCCCGCATCCGCCACTACCTGACTGGTCGAGTTCTCATTGCGCAAACCCACAATTGTGTTGTTTTGTGCATTCGCTCCCAGGTGCAATGCGGTGCTGCATCCCTCCACGTCTCCGCCGGTGAACGTGTTTCCATCCCCCTGCTGCAGGTTGATTCCATAGGTGCCGGCGATTGGGTTCCCCCCGCTCTCGGGGCAATCGATGTGCAGCCGCACAAACGTGCTCGCATTCATCCAGTCCGTAATTGCCGCATTCGCTATCTGGTGCCCGATGCCGTTCACTGCCTCCTGGAATCCGGTAAACTCCAGATCGGCGAATGTGCCGCCTGCGTAATTTCCGGTGCCGTCGATGGTCATGCCCGTCTGGTTCTGGTTGCCCAGAAAGTAACTGCTCTCAAGATGCAGTTCCTGTGCCCGGTAGGCATAGAACCCTGTCGTCGCGCTGGTCGACCCCGTGGTGTTGATGGCCACGTTGTCCATCCGGAAGCCCGAAGTATCCAGAGCATAGGTTGGATCGCCTACCTGGATCGCATTCCCGGCGCCGGAGTACAGCAAGACAGTCCCGCCCTGGGTGCCGCTCGCGCCGCTGATCCCGCGCAAAGAGCAGCCATGCAGAACCACATTGCGCACCCCCGCCGGAACAACGATCCGGCTGGCCGTCGAGATGCTGGCGCAGGGCAGCAGAACCACTGCGTTGGCTGTCGATATCGTCAGGTTCGATCCCATCGGCAGGGTTCCGGTAAAGTTGCGCGCATCGCACGTGCCTCCGTAACTTGCGCTCAGCGTCCCCAGGCATGCCTGCAACTTGGCCCCAAAATCCACGCCGGGGAACTGGTCCACCGCGTAGGCGGCTCCCATCGCGCTGTTTGCCACCAGTGCGCTGTAACTCCCTCCGCCCGGCAATGTGCCGCCGCCGCCGCCCAGCTGCGTCCCATAGCTCCCCGATTGCGCCGCGTTCCAAACCGTGTAACCGCCGTTGCCCTTGAGCAGATTCCCGTCGAAGAACGTCATGTTCTGCCCGGCAATCAGGTTTACCGGCGCGGCCGTATCCCAGGTTCCAGCCGCGTTTATGTTGGCCGCTGTCGTTCCCGGGCAGCCCGCTCCGCCATTGGTTACGGTGACTGTGCCAATCGAGCCGTCGCTGTTCACGCTCGCCATCGCCTGTGCCGTGCAACTTCCACTGAACGTCAAAGGAACCTGCGTCCCATACGGATCGAATCCCAGTCCATGCTCCGGCCCCACCGTCACCCCGGTCACGGCGCCGCCTGAGGCGGTCACCGTCAATTGCGGCTGCACCGCGTTCCACACCGGCAATACCACCGCATTGCGCACCGTCCAACCCTGCTGCGTACCCGACAGATCCAGCACCAGACCGGTCGGAGGCTCACCCGTCGCCGCCGAGTTCCCTGACGCCGCCACCACGTTATCCAGCACATTGTTCGAGCCGGCCGCCGCGGTAAATGCGTGCGTCGCCTGGATGGTGATGTTCTCCCAACGGTTTGAATCCGAATTCAGTCCCGCCGGTGTCGTCACCGGCAGCGCGGGAATCGCGATGCCCGTATTCAGCCCGCGAATGTCGATATCCCGGAACTCGCTCCACTGCGGCCACTGCGCCAGATACAGCCCGCAGGTATGCGTCGAGTGCGCGCCT
>Ga0326727_10019832_pt1 | contig 13435 bp, 9 predicted proteins | sample MB2enrmetagenome_FD_207643 | JGI IMG/M metagenome (GOLD analysis project Ga0326727, IMG submission 207643) | Lab enriched peat soil microbial communities from McLean, Ithaca, NY, United States - MB29MY | ecosystem: Environmental > Terrestrial > Soil > Wetlands > Peat | place: USA: New York... | reverse complement strand
TCTCGCGTGGGTTCCAGATGCTGGCCTCCTATAACCGCTCAAAATGGCTCGACGATGTTACCGGCAACGCGGCATGGGGCTGGGGCGCATCGAACCAGGAATTCAGAGATAACACCAACATCGCCATGGATAAGTCGGTCGATGCATCCGACGTTCCCAACAGTCTGGTCATCAACTACATCTATGAGCTTCCGGTCGGGCGCGGCAGGACCTTCGGTTCAAAGGCCAACAAGGCAGTTGATGCCGTGGTGGGCGGCTGGCAGTTTACCGGCATCAGCACCTTCAGAAGCGGCGTGCCCCTGTCTCTGACCGACGATAACAATACCTCCTACTCCTTTGGCGGAGGCCAGTCTCCGGATCAGGTTCACTCTCCCAAAAAGGTGTCGCACACTTTCACCGCACAGGGTGTTCTCGGCTTTGACACCACCGCCTTTGTACAGGCGCAGAATTTCACCTATGGCACGACAAAGCGAAACCTCTCCTACCTGCGCAGTACGGGAACCGATAACTGGGATCTCGCGCTGCAAAAGTATTTTACGTTCAGCGATCTGCTGAAACTTCAGGTGCGCGGCGAGGCTTTCAATGCATTCAACCATCCAAGATTCACCAACCCCGACACCGGGCTTGGCGATGCTTCGTTCGGCTACATTTCAGGAGCTTTTCAGCCACGGGAGGTGCAAGCGGCACTAAAATTGATCTGGTAAGCACCCGGAGAGATGGCCCGATCGGCCTTAAGCGGCATTACGCCGGGATCGGGCACTTCCCCGGGGCTGGAACTGAGTCATTTCATCCGCATTTTGGGGCACGGCCGAGGCCGTGCCCATTTCATCCTCAGGCGGAACTCAAGGTGCTTTGGACGATGCATCGACCTCTCCATTCGGCAATGCTGACGCTTCGGTTCTTATCCCGCTGCGCTCTGGTTGCTGCCATCCTCGGATGCAGCATGATTTGCACTGCCGCAATGCCGCCTCAGACGGCCGGCGTTACTATCGAACAATTGTGGGGCGAGGCTTCCGCGGCTCAACGTGCGCAGCAGTACAGCCGTGCCGCAACGATCTACCGGAAGATTCTCGCGATGCAGCCGGATCTGATGGAAGCGCAGGTGAATCTTGGCCTGATGCTTCACCTGAGCGGCGATCCGCAGGCGGCTATCGCAAGCTTTCAGCATGTACTCGCCACCCACCCCGATCTGTTTGCTCCCAACCTGTTCACAGGTCTGGATTATCTGAAGCTCGATAACCCAGGCCGGGCATTGCCCTACCTTCAGAAGGCAACCAGCGAGGAGCCGGACCAGCCCGAAGCTCGTGTGGGCCTCGCAAACAGCTACTTGCAGCTCAGGCAATACTCCGAAGCCTTGGAGCAGTTCACGCGGGCGACGCAACTGAACAGCAAGAATGCGGACGCCTGGTATGGGCTCGGCGCAACTTATCTCAGTATGGAAAAGGAAATCGAGGCCGGTCTGCGGCACTCTTCGTCTCCATTCCGCGCCGTGCTTCTTGGCGAGTCTTATCTGCAACAGGGCCAGACAGATAAGGGGGTCTCCACTCTCGGCGCCGCTGCTGCGAGCCCGCAGGCCGTACCGTGCGCTCGCTCGTACCTTGGTTTTGCCTATCTCAAACAATCCAAGTTAGACGATGCCGCCCAGCAATTCCGGCTGGATTGGGACTCCCATTCACAGACAGGATGCCTGCTCGCCAAGCTTGGTATGGCCGCCCTGGACGCGGAACAAGGCGACACCGAGGGCGCACTGCGCGAACTTCGCGAAGCCGCGGCGATAGACTCCACCTTCGTCCAAAAGAATGCTGAAGTATTCTGGAGCGAACTGACCAAGGCTGGAGTGGAAGCCCCTGCTCGCGAAATTCTCGAAATGCATCCGTCAGGCAGCGTCCAGCAAACCGGCGCCGAGCCGCCCGCAAGTTCCATGAGGGCGGGACATTACTCCGAATGTAGTTCCTCTCTTGCAGGGTCTGTGCAGCAGCTCGACGCGCACGACCTCCATCTGCTCTCTTTTTGTTCCTACTACATCGGCCGCGACGATCTCGTGTTGGCCGCTACCGGGCAGATCTTGAAAAGCACGCCCACAGATGCCGAAGCGCTCTACTGGCGCGTTCAATCGGCAGAACGAATGGGGCTGACAGCGCTGACAACGGCAACCGGCATCAATCCGGATTCGGCTTCGCTCCATGCGCTCAGCGGCGACCTGCTTCGCGAGAAAGGCGATCTGGCCGCGTCCGCCGGCGAATATCGCAAAGCCATTGCCGTGAAACCGGGATTCCTTGCGGCGCACCTGGGCTTGGCCCGCGTCCTCAACTCGGATCACAACACCGAGGGTGCGGAGCAGGAACTGCAATATGTGTTGAATGCGAACTCGGCCGATCCCGAAGCAAACTACTTGATGGGCGAAATCCTCGTCAATCGGGCGAACCTTGCAGAGGCGCTGCCGTTCCTGCTGAAAGCCTTGAAGGTAACGCAAGAGGAAGCTCCCTATGTCCATGCGGATCTGAGCAGGGTCTATGAGGATCGTGGCGACCTTCTCCAGGCGATCGCTGAAATGAAGCAGGCCGTGCCGGTCGACGTGGACGGCAGCTACTACTTTCGCCTCGGCCATCTTTACATGAAATCGGGAGATCGCGCCGCGGCTGCACAGGCTCTGGAACAATCGGCAAAGCTGCGACGCCAGGCGGACTCCGCTTCCCTCTTTGTCCAGTAGGCGCGCTGAAATTGATCCTGGAACCGCGCCGCGATCACGGAAAAACCGTCGGGCAGCAGCCTGATGGAAAGCTTCGGTCGACGCGGAACCGAAGAAGATGGCGGCAGATCCGGTCGCAAAAGCTGTCCTTCAAGTTGACCTGAACTTTCCAATCCCCTCTTGCCGAAAATTACCTTCCGCTGGCGCACACTGGCAGATGGAGGACAAATGGGCAGAATCCCTCAACGGTCGGAGAAGCCATGCGCACCGTCGCCGTTCTCATCCACAGTCCAATTTGTCAGGTATGTGACCGGTCCGTACCTTTGAACACCCCCCTCCCCCCTACCTGGTAGTAACATCTTGGCGAAACTAAAGTTATTACGCTAATAACTATATTGTAATTAGCAACTTAAGTAGATATTTCCGACAGTTTCCTCGCCCGCCGAGTGCCCTGCTCTCTTCGGCGTCTCAGCCAATCTGCCGGAACAAACGCGATATTTACCGTCCCGGCGCTTCCCATTGCCCCGATTCGGCCGACTTGAAGATGGCTTCAATTACCGCCATGTTCTTGATCGCGTCCTCGACCGGGACAGGAACCTCGCCGCCTTCGAGAATCGCTCGGGAGAACGCATCGCCCTGCAACGTGTACTGATCGCACACCGGGAAATCCTCCGTCGTGATGCCTCCGCCGAAGATGTCGCCGGTCGAGTCGACGAACAGGCGGGTGGGGCGGTCGGGAGGCGCGTTGAAGGGAATCTCGACCTCGATGCGCCCGCGTGTGCCGAGGAACTGGACGCGCTGGCAAGGGACCAACTGCGTGCTGCACGTGAAGATGGATTGACCGCCGGGGAAGTCGAGAATCGCCGAGGTGAGCCGGTCGGTGCACATCGCGGGGTCGCGGTCGATGAGGGCGACGACGCGGGTGGGTTCCTGGGCGAATGCGTAGCGGGAGGCGTGGATCAGGTAGCAGCCGATGTCCATCAGCGCGCCGCCGCCGCACTCCACCTGGTTGCGAATGTTCTTGGGGTCGTTGTTGAAGTAGCTGAAGATGCCCAGGATGGAGCGGAGTTCTCCAATGCGGCCTTCACTGAGCAGTTCGCGGACGCGGAGCCATTGGGGATGGCAGTTGACCATGAAGGCTTCGCCGATTTTGACGCCGGTGCGCGCGCGGACTGCGAGCAGGGTTTCAGCTTCAGCGACGGCGAGGCTGAGCGGCTTCTCGCACAGCACGTGCTTTCCGGCCTCGGCCGCTTTGATGGTCCAGGGAACGTGAAGCTGATTGGGGAGAGGATTGTAGATGGCGTCGATATTGGGGTCGGCCAACAGTTCCTCATAGGAGCCGTACGCCCGGGGAATGCCGAGGCGGATTGCCGCTTGCTGAGCTTTTTTGAGATCGCGGGATGCAATGGCGGCGACGGTGGTGTACTTGCCGCGCTGCATTCCCGGAAGGACCTTCTTGAGGCCGATGTTGGCGGTGCTGAGTACGCCCCAGCGAACAGTATTCGACATGCAGGAAATGATAAACGCACCGAGCGGGACGGACGCACGGCGCACAACAATTTCGCCGTGTCCGCCGCTGCACAAAAGAACGGGGGAGAGCCAAGGCCCTCCCCGCAAGCTTTGGTGGGAAGCCGCAGTTTTATTTTGCGAGTTTGTCGAGATCGAGGTTGAGTTCGAGGACGTTGACACGCGGCTCGCCCAGCACGCCAAATTGACGCGCGGTGATGTGCTGCTCAATGAGCTTCTGCACCTGGGCTTCGCTCAGGTTGCGGGCCTTGGCGACGCGCGGAGCCTGGAAGTAGGCGGCGTCGGGGGTGATGTCGGGGTCGAGGCCGGAGCCGGAGGTGGTCACCAGGTCGATGGGAACAGGCTTGCCGGGATTCTCGGCGGCGAGTTTGTCGATGGAGCCCTGGATGCGATCGACGAGAGTCTTGCTGGATTGGGCCAGATTGGAGCCGCCGGAAGCGGTGGCGTCATAGCCGTTGCCCGCGGCCGAGGGGCGGGGATGGAAATAGCGGTCGGAGGTAAAGCTCTGGGCCAGCAGTGCGGAGCCAATGACGTTGCCGTCCTTGAGGATCAAGCTGCCGGCCGCCTTGTGAGGGAACACCACGCCGGCAATGCCGGTGACCAGCAGCGGATAGCCCAGGCCCAGCAGGACCGTGGTGATGAGGGTGAAGCGGATGGAAGTCTTCCACACGGAATGCACGGTGAATCTCCTTGCGGGGCTCGATGCCCTCGTTTACGCCAGGTGCGTGAATACCAGAAACATGTCGATGGCCTTGATCCCGATGAAGGGGATGATGATGCCGCCTACGCCATACACCAGCAGGTTGTTGCGCAGCAGGACATCGGCCGCCTTGGGCTCGTATTTGACGCCTTTGAGGGCCAGCGGAATCAGCGCCACGATGATGATCGCGTTGAAGATGACCGCCGAGAGAATGGCCGACTGGGGCGTGGCGAGGTGCATGATGTTGAGGGCGTTGAGCACCGGAAAAACGCCGGCGAACATGGCGGGGATGATGGCGAAATACTTGGCCACGTCGTTGGCGATGGAGAAGGTGGTGAGAGCGCCCCGCGTCATCAAAAGCTGCTTTCCGATCTCGACAATCTCAATCAGCTTGGTGGGATTGGAATCGAGATCGACCATGTTGCCGGCTTCCTTCGCCGCCTGCGTGCCGGAGTTCATGGCCACGCCCACGTCGGCCTGCGCCAATGCTGGGGCGTCGTTGGTGCCGTCGCCGGTCATGGCGACCAGCTTGCCCCTGCCCTGTTCGCGCTTGATCAGGTCCATCTTGTCCTTGGGCTTGGCCTCGGCCAGGAAGTCGTCCACGCCGGCCTCGCGTGCAATCACAGCGGCGGTCAGCGGGTTATCGCCGGTGATCATGATGGTGCGGATGCCCATGGCGCGCAGGCGGGCGAGGCGCTCCTTGAGTCCGCCCTTGACGATGTCCTTGAGGTAAATCACGCCCAGTGCCGTGGAGTTCTCAGCCACCACCAGGGGTGTACCGCCCAGCCGCGCGATCTCCTCGACATTGTCGCGAACCTTCTTGGGCAACGTGGAGCCCTGCTCTTCCAGGAAGCGGGTGATGGCGTCTACCGAGCCCTTGCGAATGCGCACGCCCGGCAGGTTGACGCCGCTCATGCGGGTTTGGGCCGTGAAGGGCACGAACTCGGCGTGGATGCCGCCCAGGTCCCGTCCACGCAGGTTGTACTTTTCCTTGGCCAGCACGACGATCGAACGGCCTTCGGGGGTCTCGTCGGAGAGCGAGGAGAGCTGCGCCGCGTCGGCCAGGCGCTCGGCGCTGACATCCGGTGCGGGCATGAAGTCGGCGGCCTGGCGATTGCCCAGGGTGATGGTTCCGGTTTTGTCCAACAGAAGCGTGTTTACGTCCCCCGCAGCTTCGACAGCGCGGCCGCTCATGGCCAGCACGTTGTACTGGACCAGGCGATCCATGCCGGCGATGCCGATGGCCGAAAGCAACCCGCCGATGGTGGTGGGGATCAGGCAGACCAATAGCGAGACAAGCACAAAGACAGTCTGCGGCGCTTTGGAGTAGATGGCGAAGGGCTGGAGCGTGACCACTGCCAGGAGAAACACGATGGTGAGGCCGGAGAGCAGAATGCTCAGGGCGATCTCGTTCGGTGTCTTCTGGCGGGTGGCGCCTTCGACCAGGGCGATCATGCGGTCGAGAAAGGTTTCGCCGGGGTTGGAGGTGATGCGAACCTTGATCCAATCGGAAAGGACTTTCGTTCCCCCGGTGACAGCCGAGCGGTCGCCGCCGGCTTCGCGGATCACGGGAGCCGATTCGCCGGTGATGGCCGACTCGTCCACCGAGGCAACACCCTCGATGACCTCGCCGTCGCCGGCGATATAGTGGTTGGCCTCGACGTAGATCACATCGCCCAGACGAAGCTCGCCGCTGGCGATTTCTTCAAAGCCGCCGTCGGCTTTGTACCGCTTCGCAATCGTCTCGCCCTTGGCCTTGCGCAGGGTGTCGGCCTGGGCCTTGCCCCGGCCCTCGGCCATGGCTTCGGCAAAGTTGGCGAACAGCACCGTGAACCACAGCCAGAGGGTGATCTGGAGGTTGAAGCCGAAGCCGGCCCGGTGGTTGACGGTGTTGTCGATGAGCAGCGCGGCGGTGAGCACGCTGCCCACCTCCACCACAAACATCACCGGATTCTTGACCATCCAGCGGGGATCGAGCTTGCGCACCGAATCCACAAGCGCCTGGGCGATGATTTCCGTGTTCCAAAGACTTTTCTTATGAGCCATGACAGTCCGTTTCGCCTTGTTCTGATGCAGTGTCGGTACGGGCTAGAAAAGCTGCCCGGCTTTGAGCAGCAAATGTTCCAGAATCGGTCCCAGGCTCAGTGCCGGGAAGAAGGTGAGCGCACCCAGAATCAGAATCACGCCGATCAGCAGCACCGTGAACAGGGAGGTATTCACGGGGAAGGTTCCGGGCGAGGGAGGAACGCTCTTTTTCTGTGCCAGGTTGCCGGCCAGGGCCAGCACCGGAATCATCATCATCAGACGCCCGAACAGCATGTCCCAGCCCAGCGCCACGTTGTACCACCAGGTGTTGGCGTTGAGCCCGGCAAAGGCAGAGCCGTTGTTGCCCGCGCCCGAGGTGAATGCGTAAAGAATCTCGGTGAGCCCGTGCGGTCCCTGGTTGGCAAGGCTGGAGAGCCCCATCTTGGGCGAGAGCAAGAAGACAGCGGTCAGGTTGAGGATGATGAGCGGAAAGATGAGCACGTAAAGCATGGACATCTTCACGTCGTACGACTCGATCTTCTTGCCCAGGTACTCAGGGGTGCGTCCGACCATGAGTCCGGCGATGAACACCGAGAGCACCACGAAGATGAGAATGCCATAGAGGCCGGAGCCGACGCCGCCGAAGACCACTTCGCCGAGCATGATGTTGGTGAGCACAACCATCCCGCCCAGAGGCGTAAAGCTGTCGTGCATGCCGTTGACTGCGCCGCAACTGGCGTCGGTGGTGATGGTGGCAAACAGCGAGCTCTCGGCGATGCCGTTGCGCACCTCCTTGCCTTCCATGTTGCCGCCCGGCGCGGCCAGGGTGCGGGCTTGCTCTGCGCCGTGAATGAGCGGATGCGCGTGGGCCTCGGCCCAATAAACGGTGGTGAAGCCGGCGGCGAACAGCACGAACATGGCTGCGAATACCGCCCATCCGTGGCCCGGCGAGCCGGTCATGCGGCCCAGGGTGTATGTGAGTCCCGCGGGGATGATGAAGATGGACAGAATTTGCAGGAAGTTCGAAAACGGCGTGGGGTTCTCAAAGGGATGGGCGCTGTTGGCGTTGAAGAATCCGCCGCCGTTGGTGCCCAGCATCTTGATGGCTTCCTGCGAAGCCACGGGGCCCTGCCCGATGGTCTGCGTCTGCGAAGGCTGCTCCAGCGGATGAGCCGTGGTATAGGCGTGCAGATTCTGCGGTACGCCCTGGCCAACGAGAAGGAGCGCATAAATCAGCGAGCCTGGCAGCAGGACGTAGAGCAGGGTGCGCGTCATGTCCACCCAGAAGTTGCCGATGGTGCCCGAACTGGTCCGCTTGATGCCGCGCACCAGGGCGATGGCCACGACGATGCCCACAGCGGCCGAGAAGAAGTTGTGCGTTGCCAGGCCGGCCATCTGAGTGAGATAGCTCATGGTCGTCTCGGGCGTATACGACTGCCAGTTGGTGTTGGTGGTGAAACTGGCGGCGGTGTTCCAAGCCAGATCCGGCCCTACGGCGGCCAGCCCCTGGGGATTGAAGGGCAGCAGGTTTTGCAGCCGCTCGATGCCATAGGTGACCAACATGCTGACAGCCGAGAAGCCGAGCATGGCAAAGGCGTACTCGCGCCAGTTCATCTCCTTGCCAGAGTTGACGCCGGCGAGTCTGTAGATGAGCCGTTCGAGGGGGCGGAGCACCGCGTCGAGCCAGGTACGCTCCCCTTCCAGCACACGGCCCAGGTAGATGCCCACCGGGCGAACGCTGGCCAGAAGAATCAAGGAGTAAATGGCAAACTGCAACCAACCGTTGGCGGACATGTCAGAACTTCTCCGGGAAAAGCAGGGTGAGGGCCAGGTAACCCAGCAAGAGAATGGACAGAATCAGCGCAACGACGGTGATGATGTCGATTTGCATGGGGCTACCTCAGCTTCTGACATGCCTTGACGTACAAGAACGCCAGGGCGAAGAAAATTACCGTGAACAGCAACATCGTCAAATCTTGCATCGCAGGTCTCACAGTTCGATGAGCAGGTCGCCGGGTGTTGGAAGAAAAAGCCTTGCCGGATCGCAATCCGAACCTGCAGTTTCCACCTGATCCGGGCTCTATGCCCGAGAATCATTTTCGGCTAACGTCTCGTTCGAGTATCCAAAGGAATATCTAAATAAAGCGTAAGGGCATGAGGAGCGCGGGAGAACATGCCGGAATATGGGATGCGAGGGGACCGGTCGATGCCCCTCGCAAAATCTTCTCTCTCCGGCTGCTACTCTTCGTTGCCGGTCCAGCCCTCGGGGACAAAGCGGTAGCCAACCCAGGGTTCGGTCTGGATGTACTGCTTGCCGGTCTCGGTTTCGAGCTTCTTGCGCAACTGGCCGACGAAGACGCGCAGGTACTCCGGCTGATGAGCCGACTGCGATCCCCACACGGCTGTCAGCAGCACGCGATGGGTCATCACCTTGCCGGCGTGGCGGGCCAGGTGCAGCAGCAGGTCGAACTCTTTGGGTGTCAGGTGGATGGGTTTTCCCTGGACGGTGATCGAGTGGGCTTCCGCGTCCACGACGAAATCGCCGACCTCGATGGCGGCGGTGGTGCGCTCCGGCGCGCGGCGCAGATGGGCGCGAACGCGGGCCAGCAGCTCCTGAATACTGAAGGGCTTGGTCACGTAGTCGTCGGCGCCGGCATCGAGCGCTTCGACCTTGGAGCGCTCGTGGTCGCGGACGGAGAGCACCAGGACGGGAATCGCGGACTGGGCGCGAATGGCGCGGCAGACCTCGACGCCGCTCATGCCGGGCATCATGAGGTCGGTGACCACCAGGTCGGGCGGCCAATCGTGAAAGACTTGCAGACCCTCCTCGGGATCGTTGGCGGTGCGGACATCAAACCCTTGCGCGGCAAGTGCGGCGCGCAGGACGCGGGTGATCTGCGGTTCGTCGTCGATGATCAGGATTCTTCCGGGCATGTCTCTCTTCTTTCTCCGGAAGCTTACATCATCCGGGCGAACCGGTATGATTCCGGTGGTGAGGATTATGAGATTGCTTTCCTCTTGGCGTCGTGCTGCTCGCTGGTTCGGGGCCACGCTGGTGGCGTCGGCGGCAACCGTGTCGCTGGTGGTGCTAAGGGCCAATTCGACCACGGCAGGGATGGCTTTCCTGGTGCTCGTGGTGTGGTTTGCCGCCCAGGCCGGGATCGCTCTTTCTCTCTACATTGCGGTTCTTTGCGCGCTCTCGTTCGACTACTTCTTCCTCCTTCCGTACCACACTCTGCGCATCGCCGGTGTGCAGGAATGGGTGGCCATGATCTCGTTCCTGGCCAGTTGCGTGGTGGTCGGCCGATTGGCAGAGCGGGCGCGCGGCCAGGCCAACCAGGCGGAGCAGCGGCGCGAGGACGTGGAGCGCCTTTACGAACTCTCGCAGGAGATGATGCTGCAGGAGGATGCCGCCGGGTTGATCCGCGACCTTCCGCGTCTCATCGCGCGAGTTTTTGAGCTGGACGGGGTGGTGCTCTACGTCCGGGACCAGGACCAGTTCTACACATCGACCGCAGACCTGCCCATGAGCATCCAGGCCAGCCTGCGGGCCATGACCCACAGCCAGAATCCGACGCTGGCGATTCCTGGCGGTTTTACGGTGATGACGCTGATGCTGGGGCTGCGGCCGGTGGGAGCTTTGGGCATGCGGCCGGCCCTGCTTTCCCACGAGGTTGCCACGGCGGTTCGCGGCCAGGTGGCCATCGCGCTCACCCGCGCCACGGCCATTGAGGCTTCGGCGCGCATGGAAGCGGCTCGCGAGGGAGAACGGCTGCGCACCGCGCTGATCGACTCGTTGACGCACGAGCTGCGTACCCCTCTGACCGCCATCCGGGCCGCGGCCACAACGCTGCTTGAGGCCGATGGACTGGACGAAGCGGGACGGCTGGATCTGGCCGCCATTGTGGACGAGGAAAGTTCGCGGCTGGATGCATTGATCGGCGAAGCTGTCGAGATGGCCGAGATCGACGCCAATGTGGTGCAGGTGCACTCGGTTCCTCAGCACCCGCGCGCGCTTTTTGATCAGGCGGTCGAGCAGTCGCGCAAAGCGCTGGCCGGGCACCGCGTGGTCATCGCCGTCGAAGAGCCCGAGAATCCCGACGAGCCCGCCTGGTTCGATCCGCACCTGCTGGGCCGGGTGCTGCGCCACTTGCTGGAGAACGCGGCCCGCTATACCCCGCCCGGGGGCCGCATCCTGCTGGGCAGCCAGCGGGAAGGCGACCGGCTGGTTTTTTGTGTTGAGGACGACGGTCCGGGCATCGATGCCGCCGACTTGCCGTTCATCTTCGAGAAGTTCTACCGCGGTAAAAAAGGCGCCGGCAGGTGGAAGGGAACGGGGATGGGACTGGCCATCGCCCGCGCCATCCTGACCGCGCATGGCGGGGGGATCGAGGTGGTGAACGATGCGGGACAAGGCGCCTGTTTCCGGTTCTGGGTGCCTCTGGTCGAAAAGGAGCCGGCAAGCAAGGGAACGGAGATCAAAAACGCGAAATAGCTCGCACAGCCGGGTTCGGCTATTGCGGCTCGTCGTTCCAATCGCAGGGGATTTCGCGGCGCAGGGCGGAGCTTTCCATGGCCCACTCCAGCAGGCGCGCCACGCGCCACGCTTCTATAGCGGTGACAGGCGCGGGCGCTTTGCCCAGCAGGGCGTCGCGAACTCCGGCGTAGTAGAGGCGGTAGTCTCCGGGAATGGGCGCGACGGGCCGGGTGACCATGCCGCTGTCCACATCCACGCAGAGGGTCCCCCAATCGGCGGCCGGCTCCTGCCCCCATGCATGTCCTGAGGCGTGGTCGGCGATGCAAGTGATCTTGTTGAGAGCGGCTTCCTGCGGGTCCAGACCCCACTTCCAATAGTTCCCCCTGGTTCCGCGCAGGTGGTAGCGGGGCCGCGCCAGCGCCGAGAGGCAGTTGGCGCCGAGCGTGACCGAAAAATCCGGATAATGCAGCCGAACACTGAAAGAATCGTTGGAGCCTTCGCCGCCCCGCTCGCGCCGGACCTCGGCGCCCACCGCTCGAGGCTTGCCGAAAAGGACGAGAGCCTGGTCGGCGAGATGGGTTGCAATGTCCAGCAGAAGGCCGCCGCCCTGCGCCGGATCTTCCTTCCAGGCGCCGGTTTTGGGGATGGGCCGCCAGCGGTCGAAGCAGGATTCAAGCTGCACCAGGCGTCCGAGAGACCCCTCATGCAATAGTTTCCGAACTGTCCGAAAGTCACTGTCCCAGCGGCGGTTATGGAACGGAATAAGCAGCAGGTTCCGGGCCGCGGCGAGCTTGATCAACTCGGCGACTTCGGCCGAGGCGACGGCCGTCGGTTTGTCGACCACGACGTTCTTGCCGGCTTCGAGAATCTGTCTGGCAATCTTGAAGTGGCTTCCACTGGGGGTCGCGACCACGAACAGGCCGAGCGAGGTGTCCGCGAGCATTTCTTCCAGAGAGCGGTAGGTGATGATGCCCGGATAGCGCTCGGCGGCGCGGTCTGAGTTGCGCTCGACCACGGCAGCCAGTTCCAGCCCTTCGACGGACGAGACCAGCGGAGCGTGAAACACCCGCCCGGACATTCCAAAGCCAACCAGACCCACTCGAATCATGCGGCACCCCCGAAGAGCGGCGTTCAAGTCACTGCTCTAGTTAGCCTTCGAGTTTATACCGGGTTTCCGCCAGGCGGTAGAGGCGGCGCCAGACGAGGCGGTTCATTGTCACCACCATGAGCGAAATGAAGATGGTGGCCAGCAGGAGGATGGGAAAGCGTCCGCTGTCGGTGGCGGCGTCGATTTGCGCACCCAGGCCGATGGTCTGGAGCGTGTGGTCTTTCACGTGCGAGTACTCCGCCATCACGGACGCGTTCCAGGCGCCACCCGAGGCCGTCACCATGCCGGTGATGAGGTAGGGGAAGATTCCGGGGAGAATGAGCCGCATCCAGCGCTGCCAGCGCGTGAAGCGGTAGAGCGAGGCGACCTCGCGCAGGTCCGATGGGATAGACATGGCTCCGGCGATGACGTTGAAGAGGATGTACCACTGCGTGCCCAGCAGCATGAGGGCGATGGAGCCGATGCCGAGGCCGCCGCCCAGCTTGACCAGGCCGATGAGCAGGATGGGAAAGAAGGCCGTGGCCGGCACCGAGGCCAGCACCTGTGCGAGCGGCTGCACGATTCGCGCCAGGCGGGGGCTGAAACCAATGGCCACGCCAACCGGGACGGTCCAGGCAGCGGAGAGGAGAAGAGATGCATTCACACGCAGAAAGGTCGCGGCGGCGCCCTCCAGCAGCAGGCGCAGATCCGGCCAGGTGACGGTCGCGAGCATCAGAACGGCGCGTGTGGCTCCCCACGCTACAACGGCGACAGCCACCGCGGCCAGAATCCACAGGCCGGGCGAGGCTTTGCGGCGGGCCGGGTCTTCGTCCAACGGTTGCACGATACGGCATTCTTTGGTGCCGGCCATGCGGCGGTAGATGGGCTCTTCGATGCGCGTCCAGATTCGGCCTGGAATGGAAACCAGCA
>Ga0326727_10019831_pt1 | contig 13435 bp, 8 predicted proteins | sample MB2enrmetagenome_FD_207643 | JGI IMG/M metagenome (GOLD analysis project Ga0326727, IMG submission 207643) | Lab enriched peat soil microbial communities from McLean, Ithaca, NY, United States - MB29MY | ecosystem: Environmental > Terrestrial > Soil > Wetlands > Peat | place: USA: New York... | reverse complement strand
CCTCCGCGGCTTTTCCCGCCCCCTCGTATCATCACGACGCGAAACAGCCCAAAATCCCCATCCGCCCCCATAATCATGGCCCCGAATCGACCCGCGGATGACTTGGTGAGAAAAGCGGGCTAGGAGCTGTAATGGCAAGTGCGGTGAGGGACCGTAGTTGGCGTAGTGCCGTCATCGGCGAGAAACGGAGCTTCATTTAGGAGGCCATCCCTGAGCCGGCAATTAAAGGGTGTAGTCGGCTCATGGAATGACCTTTGTCGCCGCGGAATCCGACCAATCTCAAGTTTCCGCCTTGGACGATAGCGGTATGCATCATCCCCACGTAGCGTACCGCCATTGAGGGGCTAGTGGGTCGCGTTGCCGTGATGTTACAGCATAATTACATCGTCCTTTTACTTATTGTCTCCAAAATTTAAACGCTGACGGCGAGCGCAACTGGCATGCGTAATTAAGATAATAAAGGAGTTGCTAAAATTCTCAGGGGTAACATCGTCGTTTCCTCGCAAAACCGATTTTAACTGTAAAATTACTTGACCCCATAGAGCTCATTGATTGAATTTGGGAGCGATAATGGGTAGTTTGTGGTCTCAGAATAGGTGGCTGAGGCCTTGGCGTCCATCCTGAATCGGGTTAGGGGGTTCGAATTTGCGGCGTACCCGTGTAAATTATTGAGGAGGTGTGCTTTGACAGATAAGAATGGGATTTGGAGGCTATATTTCTCATTATGCGCTCTCGTTCTTCTGATCCTGAGCGTCAAACCGCTTTACGGGCAGAATCAGCAAATCGCGGCCACACTGGGAGGGACTGTCACTGATCAGCAAGGGCTGGCTATTCCCAACGCGACAGTAACCCTTTCGAACGCCGAACATGGGTTTTCAAGAAATTTCACTACCGACGCCAGCGGTAACTACAGTTTTACGTTCCTGCCTGCGGCTGTTTATGTGCTGCAAGTAACGGCCCCGGGATTCAGGGAATACATACAAAACGGACTTAATCTGGAGGCCGGGGCGAATGCCCAACAGAATGTTATCTTGGTAGTCGGAGCGGTAACCCAAAGAATCGAAATCACCTCGGAAGCGCCTCTTGTGAATACGGTCAACGCCAATGTTGGGTCGGAACTTGCGGCGGGTCGCATCGAGGATCTTCCTATAAACTGGCGAAGCATTATCAGCCTGTCAATGCTGAACTCTTCGGTCAGCAACGTCGCCGAAGGGGCGCCGGGCACCGGTACGGGCGGAACTGCGGATCAGGATGTTTCGCAGCTCAATTTCGGCGGCACCTTTATCGACAGTGCGATGATCATGGTGGACGGAACCTATGACTCGCGGGAGGATTGGGGAGGCGACCTCTATGTTCCGTCGGTGGACGCCGTGGAGGAATTCAGGATTCAGACCAATACGTTCACAGCACAGTATGGGTATAGCAGCGGCAATATCATCAACATCGTGACCAAATCGGGCTCCGACAAGTTTCACGGAGACGCTTACGAGTTTTACCGCAACGCCGCCACGGATGCGAGGGGCTTTTTCTTGAAGGGGGCAGCTCAACCCTCTTTTACCCGCAATCAGTTCGGCGGTACCGTGGGGGGCCCGATCCGGAAAAAAGACACTTATTTCTTTGGTTACTACGAAGGCCTGAGACAGGCGGCTGCGGCTGTCGACACAACCACGGTGCCTACCGCGGCAGAAAGAACCGGGAACTTCCAGGTCCTACTGGGATCATCATCGGTGGGCACGGACGCTTTAGGAAGAGCCATCTATGCTGGGCAATTATACAATCCGTTCACCACGCGGGCCATTACCAGCGGTGTGGTTGATCCCGTCAGCGGCTTGAAGGCTACGTCGACCGGGTACATCCGAGATCCCATCGGCGCCAGCCCGTCCTTGCTCAACCCCACCGCGAGCAACACCGATAACATTCTTCCCGCAAACTTCATAGACCCGATTGGCTCAGCGCTGGCTAATAATTATTGGCCCTTGCCTACGGGTAGCGGCCTGTCGAGCAATATCGCTCCGGTCGCCCTCCAGCCAGAACATTCCAATGAGTACGAAATACGCGTCGACCACAACTTTTCCAATAATGACCGGGTCTTCGTCCGCTGGGCACGAAAATGGGAGGTGAAAACAGGCACCCCATTTTACTACGGACCAACCGATCCAGGGGGTCCAGGGCTGACCAATCCCAACAATCGGTGGAGCGCTAGCGCTTCCTGGACTCACGTTTTCAGCCCTTCGTTTGCCATGAACCTGAATAGCGGCGTGAATCGCCACATTGAAGGAGGAGTGACACAAGGCGCCGGGTTCCAGCAATCCACTATGGGGTTCCCGTCGTGGATGAATGGATATACAGAGGCGTTTCCGGAGGTTACGGAGACAGGTTACGCCTACCTTGGCGCATCAGGAGGGAATAACAATTACATTACGCCGCAAGCACCTTGGACGACGTCGGTGGATTTCACCAAGCAAAAGGGAGAGCACCAATTGGGTTTTGGTTTTATGCACTTGTGGCAGCCCATCGATGGCGGGCACGTGGGCCTTACGAATCTCGAATTCGACCAAGCGTGGTCAGGGGGACCTAATCCCCAAAAAGCCACAAGCGGAACCGGGAACTCCATCGCCGATATGATCATGGGGGTGGGATCGTATACCCTGACGAACAACACCAATTATTCGTTCTTCCCGGCCTCGACTAAGCACTACTTCCACACGTATGTGCAGGACGATTGGAAGGTGACGCGCAAGCTCACACTCAACCCGGGCGTGAGCTGGGATATCCAAACCGCGCAAACGGAAAGGCACAATGCGCAGCAAGAATTTAATTATACGGGGACGAACCCCATCAGCACTTCGGTTGGCTTCACGGTTCCGGGTTTCCTTGTTTACAATACGGCCAGCCACCGGGGGTTGTACAACGCACCTCTCACCAACTTCGCACCCCGCATGGGTCTTGCCTATCAACTGCGCGACAAGCTGGTGTTCCGTGCCGGCTACGGCGTCTTTTTTGTGCCGAACTACTACAGCCGTGGGGGGACCTTGGGATTTTCGCAAGCGACGACGTGGGTCACGTCTACCAACGGTGGCCTAAATCCCTCCTCGACTATGGCCGGAAACGCATCATTGGGCTTGGGCCCCGCATTCACCACCCCAACGATAGCCCCAGGCGGGGCGAATGGAGCGCTGACCCTCCTCGGCCAGGCAGTGAGCGGAATAAACGTCAACCGGCCAACTCCTTACTTGGAGCAGTGGATGGGTGGGCTTCAATACGCGTTCAGCCCCGCCAGTATGCTCGAGGTCAATTATGTCGGGAATTATGGCGTACACGAGGGTCCGTCCTCGTTGAATGCTGGGCAGCTTACGCCCGCTGAAATGGCGTTGGGGACTGCACTCAACACTGCTGTGCCCAACCCCTTCTTTGGTTACATCACGGGTAGTGCTTGCGGTACTTCGAGTGCGACGGTTGTCGAGAGTCAATTGTTGCGACCGTATCCCGAATTCTGCGGCGTGTCACAGACCGAGCCAATTAGCGGTAATTCGAACTACAACGCGTTGCAGGCCAATTTTAGACACCGTTGGCGGGGCGGCCTGGATCTCAATCTCTCCTACACCTTCTCAAAATTCATGAGTGAGGTAGAAGGAGACAATGGGACGCTCGCTTATACAGGCTACAGCGCTTCCTTTGAAAATCCGTACAACCTCCGTAATGAGCGCTCCGTCGACACTGTTGACACGCCGAACGCCTTTGTCGCCAATTACGATTATGAATTGCCCATGGGCAGGGGAAAGCGGTTTGGCGGAACTTGGAGTCGGCCCCTGAACGGTATTCTGGGGGGCTGGCAGACGAGCGGAGTTCTTACTGCCAGGTCAGGCTTGCCCCTTTCCATCGAGGCAAATTCGAACAATAGTAACTCGGACGGCGGCTTCCAGCGCCCCAATGTTGTGCCGGGAGTGAGCCCGAAGGCAACAAATCCATCGCCCGCCATGTGGGTTAATTCGGCAGCATATGCGGAACCTGCCGCATACACCTTTGGCAACGCCCCTAGACTTCAGTCGTATTTCCGTGGGCCTCGCTATTTCGTTTGGGACGCAGGTGTCATGAAAAACTGGAAACTCGGTGAGACGATGAAAATCCAATTCCGCTTCGAGATGTTTAATTGTCTCAACCATCCGAATTTCCGGTACCCCGACATGAATCTGGCCGACATATCTACAACTTTCGGCCAAATAACCAGCGCCTTTGCGAACCGAACCGTGCAATATAGTGCGAAATTCTACTTCTAGTGTCGGGCACCTGGCAGGCGGCGAGGTTGGCTCCCACTTGGGGGCCAACCCACAGCTTGCCAGGCCGTCAGACCAGAAAGTGCTGCGCATAAGTTCTGCATAAGAAGGGGGAGAGCCCACCAGAATCTACCCCGGAATTTCCGACTCGCCCGAGCCCGGAGTTTGCCGGGCGAGTTAGAATTTCGTAACTTGAACTGAGAAGCTTAGGGTGGGGGGCAATGGCTCGATGTAGGAACGAGTCTTGCCCCGCGCCCGGAAAATTCACCACTGGCCCATCTGCGCGGGATCTCCCGGATAGTGATCAGCGCCAAGACCTCTCACCGGATCATGGACATGGTGCCGAGCCCGGTGAACGGCATCACTTTTTGCCAGGCAAATTTTAAGTTGATGGGCGAGGATCTCCATTCTCTCGCGCAAGAATGGATTGCGCAAAAGAAGATCTTCTTCGTTACGTCTGGAGGTGTCGAATGACCCGCGAAAGAAGCACTTTTCTTATTTTATTCATGCTCGGTTGCTGCACCTCGATGAGCGCACAGTTGATTACATTCAATCGCGACCAGGTGATCGCGAGTACGGCAGCGAATCCATACGAACGGTTCGAAGATGGCAGGCCGAAAGTACCCGATGCGCTCCTCGAGAAATTGCGCGGCTGTTCCTTGGAGGAAGTTTGGGCCGTATTGCAGCAACACGGATATACCCATCAATACGAGGGCAACTGGCAGATTGCTCATCCTGACCAGAGGCTGGTTGGACGCGCGGTTACGGCGCAATACCTGCCTGTAAGACCTGACCTGTTCCAGGTGATTGAAGGGCAAAACAAAGGCGTGCAGTTACCTCATACCCCCAGCGAAGGGGCGCTCGGCCATGGGACCGGGTACCGACGGATGGTTGACGTCCTGCAAAAGGGCGACGTGCTGGTCGTGGACCTGTTCGGAAGTGTCAGTGCGGGGGGACCCATCGGGGATAATATGGCCACAGCGATTTATGCGGCCACGCACGCGGGCCTGGTGATCGACGGAGCCGTACGCGATTTAGACGGTATTCTCGAAATACCGATGGGAGCTTACTTCCGGGCGCCTCATCCGGCCGCAGTAAACAACGTGATGCTCAGCGGCATCAATATCCCGATTCGGATCGGAGGTGCGACGGTCATGCCGGGCGATGTCGTCCTGGGCGATCGTGAGGGTGTGTACTTCATCCCGCCGGAGTTGGTACAGGAGATTGTCACTACGGCCGAGGTTACACATATTCATGATGAGTGGACCAAGGCGAAATTCATGACGGGCAAATACAAGGCCAGCGACCTGTATCCGACCCCCTGGGACCCGCAGTTGAAGAAGGAATACGAGGATTATTTGAAGCAGAAGCTTGGCAAGGAGTAGTCGGCCGATAGCGTGTTGCCAAACGAAGACGGGTAATGGAAGGGAGGCGTATACATGAATCGAGTGACTCGAAGATCAGCCCTGAGGACCGCATCCGCGTCGCTGGCCGGGGCATTCTCGCTGCCCTCGCTGTCGATGGCGGTGCAGTCGGCCAGTTCTCCTTACCGGCGGCCTCAATTGAAAATCACAGACATTCGGACCGGCGAAATCATGGGGAAAAACCGGCAAATTCACGTCCGCGTGTATACGGACCAGGGGATTATCGGGCAGGGAGAAGCGACCGATGCCGTTCAGGGCGCCGTTCCCATCATTCAGTATTTTCGCAGTTTCCTCGTGGGCCAGGATCCGTTGAATATCGAAGCAGCGTTCGACCGGATGCGCCGCGACGCGTTCTGGGGAACCCAGAGCGGTCAATATCTGGCGGCCATGAGCGGAGTGGAGATCGCCTTGTGGGATATTGCCGGAAAAGCGCTGGGCCTGCCGGTATACCAACTGCTGGGCGGAAAAGTGCGGGACCGGGTTCGAGTTTACTGCGACTCCGGAGAGAGGGAACTGATCCCTGGAAGTGAGTTATCCAAGGCCAGAATCCAGGAAATCCAGGACATGAAGTTTACTGCCGCGAAGATCGACATTGACGACGCCCACGATCCGGCGAAGTTGGACCAAATCAACTGGACCGCCTCCAATTACGAAATCGAGCACATGCTGGAAAAAATAAGGTTCACGCGCGACCTTTACCCAAAGGGCTTCGACCTCGCCGTGGATATGCACGCGCGCTACGATGCCACCACCGGCAAGCGCGTGGCGAAGGAAGTGGAACCGTTCAATCTGCTTTGGCTGGAAGAGCCGTGCGGGCCAGAGAACATCGATGCCATGCGCGACATCCGCGAATCGACCAAGACTCCCATCTGCTGCGGCGAAAACCTCTATCTCCGGTACGGATTCCGCGAGTTGCTGGAGAAGAGGGTCGCCGATATCATCATGCCCGACGTGCAGAAGACAGGAGGGATACTGGAATCGCGCAAGATCGCGGACATGGCCCAGACATATTTTGTGCCGTTCGCGCCGCACAATGTCTGCTCGCCAATTGGAACCATGGCCACGGCGCATGTGTGCGCCGTCGTTCCGAACTTCCTGACGGTGGAGTGGCATTGGATCGACCACCTGCCTCTGTGGAAGGGTTTTGTGAAAGAAGGCGAGGTCATCGAGAAGGGTTTCATTTCCCTTCCCGAGCGCGTAGGACTCGGGGTCGAGATGGATGACGAGTTCGTGCGCAACAAGGCGCAGATACCGGGGACGCCCTGGTTCGAACCGGTCAAGGGCTAAGGCATGGAGTCCGGGCTCTCATCAATTTTGCCTGTCCCCTGAAGCTGGCCCGGAGGCAGGGGTGTGATTTTACGGTAAAAATTGTGCCGCCGGTCAAGGCAAACGATGGTGCATTTGGGCTGCTGACACAGCGGTCCTGTTCGACGATCCTAAAGATAGTAGAGCATTTCGGACCCCGCGACTATTGTGTAGGCCCCATGTGCTCGAATTTTACCGTAAAACCGCTTGACCCCGGCTTCGTGGTATAGGAGTTTGTCGCACGCATTTGGGTCGAAAGTCCTGATTTTAACGCCCACAATGTATCCAGGCATCCAGGAGGAACGCTTATGATTGCCGCAATACTTCTACTTCTTCTCACCGCCGCCCCAGCGCTGGCCCAGGCCCCGGCGGTCTTCAACGTCAAAGATTATGGCGCCGTGGGCAATGGGGTTACGCTCGACCGGTCGAGCATCAATAAGGCTATCGGTGCTTGTGCGAAGGCAGGGGGAGGCACGGTTTATTTCCCTGCGGGGACTTACCTCACGGGGACGATTCGTTTGGAGAGCAACGTCACCTTGTGGATTGCCTCCGGGGCCACGCTGCTGGGCACGAAGGATCTCGCCCAATACGAGCCGGCGGCAAAAGATTCAGTGGGGGGACCGGGGGGACCTGGTAACAATGGGTTCACGAGGGGAATTCACGACTGGTATGACGCGATCATTTTGGCCGAAGGGGCGCATGATGTAGGCGTCATCGGATCCGGGGTGATTGACGGACAAGGAGTAGGCAATCCTAACGGAGAGCAGAAGATTCGCGGTCCGCATGCCCTCCTGTTCTTTAACTGCCAGCGCGTTACCGTCCGCGATATCACCATCGAGAATCCGGGAAACTACAACTTGATTCTGCACCGTTGCGAAGAGGTGGGCATTGACGGCCTCACCGCTCACGGCGGTTATGATGGCATCAACCTGATGGATATCCGCAACGTCACGATCGCCAATTGTCGGCTCTTCACTGGAGATGACAGTCTGTCGGGCAGGCAATGGGAGAGGGTGACGGTCAGCAACTGCATTCTAAATTCGGGCTGCAACGCCTTGCGCATCGGAGGGCGCGACATCCTGGTCACCAACTGCGTCATTTATGGGCCGGCTCAACACTGGAGTCCTACTTCGCAGCGGTTTCCTACCGAGGCGGGTTTTCAAGCTGAGGGATTTGTGGACAACATGATTCTTTCGGACCTCACCATGATCAATGTGGGAACCCCCATCTATGTGAACTATACACACCGCGCCCCATCTGCCGGCGCCGACCTGGGAATAGGGCGAATCATGGTCAACAATCTGACCGTGCTGGGAGGGGGCAAAACGCCTATCTACATCTCCGCACCGGCGGACGCCCCGGCGAGTTCGATCATCCTGAATAACGTGCGCATGACCGTTAGGGGTGGAGACAATGAAGAGGAAACCGAAGGCCAGGGCTACAGCTCATTTTCTATTCTTCGGTCCTACGGCGTTTATGCCCGAAACGTAAAAAGCCTTGAGTTGCACGATGTTCGTGTCGGTTTTGATAAGGCAGACCTACGGCCCGCGCTAATTGCTGAAAACGTCGGAGTTCTGGACCTTGACCGTTTTCACGCCGAGCGGGCAGCCGAAGGGTCGCCGTCTATCCAGGGGTCCGATATTGGCCGCTTGGTTCTGGACGGCAAGCAAGTCGCAACCACCCAGGCGCGCGTGACCAATATTGACCTGCCGCAGAACGGTGCGGTAACGGCGGAGCCTTTTGAGCTCAAGGTGGCGGTGGAGAATCCGGGGGCGGAGGGCCTTGCGTCGGTGCCCTTGCAGCTTGGGAAGGAATCCCTAACCCGAAGCGTCTGGCTTAAGGCTGGCGAAAAGGCAGAGTTGGCATTCGTAAATCTGGAATCCCCCGAATCCGGTGAAGTGGAAGTGCGGGCCGGTGAATTGGCCAAACCGCTTCATATGCATCCGAGAGGGACGGGAGGGACGGTGAGCGCTCCGTACCAGACTTACGAGGGTGCTCCGGCTACTTTCAAACAGTTCGATAAGAACACTTTTTACATTCGGGCAGGGGATGACGACCCACACGTCCAGCACCAACCGGCGATGCAATACATCGACGAGTATGGTGCGATCTATCTTAACCACGGGCTACCGAGCGACGGCACGGTCGTGGTCAAGATGGACAACCCGGACTTGCGTGGGGGTTGGGGAGGGTTGACCGGCATCATGGTGAGGAGCGACATAACCAAGCTGGGCCAGCCGGGCGGATACGCGATCCTGGGATCCTCGCCGGCGGATGGCTCTTACCTTGAATGGGCCGGGGAGGGCAGCGGGCTGCTCAACGAGCACACGAAGATCGAGGGGTATACGGTCTGGCCGCATTGGCTGAAGCTGGAAAGACGCGGCAGCGAATTCACCGGTTACTCCAGCACCGACGGTGTGCAGTGGACGAAGATCGGCACGGCGCAGGTGCCTGGTGCGCAGGATGTATTGGATGTGGGAATGTTCGCATTCCGCGGCAGCGCCCGGTTCGAAAACTTTACGGTCGAAAAATAAACACATTTCGGAGCGCCGATTTTGATCTAACCCATTTCGCATTTCTGCTCAGTAGGAGTAGAGAAACCTCAGCGAAGAAAGAAAAGAAATGACAAGAAGCAAATTTGTTGGCCCATGGGTTCCGACGTCAGTGTTGGCCGCCTTCCTTGTTGTGGCTTGCGCCCTGGCGATGCCGCGTGGATATAAAGGCAAACCGTTTACCGACCAATTCCATAAATCAGGACCGCAAGTGATCCCAGGCACAGTCCAGTTGGCCCTTTATGATCTGGGCGGCGAGGGCGTCGCTTATCATGACACCGACGCAGTGAATCAAGGCGCCAAGCTCAATCACGCGTCCTTCATGCACACGCAGCCGGACGGTACACGTGTTCCTATGAATCATTGCCGGCCCGGCGTGCCGGAATACATCTGCTATTTCAGAGAGAACGAAGGGGTCGATATCTCCTACGTCAAGGATTTCGCCGACCTCAGCCACAAGAACCTGTTTGATCCGCCCGCAAATCAGCTCTACGTGGGATGGGAAGTATATGGCGAGTGGACCAATTACACGCTCCGCGTGGAAAAGGCGGGCACGTACAAGATTTCTGCCCTGTATGGGGGCGCCGCCAGTACGATCAAGTTCGATGTCGATAACAAGCCGGCGAGTGAGTGTCTACTCCCGGTAGACACAGGCAGCCCGCACAAATGGAACAAGGCTGAAATTGGGGAAATCACTTTTCACAAGGCGGGGCTGCATTTGCTGACTCTCCATGACGGCGAGAACAACGGTCATAACAATTTAGCCTACTTGGAATTTGCCATTGAAGAAAGTAAGTAGGACCGGAAGACTTATAAAATCTGTAAGTCGCTGTGCGTTTCTTGCATGTGCCGCCGGGGGGCTGCGCAAGCCGCCTCTTCCGCCGCGCTGAGCCATGCGGCCGGATTTTATTCTGCTGGAAAAAGAAGGAGAAGCCTATGCGGCGAATTTACGCTATTTTAACCCTCCTGATCTTCCTTACTATGGGGGGCGCCAATTACCGCGCCTTCGGAGGCGATTCAGGTGGAGCTGTGGCGATACCATGGCCGGCCTCGAAGGGCACTTTTAACCTCCCGCCCGGAGTCCAGATTCTTGTGGACTCCTCAGAAGCGGGGCCCATTCAAGTGGCCATTCAGGACCTGCAAAGGGATTTGCAGAAGGTGCTGGGTAGCCAGTCGGCAGTCGTCAACAGCGCCTCGGCTATCGCCGGAAAACCCGCCATCGTGGTCACTTGCCAAGGCGCGGTGACCGCCGGCTATCGCGACAAATCCTTGACAAGGGTGGAGAGTCATGAATTGCGGGCAAAAGGCAGCTCTTCCGCGCCCCGGATGATCCTACAGGGGGCCGATACGCGGGGGACGATCTACGCCATCTACGAGTTTTCCAACGACTACCTCAACGTGCCTCCCCTATGGTACTGGAGTTCGTGGCAGCCGCAGGCGATGACACAGGTGAGCTTTTCAAGTTCGCTGGACATGCGGTTCGCGTCCCCCGACGTGCGCTATCGCGTTTGGTTTCCGAATGACATTGACCTGATTTTGCCCTGGACGAAGCAATCCCCGGACAATTTCAACGCGCTGTTCGAGTCGTTGCTGCGGATGAAGTACAACGCCCTCGACGTCAACAACATTTCCGATTACAACAACACTCCGAATTACGGGTTGCTATGGGCGCGGGAGTGCAAGCGGAGGGGCATCATCGTCGCGGTCACGCACTATACCCCGTTTGGGGCGGACATCGGAGACTGGAACAATTATTGGACGCTCGTGGCCCATCAGACACCCCCTCCGCTCGAAGTTTCCGCCACGGGAACGCTCTCGCCGGAGCTGATTTCGGAGCTGAAGAAGTTTTGGACGTATTACATCCACCTCGCTGAGAACGAGGGATTTGAGGTCATCGAGTCCATCGTCTTCCGGGGCCACGGTGACCGCCCCTTCTGGCAAGTTTTCGCCAATACTCCCGCCGACGATGCGGCCAGAGCCGCGATCATCAATCAGATTCTCCCCATTCAAGTGGCGCTGCTGAAAAGCACGTGGGACACCAAGGTGAGTCCGTTTCCGCTCATGAGGACCATCTTCTATTCCGAAGTCGCAGAATTCATGGCCAAGGGTTATCTTAAACCCCCGGTGGATCCGGACCTCGTCTGGAACTTTGTCAGCGAGCGGCGCGATCACTATCCTTATACAGACATCATGGAATACAAGTACCAGGATCACCCCAACATTCCTGTGGGCCTCTACCTGAACCTCCAGTATAACTCCACGGGTTCACATCTCACGGCGGGCGAAGGCCCCTGGAAGGCGGAGCTGAATAATCGAATTCTCTTGTCCCAGTCGGGCCCGGGTAACTACGTGATGTGCATGTTCAACGTTGGCAACGTGCGGGAATTCGCCATGGAAATATCGCTGGGCGGGGATCTTTTGTGGAACCTGAACTCCTATACCTCCGGCGCCAGCACCGTGGACGTGGCCCTGCGCAAATTCTGCGCTCGGTACTTCGGGAACGACCACGTCGAGGCCGTCGCTGCGCTCTATACCGAATATTACAACGCTTACTGGCAGCAGCGAAAACCCGATTTCCCCGGCGGCTTCCCCCGGCAGTACGTTTTTTGTGACCTGCGCTACGACCACGCGGGGCGGGATCTGCTTGCCAATTTAGCAAGCAAGACCTACACTCCCAACCCACTCGATTCCCACGGGCCGAGTTATTACAATATCGTGCCTGTTGATTCGGGAGCGACATCCGAGATCGGGGCCGTGCTTAACGGGACGACTGCGTCTATCAATGCACTCAAGCCGGTGGTTTCTTCCTGTACGTCCCTGCTGCCATCGCTGCCGCCGGGAGACCAGCCGTTTTTCAACGACGATTTGTGCCTCCAGGCGCAATTCATGCTGCAAGTCAACCTGTTCTTGCAGGCGCTTGACAACGCCATGTCCGCACTCGGCAATAACGATAACCAAGCGGTCGTGAGCGACTTGAAAACCGCCAAGAGCGCGCTGCAAGCCGCCCAAGCCTCCTTGAACCAGAGAGTGCAAGGGCCTGTTTTCACGGATTGGTTTGCCCACGAAAGGGTATTCGGCATTAACGGATTGCTCGAAACACTGGATAAGGTCATCACGCAATACGGGGGCACGCCCTGAGTGCTCCCCTCAAACGATACTAAGGACGCGGAGGTGAGGTTTCAATTACATCCGCAATGTGGGCGAGGGCGGTGTCTATCAGCCGGTTGTAGTCTTCGAGATTAAGCCCTGGATGGTTATTGTCCCGATTTCTCCTGGCAAAGGCAGGCGAGGCTTCCGTGGCGTGCATGGCGTCGATCAGCTTGGGCAGGCTGGCGAGTTTTTCCGGCAGACCGCTCACTTCCGCGAAGGCCGTGTCGGGATGATCGCCGATGCGGTCCCCCGTCTGCATCGCATCGATCAGGGGATCGGGAGACCAGCCCGCGGGCCAGGCGCCGTTCAGAATGTCGTATGTCTCGCGGAGGCGCGCCATTTTCCCCGCAAAGCCATCGAGCATGGGACGATTGCGCGCCATCTCCGGTTTGACTCGCACCGTAACCGTCACCGTATCGGCAACGCGGAAACCGCGCGTTGTAATCGCCGTTGTAAGCGTATCTCCCTCGAAGCGCCATCCGGGCACGCCCTTCTTCTGACGGATCTTCCTCATGGTAATTAACTGAGACCGTTGTATGCAGGAGAGTTGCGCGATTTTCGGGGTCGAGTTGTAGTCATGTAATTAGAATATTTATCTTGACTTATTTGGTTTATGGCGATATACAGAAGTCATGTATATCACTACTGTCCCTAACCGCAACTCCCCGCCCGCCATCCTTCTCCGCGAATCCTTCCGCCAAAAGGGCCAAGTCAAAAATCGTACCCTGGC
>Ga0326727_10019829_pt1 | contig 13436 bp, 9 predicted proteins | sample MB2enrmetagenome_FD_207643 | JGI IMG/M metagenome (GOLD analysis project Ga0326727, IMG submission 207643) | Lab enriched peat soil microbial communities from McLean, Ithaca, NY, United States - MB29MY | ecosystem: Environmental > Terrestrial > Soil > Wetlands > Peat | place: USA: New York... | reverse complement strand
CTGGAGGTCGGTAGCGCGCGGCTACTGGTGATCCCTGCACAAAACGAAGCTAGCTGCGGCTTCCCCTTTCCACGGCTGCCCCGTGTCTCCCGGCTCTAGAGGGGTGTTCTTGCTCGCCCCTCGAACCATGTTGACAACTGGAGTGTCTCGCAAGCCGAAAGAGCGCACCGTGATGGCCGTCACAGGGGTTTGTGTCATTTCCACAGCCCCCGGCACCCCTTGACTTTGCCGCTCCCGCAGCCGCCGGCGCGGTTCACTGCCGGCTTTATCGGCGCCCGCCCGCGGATTGACAAACCGCGGCATACGCTGGAGAATCGAAGCTTCAATCCTGCCCGCGGAAGGCCCTCTGTGCAATCTCTGCTGACAACGAATCTGGGTCCAATCCCCTTGCTTGGCCGGGGGAAGGTGCGCGACCTCTATGCTGTCGGCGACGCGCTGCTGCTGGTGGCCACCGACCGCATCTCCGCCTTCGACCACGTGCTGGGCACTGGGATTCCCGGCAAAGGCAGGATTCTGACCCAGATTTCGCTGTTCTGGTTCGATCTGCTGGCGGACCTGGTGCCCAACCACCTGATTGAAACCGATGTCGAGCGATTTCCCGCCGCGCTGCAGCCCTACGCCGGACAGTTGGAAGGCCGCTCGATGCTGGTCAAGCGGGCGCGCATGTTCCCGGTGGAGTGCGTGGCACGCGGTTACCTGGCTGGCTCGGGCTGGAAGGAGTACCAGGCAACCGGAACGGTGTGCGGCATTGCCCTTCCCGGCGGGCTTGAGGACGGTTCCCGCCTGCCCCAGCCGCTTTTCACGCCCGCAACCAAAAGCCACGACGGCGCCCACGATGAAAACATTTCCTTTGCCGCCACCGAGGCGCTGGTGGGCGCGTCCGACGCCGCCGAGCTGCGCCGCCTGACCCTGGCGATCTACCAAAAGGCCCGAGACCACGCCGAAAAATGCGGAATCATCCTGGCCGACACAAAGTTTGAGTTTGGCAGAACGGCGGAAGGGATTATTCTGGCGGATGAGGTATTGACGCCGGACTCGTCCCGATTCTGGGAAGCAGCATCGTGGAAGCCGGGTGGCGCGCAGCCTTCATTCGACAAACAGTTCGTGCGCGATTATCTTGAATCAATCCATTGGAACAAGCGGGCGCCCGCCCCCGGGCTGCCGGACGACGTGGTGGAGCACACGCAAGGCAAGTACCTTGAGGCCTTCCGGCGCCTGACTGGACGGGACCTGCGCCTTGAAGGCCCGATCGGAGCGCCCTATGGCGGACTTTAAAACTGAGGACTGGATCATCGTAGGTGTGCTGGCGCTCGGGGTGCTGGGAGGACTGCAGCAGGGGTTTTTTCGCTCTGTGTGTTCGCTGGGCGGGCTTTTGATCGGGCTGCTGCTGGCGGCCTGGAATTATGCGCGATTGGCCAGTCTGCTGATGGCGTATGTGAAAGAAGAGCTGGTAGCCAACATCGTTGCGTTTTTTGCAATTGCAGTTCTGGTGATGGCGGTTGCGGCGATTGTGGGCAACGTGCTGTCCAAGACGATTCATAAGATGGGATTGGGTTGCCTTGACCGCGTGGCGGGGGGAGTTTTCGGGCTTTTGCAGGGCATGCTGCTGGTGACATTGTGCATCGTAGTAGCAGTGGCTTTTTATCCACAGGCACATTGGCTCGTGGAGGCGAAGCTGCCGCGTCTGTTTTTCGGGGCCTGTCACGTGAGCGCGCAAATGAGTCCGGCGGAGCTGGCGACGCGCCTTTACAAGGGACTGAGAATCCTGGAAGCAGAGTCGCCGGCGTGGATGCATTCGGGCAAAGGCGGATTGTGAGTTTTTGGGGGAACCGCGCCCCGGCGCGGAGTGGTTAAAGTTAAAAAAGCAAGAGGTGCGCGTGAGACGAGAACTGGACAGCCTGGTGACGCAAATGCATTCCAGCGGCATCCGCTACGAGGACGCCGTGCGCGAGTTTAAAAGGCAGTATCTGCGCGAGGTGTTGGAGGCGCACCGCGGCAACCAGTGCAAGGCTGCGGAGGAGCTGGGGATGCACCGCAACACGCTGAGCCGCGCCATGGCCGAACTCGGCCTGAACCTGGCCGAGGTGCGCGCCGGGCTCAAGCGTCCGCCGCGCAGCGAACGTCCTGTATTCAGCGTGGTGCGCCCCGGCTTCCGCCAGGGCTGACTTCGCCCACTTAATACACATGCCGATCAGTTCACTCGCCCACGAAGCCCGCGTCTTCATTGAACCGGATTTCGCCTGGGATGGGCAGGATGCCTATCTCTTCGACATCGACGGCACGCTGTTGCGCAGCCGCGACCGCGTCCACGTGGATTCCGTCGCCTCCAGCGTTCAGCGGGTAACCGGATTTGAGATCACGCTGGCCGGAATCCTGCTGCACGGGAGCACGGATACCGCCATTCTGCGCGAAGCCTGCCACCAGGCGGGGATACCGCCGGCCATCCTGGAAGAGCGTACCGAAGCCATCCTGGAGGCGATGCGCAACACGGTCGCCGAACGGAGGCATGAAATGGATCTGGTGCGCATGCCGGGCGTCGAAGAGGCACTGGACCACCTGGCCCGCCGGGGCGCGCTGCTGGGCCTGGCTACCGGCAACCTGGAAGTGATCGGCTGGATCAAGGTGGAGCAAGCTGGTCTGCGCGAGTGGTTCCGCTTTGGCGGCTTCAGCGACCACTTCCCTATTCGCGCCGAGCTCGTGGGCCAGGCGGCGCGCAAAGCCAGGGAGATGGCAGGCGGCGGAGCCAGCGTGTGCGTGGTGGGCGATACGCCGCGCGACATTGAGGCGGCTCGGGCCAACTTCCTCTCCGTGATCGCCGTCGCCACGGGAAGATACAGCTTCGATGAGCTCATGGCGCACCAGCCGGAGGTATGCGCCTCCTCGCTTGCCGACCTGCTGGCGCATTCGCGGACGGCGTCGTGAAGCCGGCGACCAACCAATCCGGCCTCGTGGAGGGACTGCTGTGGAGTTCTTTAGCGGCTGGACTGCTGCTCGCTTTGGCGGCAGGCCTGTGCCGGGCACAAGCGCCGGCTCCTCCCGCGCCGAATCAGGCTGCGGCGGGCAAGACCTCAAAAAGTCTAACTGTCCCTGCTCAGGCGGCGCCCGGCCAGGCCACGCCGTCCCAGGCCGTGCCGCCAGCGGACGCGCCCTCAACCAGCGGTGCACCGGCAAAACCGGTAAAGGCCGGCGACCGGCGGCGCGCCGTCAAGCTTTACCTGGAGTCGAGCAAGCTCTTTGAGAAGGAACAGTTTGAAGAGGCGATGGAGGGGTATGAAAAGGCGTCGGCTCTTGACCCTTCCAATGCCGACTACAGGCTGGCCGCCGAGGTAGCGCGAAGTCATGCGGTGACGGCGCTGATCCAGGCCGCGGCCAAGGATCGGCTGCGCGGCGACCCGGCCGGCGCGCGGGCGGCGCTGGCGCGGGCGCTGGAACTCGATCCCCGCAACGCGCAGGTGGCGGAGCGGCTGCATGAGCTGGGCGACGACGCCGTGCTGGGATTGACAACACCTCTCTACGAAGAGTCGGCGGGCGCGGCCGGCGAAGCGGAACCGCTGGCGCCCTCAGCCGGCGTGCATAGCTTTCATCAGCGCACCGGGTCGAAGCAGTTGATTGAGCAGGTTTTCAAGGCCTATGGGCTGCAGGCCAGCGTGGACGACAGCGTCCACTCCACGCAGGTCCGCCTGGACATCGACGATGCCAGCTTTCAGCAGGCCGCGCACGTGCTGGGCTTGCTGACCAATTCGTTCTATGTCCCGGTGGATGCCCATCGGGTGTTGGTGGCCCGCGACACCACATCCAATCGGCGCGATTTTATGCGCCAGGATCTGGAGACGATTTATCTGCCGGGGTTAACTAACACGGAGCTCACCGAGATAGGCAGCATGGCTAAGAGCGTGTTCGAGGCGCAGTTGGTCGCCGTGGAACAGCAGGCGGGCACGATCACCGTCCGCGCGCCGGCGGATACGCTCACCGCCCTGAACGCCACCTTGCGCGAGCTGATCGACGGGCGGAGCCAGGTGCTGCTGGAGGTGCGGCTGATTGAGCTTGCGCATACCAGCACGCGCAACACCGGGGCCGAGTTGCCGCAGACCATGACGGCTTTCAACGTGTATACCGAGGAGCAGCAGATACTGAACGCTAACGCCGGCCTGGTGCAGCAGATTATCTCATCGGGGCTGGCCGCTCCCGGCGACGTGGAGGCAATCATCGCCATTCTGATTGCCTCCGGCCAGGTCACCAGCGCATTCTTCTCCAATGGTTTTGCGTTGTTTGGAGGCGGGATCACGCTCTCGGCCCTGTCGCCGCCACCGGCCACGGCCAAGTTCGCTCTGAACTCGTCGGACTCGCGCGAGTTGGATGAGATGCAATTGCGCCTGGGCGACGGCGAAAAAGCGACGCTGAAGACGGGCATGCGCTATCCCATCATGACCTCTTCGTATTCCAGCCTGGGGTTCGGCGGCGCAAACATTCCGGGGCTGACTACGCCGGGAAGTTCAGCCGGCCTGGGAGGGCTGGCGGGATTGGCCGGACAACTCGGCAGCACGGCGGGCATCGTTCCGCAGGTGCAGTACCAGGACCTGGGCCTGAACCTGACCGCGACCCCTAACCCGATGCGCAACGGCGATGTCGCGCTGACCATCGAAATGAAGATCGATGCTCTCGGGGGTTCGGCGCTCAATGGAGTCCCGGTTCTCGACAATCGCTCCTATTCCGGAGTTGTGACGGTGAAGGCGAACCACGCCATCGTCGTCATGAGCGAGCTTGACAGGCAGGAAACCCGCGCCATCAGCGGGGTCCCGGGGTTGAGCGAGATTCCCGGCCTGAACGACGTGACCGGCAATGACACGCAGAAGAATTACTCCACGCTGCTGATCGTGATGACGCCGCATGTGATCCGAGGCACCCACGCCGCGGGACACACGCAGATGATGCGTGTGCAGCGGGGCACAGCGGCGCGCTGAGATACGTTAGTTCTCAGGCAAGACCACAAAGGCCGCGGACAGATCCGGCGCGCCTCCACTGAATGCATTTTGCCCCAGGGCGGGCGCGAACCCGGTATTCCATTCCGGCGCCTTCAGTCCCGGCATGGGTTTGGCCTGGAACAGCCGCTTGCACTGGCGTGCCGTCCACCTGGCCATGGCTTTCGATTTCTTGCGGCGCGCGCTGTCGGTGGAGATTCCGGTGCCCGCATACATCTGCCGGTAGAGTTTAGAGAGGAAGATAAACGCGATTCGGGAACTTATATTCGGGCAGCATGCCGATCTCTGCCAGATAGCTCCCCAGTTATAGAACCTGTCCCACACCTTTTGCGTTCGCACGCGTATCTCTTCCGAGCTCATGCTGGGGTGCGGAGTAAACATCTTGGGACGTATTTCGCTCGGGATCAACCAATAGCGGGTGATGGGCACGCCGCCTACCATGGTCGGTTTTTTGGCCTGCTCTTTTTCCCAGTGGCCGAAGTCCACGGTGCCCGGAAACGGCGTCATCATGACGAACTGGGCAAAGGTCACGCCCGCCTTCAGCGCCATCTCCACCGTGGCATCGAAGGTAGCCGGCTTGTCGGTGGGCAGCCCGAAGATGAACGAACCCAGCACATGAACGCCATGCTTCCGGAAGGTTTGCAACTGCTTCGCCAGGGCCTCGCCGGAGTAGTTCCAGTCCTTGTATACCGCTTTCAGCCCTTCCGGAGTTACCGCTTCAACGCCCACCAGGGCGCCCCTTATGTTCGCGTTGCGCATGGCATCGAGATACTGGCTGTCCTCGCCCGCTTCCATCGTGATCTGGGTAAAGAACACCATGTCCTTGGGCAGCTTGGCCAGCTCTTCCATCAGTTGGAAGCGCTCCCTGCGAATGGCTGTCAGCTCTTCCAGCTTGACCAGATTGTTCTGCTGCTTTGCCAGGCGCAGGTCGGTGAGAGTGACCGGGTAGAAGTTATCGTCGGCCAGGGCAATGAACTTGAAGCCGATCTGGCGCAGATTCACAATCTCGTCGATCACTTTTTGGTGGTTGCGCTGGCGGGGCTTCTGCCCATCGGTCCGCCAGACACTGCAGAAGGAGCAATGCTTGGGGCATCCACGAATGGTCTGCACCGAGGCCCACATATACTTTTCCGGTTTCATCAGGTCCCAGCGCGCGGCCAGGAATTGGCTGCCCTCCAGGCGGCCGCCCTCGTAGATGCCGCCCGGCGTGCCGGCCAGGCAATCCATCACCACGCGGCCCCAGGCAACGTCGCCATCGCCCTTGACCACCGCGTGCGCTTCGCCGCGTTCCATGGCCTCTTCGGGAAACAGCGTGGCGTGAATGCCGCCGTACACCACCCAGGCTCCGCGGCCGCGCGCCATCCGGCCAACCGCATAGCCGCGCAGCGCATTGCCCGTATGGACGCTGATGCCGACCACATCGCCCGCATGAATGGTCTCGGGGTCGATCTGTTCGAGCGACTCATCCACGAGAATCGGATCGCCTGCCACCCGTGGCGTTGCCGCCGCAAGCACAAACAGCCATCGTGGCGTGATGACCGCGGTTCCAAACGAATTGTCGCTGGGATTGATAAGGTGAACGCTCATCGAATCCAACCTTTCCTCGTGCGAAGATGGTTGCCTCAGAGAGCGTCTTCATGATCGGACGAATCGATTGCCGGGATTGAAATCCCGTTGATCGCCGAGGACGATTCTTCCCGCCGGACTATTTTGCTCAGCCTATTTGTTTCTGGTCGCGCCTAGTGGTCAATATTGCTCACTTTTGCGCCCGGAAACAACGATCGCGGCTTGGAAGTGTGGAAAGAATCCTGGCGGCCCGCCACAAACCGGGCGCCGTCCCTGTAACCAGCTTACCTGATGAGGCCTCCGCAGCAGAGCCGCGCTACTTTCCAACAGCCTGCCGGCATCCCTATATGGCACAATGACCCTTTCACATCGGGGAACGACGGATGCGAATGAGAGCACAACCGAAATGCGGATTGATGGGAATTGTGCTGGCTGCCGGCTTATTCTCCGCGCGGCCCTCGGCAAGCGCCCAGGCGGCAGGATTCACCATCGAACAGGCTCTGAGTGCGCCATTTACCACCGGCTTGCGCGCGGCGCCGGTCAAGGGGCGGCTGTCGTGGGTGGCAAACATTGGCGGACGGCGCAACCTGTGGGTGGCGGAGCCGGCGGCGGATGGCAAGGGCTACGTCTCGCGGCAGATCACGCACTATACCGATGACGATGGTCAGGATCTGAGCGCGCCGGAGTTCACCGCCGATGGCGAATCGATCGTCTATGTGCGCGGCGATGGCGCGCAGGGAGAGACGCACCCGGTTCCCAATCCGGCATGGTTTCCCAAGGGCGCACAGCAACAGATCTGGATCGTGAGCGCGAAGGGCGGCGAGCCGCGCCTGCTGGCCGAGGGCCATGCCCCGGCCGTAGCTCCCGAAGGCAAATCGGTGGCCTATGTGCTCAAAGGCCAAGTCTGGCTCGTCCGCCTGGATGACGAAAAAGCCAAGCCCGAGCAACTGCTGCAGACGCGCGGATCGGCGGGCGAATTGCGCTGGTCTCCCGATGGCGCGCGGCTGGCCTTTGTGAGCGATCGCGACGATCACAGCTTTATCGCCGTTTACTCGCTGGCGGCCAGGTCGATCGTCTATCTCGATCCCTCCACCGATCGGGATGTTGCGCCCACGTGGTCGCCTGACTCAGCGCGGATTGCTTTTCTGCGCATTCCTTCGGACAAAGAAGCACTCCTGTTTGTGCCTCACCGTGCCGGATTCCCCTGGTCGATCCGCGTGGCCGACGCGGCCAGCGGCAAGAGCCATGAGGTGTTCCGCGCTGCCGAGGGCGTGGGCAGCGTTTATCGCGAGACCGATTCGCCTGACCAGTTGCACTGGGCCGCCGGCGACCATATTGTCTTTCCCTGGGAGCGCGAAGGCTGGCTGCACCTTTATGCGGTTTCCGCCGCCGGCGGGATGGCCGCACCGTTGACTCCCGGCGACTTCGAAGTCGAGCATGTGTCGCTGAGTGGCGACCGCAAGACCCTGGTGTTCGACTCCAATCAAAACGACATCGACCGGCGCCATGTTTGGCAGGTCAGCTTTGCCGGCGACGGGTCCTTGAGCCCGCTGCAGGCTGTCACCGGCGGCGACGGCATCGAGACTCAGCCTGTCGTAGCCAGCGATGGCGTCGTGGCCGTGGTGCGCTCCGATGTGCATGCGCCCATGCGCGCGGCGGCCGTCGACAGCGGCAAGCTGGTGGACCTGGCGCCACAGGCCATTCCAGCGGACTTCCCCGGCGCAAAGTTTGTTACACCGCAGCAGGTCATCTTCGCCGCGGCCGACGGACTCGCCATCCACGGCCAGCTCTTTCTTCCCACTGACATGCGTGCCGGTGAACGGCGTCCCGCGGCCGTCTTCTTCCATGGCGGCAGCCAGCGGCAGATGCTGCTCGGCTGGCACTACATGGAGTACTACAACAACGCCTACGCGATGAACCAGTACCTGGCCAGCAAGGGGTTCATCGTGCTCGCCGTGAATTACCGCAGCGGCATCGGCTATGGGCTCAACTTCCGCGAGGCGCTGAATTATGGCGCATCCGGAGCGAGCGAGTTCAACGATGTGCTGGGCGCGGGCCTCTATCTCAAGAGCCGGCCCGACGTGGACGGCGCGCGCATCGCCAGTTGGGGCGGCAGCTATGGCGGCTACCTGACGGCCCTGGCTCTGGCCCGCGCCTCGAACCTGTTTGCCGCCGGCGTTGACATGCACGGCGTGCACGACTGGAACACGGAGCTGCCCACGTTTGTGCCCAGCTACGATCCCCGCGTGCGGGCGGATACGGCGCGGCTGGCCTTTGAGTCGTCGCCAATGGCTTCTGTCTCGACCTGGCGCTCGCCGGTGCTGCTGATTCACGGCGACGACGACCGCAATGTTCCATTTGAGGAGACGGTGCAGCTTGTCGAGGCCCTACGCCGGCAGAAGGTGGACTTTGAAGAGCTGATCTTTCCCGACGAGATTCACGATTTTCTGCTGCGCCGGGATTGGGCGCGGGCGTATGCTGCCAGCGCGGAGTTTCTAAGCCGGAAGCTGGGCGTTGCCGGGCCCGTGGCAGATGTAGAGAAGCGTTGAACAGACCCGGGATTCTTTCACGCGAGGGTGCGATGGAACGCAGAGATGTCTTAAGGATGGCAGGCATTGGAGCAGCCGGCGCTGTAACGCAGGTCGCCGCAGTTGCAATGAACGCGCGCGCTTCTGTCGCCGATGACCTGGCAGGCCAGACCGCCGGCTGGGTCAACGTCCGCCAATATGGCGCCAGGGGCGACGGAGCCACAACCGACTCGCCGGCCATCAATCGCGCCATCGATGCGGTAGCAGCAGCCGGCGGCGGCACAGTGCTCTTCCCCGCCGGGGTCTATCTGAGCTATTCGATCCGCCTCAAGAGCAAGGTCGGCCTCTATCTCGACCATGGCGCGGTCATCCTTGCCGGACCTACGCCGCATGACGGCACAACAACCGGCGGCTACGACCTCGCCGAGCCGCAGGGCGAGTGGGAGCCTTATCAGGACTACGGCCATAACCACTGGCATAACTCTCTGCTGTGGGGCGAGGGGCTGGACAGCGTCTCCATCACTGGCCCCGGCATGATCTGGGGCAAGGGCCTGAGCCGCGGCTGGGACAAGGAGGCGGAGCGGCCCGACTCCAACAAGCCCGGCGTGGGCAACAAGGCCATCGCGCTCAAGAACTGCCGCAACGTGCTGCTGCGCGACTTCAGAATCCTCGAGGGCGGATGGTTTGGCGTCCTGGCCACCGGCGTTGACAACCTGACCATCGACAACCTGCTCATCGACACCATCCGCGACGGCATCGACATCGATTGCTGCCGCAATGTCCACGTCTCCAACTGCACGGTGAACTCGCCCTGGGACGACGCCATCTGCCCCAAGAGTTCGTTTGCGCTAGGCTACGCGCGGCCCACTGAGAACGTGACCATCTCGAACTGCTATGTGACCGGCGACTTCGAGGTAGGTTCGGCGATCGACGGCACCTGGAAGCGGCTGACTGGCCTGCATCACAGTGCAAACGGCCGCATCAAGCTCGGCACCGAATCGAACGGCGGCTTCCGCAACATCACCATCTCCAACTGCGTGTTTGAGAGTTGCCAGGGGTTTGCGCTGGAGTCGGAAGATGGCGCGCTGGTCGAGGACATTACGTTCACTGGCATCACCATGCGCGACATTCGCAGCGCTCCGCTTTTTCTGCGCCTGGGCACGCGCATGCGCGGACCCAGGGATGCCAAGCCCGGCGTGATGCGGCGCGTAATCCTGAGCAACATCACCAGCTCCGGCGCGTCGCCGCTGCCTTCGATCCTCAGCGGCGTTCCCGGCCATAACATTGAAGACATCAAGATCAGCGACGTGATTCTCGAGCAGGTCGGCGGCGGAACCGCGGAGACAGCGGCGCGGGAGCCGGAAGAGCGTGAAGCCGCCTACCCCGACCCCCACATGTTTGGCGATCTGCCGGCATGCGGATTCTTCGTGCGCCACGTGCGCAACCTGGAGATGACCAACGTGGAAATCGCCACCCGCGCCGCCGATGCCCGGCCGGCCTTCTGGCTCCACGACGTCGAGGGCGCGGACTTCTTCCGCCTGCGCGTGCCGCAGGGTTCAGCGCCGGCCTTCGATTTGCGCCAGGTCAAGGAGTTTCGCAGCTTCGGCAGCCGGCAGATGGCCGACGTGACGTTGGAGAGCATAGACCAGCGCAAGATATAGCGCAAGAAAGAGAATCATCATGCCGGAATTCACTACCCTGATCGGCGGATTGGCATTCCCTGAGGGCCCGCGATGGCGCGACGGCCGTCTCTACTTCTCTGACCAGCACGCGCACCGCGTGGTTGCAGTTGGCCTTGACGGCACGGCGGAGACCATCGCGCATGTGCCCCAGAAACCATCGGGGCTTGGCTTCCTTTCCGACGACAGCCTGCTGATCGTTTCGATGCAGGATCGCAAGGTCCTGCGGCGTGCGCTCGATGGCTCGCTCTCCGAGTATGCCGACTTATCCACCCTGGCACAATGGCCCTGTAACGACATGCTTGTGGACAGCGATGGCCGCGCGTGGGTGGGCAACTTCGGTTTTGACCTCCATGGCGGCGCGCCGGCCTGCACAACGGTGCTGATCTGCGTCGAGCCAGGCGGGACTGCCCATGTGGCAGCCGAAGGTCTTGGCTTTCCCAACGGTATGGCGCTGACGCCAGACGGCCAGACGCTGATCGTCGCCGAAACAACCATGAACCGGCTAAGCGCCTTCGACGTCCGCTCCGGCTCGCTGGGCGAGCGCAGGACCTGGGCCGCGTTTGGCCATCCGCCCACATCGACGAACGTAAGCGAATTCCTCACGCAAGTGAATGTAGCTCCGGATGGCATCTGTCTCGACGCGGAAGGAGCCGTCTGGGTGGCCGACGCAGTGCATGGCCGTCTGCTCCGCGTGGCCGAGGGCGGCCGCATCCTGGAAGAGCTCAATACTGGAGTGGCCGGCGCCTTCGCCTGTATGCTGGGCGGCGACGATGGCAGCACACTCTTCGCCTGCGTCGCGCCCACCTTCAATGAAGCCGCGGCATCGGCGCACCATCGCGCTTCGATCGTGATGACGAGAGTCCAGGCTCCGCACGCGGGCCTGCCTTAGGAACGGCACTTGTGGTCAAGCCGCGAAGGTGTTCAATTCCGGACGATGGGTGACAGGATCGGACAGCAGGGAGCATCGTCTCGTTCCTGTGCCCTCTCCATCTGACAGATAAGAATCGCGTTAGAGTACAAGCTCTTTGGCGCTCCACATGCAATTCCCCAGTCGCCGTATGTGGTTCCGGGAGGAGTTGAGGATGGGAAAGCTGGGTCAGGATGTTCGTTACGCGTTGCGGCAGTTGAACCGCAGCCGCGGCTTTGCCGTTGTGGCCATTCTCACGCTGGCGCTGGGCATCGGCGCCAACACGGCCATCTTCAGCGTCATTGACTCCATCCTGCTCGAACCGCTTCCCTTCGCGCACCAGGACCGGCTGGTTCAGCTCATAGCAGGCACCGATGGCAACACAGGCGCGGATTACTACACCTATCCCAAGGGGTGGATTCGCGAATATCAGCACCGCGCGCAGAGCTTTGCCGGTATCTCCGGGTTCACGCTCAACGCCGAATACAACGTGACGGGCGGCGGCGCATCCGACCGCGCCTTCGGCAGCACAGTGAGCACCAACCTGTTTGAAACCCTGGGCGTGCGCCCGGTCCTGGGACGGTTTTTCTCTTCCGCCGAGGAAACCGTCGGTCAGGATCACGTCATCGTGCTCAGCAACGGTTTCTGGCGTCAGCAGTTCGGCGGCGACCCCAACGTCATTGGCCGCACCATGCTGCTCGACGGCGTCAATCACGAAATCGTCGGCATAGCGCCGCCGCAGACACACTTCCCCGACTTCGACACCCAGTTTTGGATTCCCATCGCCTTCAAAGCAGGCGACGCCTACGATCCGTGGGCCCTCTTTAATTACCGGGCCATCGGCCGTCTGCGCGATGGAGTGGCTCCCAGCCAGGCGCAGGCCGAACTCCGCTCCCTCCATCGCGAGATGCTCACGCTGTTTCCCTGGCAGATGCCGGATAGCTGGGCAGACAATGGGAAGGTCAGTCTCCTGCTCAATTCCATCGTGGGCGACGTGCGGCCGCGCCTGCTCCTTCTCTCCGGCGCAGTGGGCCTGGTGCTGCTGATCGCCTGCGCCAATGTCGCCAACCTGATGCTGGCGCGGGCCGCCGCACGCCAGCGGGAGATGTCGCTGCGGTCCGCCCTGGGCGCAGATGGAGGCCGTCTTGTGCGCCAGATGCTCACCGAAAGCGCGGTGCTTGCTGTCCTGTCGGGGGGCTTGGGCGTGCTGCTGGCGGCCATCAGCCTGAATGCGCTCAAGCTGGCGCTTCCTCCGGACACACCCCGGCTTGCCAACCTGGCCCTGCGCGGCGATGTGCTTTTGTTTGCCGCGGCCATATCTCTCATCACGGGAATTCTAGCCGGACTGGTTCCGGCGCTCCAGGCGCGGCGGACGGACCTGCAAGGCGCCCTCCGGATCAGCGCCAGCAACGTCTTCGGAACCGCGCACCGCTTTCGCATCTCGCAGTTGCTGGTGGTGGGCCAGATCGCGCTGGCCGTGGTGGTCATCACTGCGGCTGGAGTGATGCTGCGCAGCTTGGCGCGGTTGGCGAACACGAACCCCGGTTTCCGCGCGCAACAGACGCTGACGGCGCAGATTTCCCTCGATCGCAATGCCTGCGCCAGAAATGGCACCTGCCTGGCCTTCTTCGAAACGCTCCTGGAGCGGGCTCAGGCGCTGCCGGGGGTGGAGTCGGCAGCCCTCGTGGACCAGCTTCCCATGACCGGCTTCGATACCTGGTACGTGTTCGACGCCGAGGGCCATCCGCGCGATCCGCGCCAGTTTCCGATGCAG
>Ga0326727_10019828_pt1 | contig 13436 bp, 8 predicted proteins | sample MB2enrmetagenome_FD_207643 | JGI IMG/M metagenome (GOLD analysis project Ga0326727, IMG submission 207643) | Lab enriched peat soil microbial communities from McLean, Ithaca, NY, United States - MB29MY | ecosystem: Environmental > Terrestrial > Soil > Wetlands > Peat | place: USA: New York... | reverse complement strand
GACAGGCAAACCGGGCTTTCAGACCAACTCTCCCGCCGTCATCCTCGACAGCGGATTGCTGACACTATACTCCGCAACGCTTGTGGACGGAAGGGGTACCCAAAAACCGAGCCGGACTTTGTGTTGACCCCAAGCGCATTAGGTGGTAGGAATTACGCTCGCGGGTGACGGGAAACGGCGCGATCGCTTCGAACTCTATCTGACATTAAGATGGCCGCGATACTCGCCCGGGAGATCAAAATGATGACCATTCGATTCTCACCTCCGGTTGTGAAACTGGCCCTTCTCGCCGTCTGTGCGGGGCTGCTGAGCAGCTTCCTCGAGGCTTCTGGTCCGGAGCCGGCAATGATCGCCCGCGCCGGCCAGGCGGCCGCCCTGATTGTGGTGGGGGACGACGCCAGTCCCTCGGACCGGTTCGTCGCCAGCGAACTTCAGAAGTATCTCGAGAGGCTTTCCGGAGCCAAGCTCGAGATCATCGCCGCCGGTGAGGCGAGCCTGGCGGCAAAAAGCAAGAGCCTTTTGCTGGTGGGCGGTGCGGCGAACAATCCACTCGTGCGCCAGGCGGAGAGCCGGCGGCAGGCCAACTTCCAGGGGCTCAAGCCGGAGGGCTACCTCCTGCGGCGCATCACGCTCGACGGCCGTCCTGCGCTGGTGGTGGGCGGGAACGATGAAGCGGGCACCCTGTACGCCGCCTACGACCTGCTGGAACGCCTGGGATTCGTCTTTCTGTTGACCAAGGACATCCTTCCGCAGCAGCGGCCGGATGTCACCCTGCCCGCCCTGGACGAACGGGTGGAACCGGCCTTCGCGCGGCGCGGCCTGCACATCGACAACTGTTATCCCAATCAGACCCTCTGGTCGCTCGCGGACTGGCGGAAGGTCATCGACCAGATGGCGAAGATGCGCATGAACTACCTCCAGATCTTCTGGTTCCCCAACACGCCCTGGCTGACCTACGAATACCGGGGCGAGAAGAATTTTCTGGGAGACGCTTCCGTGAAGGAAAGCGGCTACATGCTGTGGCGGGAATCGCAGGGTTCGTTCCTGGTGAAGGACATGACGGTGGGCCGCGAACACTTCAAATACCCGCGCATCGCCCCACCCGAGTTGCAGGACGTTGAAGCTCCCGAGCAGGCGTTCGCCAAGGCGCAGGACCTGTTGCGCGCCGTAATCGCGTACGCCAAGACGCGCCACATTGACACCTGGCTGGCGATTGATCCGGTCAGCATACCGCCCAACCTGGGGCGTTTCGCGGGCAATCGCGCCGGCGACCTCCCCTTTCAGCCGGTTCTGGGGGGAGCCTACATGTGCCCGGACGACCCCGTGGCGCACGAAATCAATGAGAGCCGCCTGCGCAGCCTTTTTGCCACGTATCCCGGCGCCCAAGGTTACTTTCTTTGGTTCCCGGAGCTTTATCCCGTGTGTGACGATCCCCGCAGCCGCGCCTACACTCTGCAAGAGCGGCCCAAGCTCTTACCTGACGAGACCCGCCACTGGAAGGCCTACACCGGTTATGAGCGCAACGCCGACCGCGTGGTGGATTCTGACGCCGGATCTTTGGAATTGATTCGCGCGGCGCTGGAGGCGCGGGACCGCGTCAATCCCCAGGCGCAGGTGGGCATTGGCGCTTTCGGACGCGGATTCGTCTACCCACTGATCGACAAGATGTTTCCCAAAAACGTACCCCTTACCGACATGATTTCGCGGGGCATTTGGACTCCCATGGGTGTGCCCATGGGCGATTACGGGGGCATGGGCGAGCGCGAACGCACCGTGATCACGCGCTCCGACGACGATGGCAGCATGCTGGGCATGCAATTCAGCGTGAATATGTACTACAAGGACCGCACGTTCGAAGGCGCTTTGGAAAATGGCGTGACGGGGCACGCCACGCAGGTGAATCGCGCCCGTGGCATGGAGCAGAACGAACGGTTCATGGCGGAAGGAGGCTGGAAGCCACATCTGACGCCGGAAGAATTTTATCGCGCCTACACCCGCCGCATCTTCGGAAAAGCCGCCGCGCCGGAAGCGCTGAAGGCGTACCAGATCCTGGAAGAGAATGAAGAATACCTCAACTGGACGGGCCGTGGAAATTTCCCCTGCTGCGGTTTGCCCCGCGAAATCGGCATCATCCGGGCGTACTCCGAACAGGGTGACCCCTACGATGGCCCGACTTTTCCAGCTTGGGCGGGCTTTCTCGACCGTGTCCGCGACGAACCTATCTACTATACCCATTCTGCGGAACTGCTTCGCGAGGCTTTATCTCATTTCGAGCAGGCGGAAAAGGTGGCGGCACCGGGCAGCCGCGCCGAACTGGATTACCTCCGTAACAAGACGGAGGCCTACGCCATGCACCTTGACACCTTGGTGGCCCTGGACAAGGCCTATCTCGAGTTCGATGCGGCGTTCCGGGCCCGGCCGGGGAACCCTGCGGAGTTCATGCAGAAATTGGATCACAGCCTGGAAATGTTCCGCGAGGCACGTGGGATGACGATCGCCATGGCCACGAAGTTCTCCGAGATCATCGACGATCCCTCCGACCTCGGCGTGCTCTACCGGATCAATGTCTACATGATTGACGGGACGGACGTGGTTCTAAAGTTCATGCAGAATATCGATGACTTCCATCATGGGAAGCCTTACTTGAATCCCGTGCCCCTGGAGAAAATCTTTATGACTTCGCCGCGCATCCAACACGGGCGGCTGTAGCCTGGTTAGCGCGGCAGGGGGCGCAGGCTGGCAAGGAGTTTTTCGGGCGGAAGAGTATTGAGCACGCCCGACTTTTCCATCCAGCCGCGGCGCGCGGTGATGACGCCGTAGCGCATCAGCTTGAAGTGCTGAGGGTCATGCGCGTCGGTGGAGATGATGATCTTCATGCCGCGGTCGCGCGCCAGCTTCACATGGCGGTCGCACAGGTCGAGGCGTTCGGGGTTGCCGTTGAGCTCCAGGATGACGCCGAATTTTTTCGCCGCCGCGAGTACTTTTTCAAGGTCGAATTGGAAAGGGTCGCGCCGCAAAATCTGGCGGCCGGTGGGGTGGCCGAGGATGCGGACGTAGGGATTTTCCAGAGCGCGCAGCAGGCGCGTGGTCATTTCTTCCGCGGGCATGGTCATGCGCGAATGGACGCTGACCAGCACGATGTCAAATTGCTTCAGGAGTTCGTTGGGATAATCCAGGCTGCCGTCGCCCATGATGTCCACTTCCGAGCCCGCCCAGATTTCGATCCCCTTCACCTTCTTTCGTGCGGCGTGAATGCGGCGAATGTGTTCGGTGGCGCGCTTTTCATCCAGGCCGTTGGCGACGGTGACGGCTTTGGAGTGGTCGGTGATGAGGATGTACTGGTAGCCAAGTAGCTTCGCGGCGCCGGCCATTTCTTCGATGCTGGCGTGGCCGTCAGAGGCGGTGGTGTGCATTTGCAGATCGCCGCGGATATCGCCCAGCTCGACCAGCTTAGGCAACTCACCTTTTTCCGCCGCTTCGATTTCGCCCAGGTTTTCGCGCAGCTCGGGGGGAATCCATGTGAGGCCGAGTTTGGCGTAGATTTCCTCTTCCGTGCGGCTGGCTAGATTGTTTTCGCCGTGGAAAAGGCCGTACTCATTCAGCTTCCACCCGTGGCGCTTGGCACGGTCACGCAACGCCACGTTGTGTTCCTTCGAGCCGGTGAAGTATTGCAGCGCGGCGCCGTAAGCGGAGCGCTCAAGCAGTCGCACGTCAACTTGCAGGTCGTTCTTGAGCTTCACGCTGACCTTGTCTTCACCCTTGGCCAGAATCGCGGCGATGCCGGGAAATTTGACGAAGTGGTCAGCGATGCCGGCGGGGTCGCGGCCGGTCACCAGCAGGTCAAGGTCTCCCACGGTTTCGCGTCCGCGGCGCAGTGAGCCGGCCGGCGTGACCTCCTCGACGGCCTTCGCATCGCGCAACCAGGCGGTGAGCACTTCGGCGGTCTCATACGCCGTGTCCAGACGGAATCGGCCCGCGGCGCGACGGAAGGCCTCAATGGCCTTCAGAATGTTCTCCTCCGACTTTTCGCTCATTCCCGGCAAGTCGCGCAGGCGGCCTTCTTTAGCGGCACCTTCCAGTTCGTCAACGCTGCGGATGTTCGCTTGCTGGTAAAACAACCGCACTTTCTGCGGGCCCACAGTTTGAAGTTGCAGCAGGTCGAGCAGGCTGCGCGGGATTTTCGCGAGCTGCTCCTGGTGATAGGTCGACTTGCCCGTCTCGACGAGTTCCGCGATTTTCTTGGCCAAATCGGCGCCCACGCCGGGAATGTCAGTGAGTTTGCGGTTGGGGTCGCGCGCGATGTCTTCCAGGCGCTCGGGATAGCTCTCAATGGAGCGCTTGGCGCGGTCGTAGGCCGCGGCCTTGAAGGTCCACTTGGGATCATCCTGGACAATTTTCATGAGGTTGGAGATTTCCTCGAAGACGGCGGCGATTTCGCGGTTTTCCATCGGAGCCTCCAAGCTGGACGTTGTAAAGGAATATTTTACTGCGAAAGTGCAGGCTGTGGCTCAAACACCTGGGATCGGAGGTATGTTCGCGTCCCCACCCAGATCAGCGCGCAGGTGGCCGCGGGCCAAAGGGCGATGGCACCGATGATGAGGAGGGGGCTTCCCGCGCCAGTGTAAGCGGCGATGTACATGGGGAGTTCGGTCCCCAGGGCCAGGGTGCTGAGATAGAGCGCGACCAATTCACCGGTGGTCGCCTCACGGACTCTTGCCCAAAGATACGTCAAGGGGAGGATCGTCAGCACGAAGTGGTGTGGCCAACTGAAGGGCGCGGCCAGAAGGTAGACGAGCGGCAACAGAATGAGTTCGTCAACCAACCCCTTGGCGACTTTCCGTTTTCGCCAGCACCAGAAGATGAAGCCCAGACCGATCGCCAGACCGCAAGCCTTCTCGAAAAGACTCAGACCGTGGGGCACGGGCCATTCAGTGGTATCGGTAAGCGTGGCGAAATACCTGGGGCCGAACAGCGCATCGACGAGGCCTGCGAATGAGCGGTTGGCGATATTTCCCAGCCCGGAAGAAATGCTCGGGTAGATCGCCGTCAGCCAGGTCTTGTTGGTCTGCCAACCTAATGTCCAGATGGAAGCCCCGGTGAAAGCAACGACGCCCGCCACGTAAGCAGCCAGCCACCGCCACTGCCGGCGCAGGGCGAGGAGCGGCACGGCGACCAGGGGCGAGACCTTTAATACCGTCCCCAACGCGAAGCACAAAGCAGAAGCCATCGGCTTTTGCCGTTGGAGAAGGTACACACCCAGAGTCCAAACGAACAGAATCGGGACATTGGCTTGGCCAAAAACCAGGGTGTTTCTTAAGGGGAAGAAGAAACAAGCTGCCGCGAAAATCAGTGCAAAAGTCTCCAACTCGGGTCCGGAAGGAAGAAGCCTCAAGGTCAGGAAAATAGTGACCGCAGTTAAACAGATGGTAATGAATTGCCAAAGGACATAAGCCCACTGCCAGGGCATCATCGCCAAAGGCGCCATGAGCAGTGCGGAAAAAGGAGGATTGGTGAATTGGAGGATTTCGGGGAAGCCGTTCGCCCGGGCCATTTTCGCCCAGGGTGATGCCGCATCCGCCTCCTTACACAAGAGTGTGTATCCCTGGCTACGGTCGGCGGGCGGGTAGTAGAGAGGCGTGGCGCCCCTTTGCAAGGCAACTTTTCCGCCCAGGTAAAAGACCGGAAAATCAACTGGAATAAGGTCGTTTTCCCTGGTGAAGGCCCGCTCCGCCGAACTCTCGATATCGGAGGTCAGCGCGAGTCCGAGGATCGTCAAGCAGGCAAAGACGGACCATCGGCGCGACGCTCGGGATTTCCCGGATTGTTCTATGTGGTTTTCCAACTTGGATGCCGCTGGCGCTCCTCACGTCCGGCGGCTTGCCAGTCTCCCAGAGATTGGGGCGAATTGGAAGCACGAACTCAAGGCGATGCCGGGGCAGGCGAGGGAGTCGGCTGGTCCGCCCGGACAGGGTAGGGCGACAACCTGGGAGGCGCCTGGTCCGGTTCCGCCAGCCAGACGCGCCTTTGCGGGAAGTAGCGGATTAACTCGGCATTGCCGGAGTCACCCATGTCGCGCGCCCACACGATTTTTGCGCTGTCAATATCCGCCCTATTATAGACCCACTCATTATCCGAGTTATGATCTCGCCTGTAACGCACAATGACGAGATGGTCTCCCGGTAGTGCCTCCAATTGTGCCAGGGCCCGTGCGCGGTCCAGGTTCTGAAAATGCTCGGAATCCCAAGTGTGGTCCCATTCGACAGGAGTGGGAATGTGCAACTGGGGGGCGAAAGCGCGCAGCACGAACAGCAGGACGCAGACCGTCGGGATGGCCCGCACCAACCCCAGCCCGGCAGGTCTCCCCCGCCAAAGCCACAGCCGCAGGTAGCGCATGGCTTGCAGAACCAGCGCATAAATCGCTGCGGTTATAGCTGCCATGTAATGCGGAATAAAGTAGATGGGCAGCGCGATCCCAATAAATGTGGCGTCGAACACCGCCACCAAGAAACCCGTCTTCCCCGAGATCGTCTTCCGGAAAAAAAGCCTGGGGTTGATAGCCAGCATCACCACCAGGGGCAGCGCGAGCAGCGGCCCCAGGAAGAAACAGTAGATATCCCAGACCTTCGCGCCCAACACCAGGAGGGGATTCCTTCGGGCGTCGTTGTAACAGTCCATTTGCCAATCATGCAGATAGAATCGTTCCAGATCCGGGTGATTATACTTGTGCGTGAGGTTAAGAGGCTGCCAGGGAAAATAGGGCACAGCGATGTAGGTGTCGATATTGACCTGATAAGGGATGCGAAATGGGCTACCCGTGACTCTCCAAAAATAGTACGCCATTCCCACCACCGTGGCAGTCAGGATCAGGGCCAGGGGCAGGACAATTCGTCGTATCAGTTCCCGCCAGGGTGGACGCTTCTTTCCCAGAATCCACACCCCCGCCGCAATCGCCATGGGAATGCCGAAGAACAGGCTCTCGTAGGGCCGCGTGTTGGCCAGAAGGGCGAAACCCAAGCCCATCAGCACAGCCTCCCTCAGATGCCTGCGCCGCTTAATTCTGGGCAGCGCTCCTAGGACGAGCGCTCCCCCGATTGCCGCGAGTGCGCCTCCACAGTAGCTGTTCGCCCAATAGCTGAAGGTACCAAGCCGCATAACCGCCAGCAGCCCACCCAGTAGAGCCCAACCCGGCGGCAGCCATCCTTGCAGCATCCAACAGATCGCCGCGCACATGGCGCCCGCGCTGAGCCAAACGCCGATCCAGGGGTTTCCAGCAATGACCTGGCCCAAAGCCAGGATGAGGCCCTGAGCGGGGAAGTACATCGACATGTAGGTGGGTTTCTGATTGATGTGGATGCTCTCAAAGTGAATCCACATGGGGTGAGTCGGATTCGCAATACGGCCGTGCGCGAAAGTATCCGCGGCCAGCAGGTAGCCGAAATCATCATGAAATCCCGGCTTAGGAACCGGCAGGTTGGGCAGCAGGGCGGCGCGTATTGCCATTGCCAGGACGCCCACCGCCAAGACGGCAAGGGCGCGTCTTTGTGCCAGGCGGCTCAGGTATTGTTCGGCGGCCTGAAACCATCGGGAGGGGAAGCTGCAAAGGAAATACGCGGCCACGATCAGAGCGACCACCAGAATGTGCTCGAGGATGAATAACACGCCGCGCCGCCGGGGCTTTAACCCCTACCCTGATAACATCTGTTCCTGTCTTCCCTCTCCATCGGGATGGTCCATGCCCTGCCGCCCTCTTGAGGGTCCCATTGAATGACCAATTGGAAACGAGTGGGGAGTAGTTTAGCATGACTCGTGTTGCAAAAGGGAACCCTTTGCCAGTGACACCGCCACCCCAGGCTGCCGCCGGTTGCCTTCCGCCATAACCAATGGTAGTTTGAGTATGCTCGGGGTGAATGGGATGTTTGGGCGCCTGAGTTTGCAAGTCAAGATTATCGCCATCTTTGCCGCCACCGTCATGGTGGTCCTCGGAGTGTCGACGCTCATCGCCACTTTTCTGACGCGCGATCCCGTGGAAAGCGAACTCTACCACAAGGCTCTGGATCAGGCGCGCCTGACGGCTCATCAGATTGCCGCCCCTGATACGCTGGCAAGACCCGATGTTCTCGTTCCGGCTCTGAAGCAATTGCAGCACGACCTGCCGGGCATCATGCAAGCCGATGTTTTCGTGCATGACCACGATCATCACCTGGTGGCCACTACCAATCCGCACGGCCAGCATTTGGAGCTCGACAATCTCCCCAATGTGGAAAGTTACAACGAGTACTTGCGGGCCAATCCTGACCAGGAGAGCTTTGAAACCGAGAATCGCCGCTCGTGGATCATCAGCACCACCATCAGCGCTCAAGGCCAGCCCATCGGCTGCTTGATTCTAACCGTTTCGCGGTCCAGCCTGAACGCTGTCACCTGGGACCTTGTATTGCGGAATCTGCTGCTGATGCTTGCCAGCTTTGTGGTGGTGGTGCTGGTCATTCACCTCTTTTTCCTGCGCGCCGTGCGGAGGCCGGTTAAGGAAATGATTCGGGTGATGGAGACGGCGGAAAGCGGGCAGCTCAATGTTCGGGCGCGGTTGCAAAGCTGGGATGAGATTGGATTGCTCGCTGCCCACCTGAACCGCATGCTTCGGCGCATCGAGAATTTCAGCAATGAACTGGGCCGCAAAGTGGAGGAAGCCACCGGCGAGCTGGCGCGCGGCAATGAGGAATTGCGGCGCATAAACGAGGAGCTCTTCGAGACGCAGAAAAACCTGGCGCGCTCGGAGCGCCTGGCCGTGGCGGGACAGCTTGCCGCCAGCCTGGCGCACGAAATCGGCACTCCCCTCAACTCCATCTCTGGGCACGTGCAGTTGCTGGCGCGGCGCAAGAGCAATGATGAGTCCACCACCCGGCGGCTGCTGGTGATCGAGAAGCAGGTGGAGAACATCGTTCGCACGGTGCGGCAATTGCTCTCCTGGACGCGTAAGTATGACTTGCGGCTGGAACTGATGGACCTGGGGCACGTGCTGGAGGACGCCGTCCTCCTGTCGTCACCGGTTTTGGACCTGAGAAAAATCCGCGTGCAAACGAAACTGGCCAAAGACTGCCCGAAGATTTACGGTGATTCCGGCTATCTGCACCAGGTATTCTTGAACCTGATTAATAACAGCGCTGACGCCATGCCGCGGGGCGGCCAGCTTCGCATCGAGCTGCGACCGATCGCCACGCGAGAGCCGGGCGTGGACCCGGACGTGACGCCTGACGTAGCGCCGGGCTTTAGCCCGGCACGGGCGCATTCGGGTGCCGGGCTAAAGCCCGGCGCTACGGTTTTGGAGGTGGAAGCCGTCGTCGCGGATACGGGCACGGGGATGCCGCGTGAAACCTTGGCGCACATTTTCGACCCTATGTTCACGACCAAGCAGATCGGCACCGGTGCGGGGTTGGGGCTGGCCATCTGCGAGCAGATTGTTCGCCAGCACGCCGGGACCATTCACGCGGAAAGCGAACCGGGCCACGGAACCACTTTTACGATCCGCCTGCCGCTGGATTGCCGCGAGAAGGTGGAAGCGCCCGTTACGGCGACGGTGGCGAGCGCGTCTTGATGGGTAAATAGTGAAATGTGAATAGTAAATAGTAAATTGCGAATTCCTCCTTGCCGCCCTTACTTCATTATTTACTGGCCACTATTTACTATTTGTGATGGCTCTTGAATATGGAAACCGAAAGTTCTGCGAACATTCTGGTGGTGGACGACGATGAGGACACGCGTGAGTTGCTGCGCGAAGTCTTGAGCGAAGAGGGCTATCGCGTCAACACCTCGGGCACCGCCGAAGAAGCCATGGAAATCGGCCAGCGAGAATTCTTCGAGGTCATTATCAGCGACATGCGCCTGGGGCCGAGCCTGAATGGCCTGGATGTGCTGCGCGCATACAAAGCGATTCAGCCGGAGTCGGAGGTCATCCTGATTACGGCCTTCGGCTCCATGGAAACCGCCATTGAGGCGGTGAAGGCCGGGGCCTTTGATTACATCTCCAAACCCTTCAAGATTGACGAAGTACTCTTGCAGGTGCAACGGGCGCTGGGGAATCGCAAACTGCTGCGCGAGAATCGCAGCCTGAAGCGGCAACTGGGTACTCAGGTACAACTCTCCAGCCTGGTGGGCAACTCCCCCAAGATGCTCGAAATCTACAAGAAAATCGCCATGGTGGCGGACTCCCGTTCCACCGTGCTGATTTACGGCGCAAGTGGGACAGGGAAAGAACTGGTGGCGAAGGCGATCCATTACAACGGCCCCCGCGCCGAGCAGTGCTTCTACGCCGTGAATTGCGGGGCGCTCACCGAAACCCTGCTGGAGACGGAGCTCTTCGGCCACGTGCGCGGATCTTTTACCGGCGCATCGGAAAACAAGCGCGGAATATTTGAGGAGGCAAGCGGCGGAACGGTTTTTCTGGATGAAGTCAGCGAGATGAGCCCGGCGCTCCAGGTGAAAGTGCTGCGCACCCTGGAGGAACAGGAAGTGCGGCGCATCGGGAGCAATGAGGTCGTCAAAGTGGATGTGCGCATCATCGCCGCCAGCAATCGCAACCTGGCGGAATGGGTGGAAGAAGGGAAGTTCCGCCAGGACCTTTACTACCGCCTGCGCGTGATCGAGATTGACATCCCGCCTTTGCGCGAACGCCTGGAGGATATCCCCCTGCTCGTCGAGCACTGCCTGAAGAAGATGGGCCGCGACCGCGAGCACGCTCTTTCCATCTCGCCCCAGGCGCTCTCCGCGCTGATGAGCTACTCCTGGCCGGGAAACGTCCGCGAGCTTGAAAACGCGCTCGAATCCGCCGTGGCCCTCAACCGCACGGGCATGATCGTGGCGGAGGACCTGCCGGACAAGGTGCGCACCGAGACCCGCGAGATCAAACGGTTGGATGATCTCTATGCGGAGTTGCCACCCCTGGAAGAGGTGGAGCGGCGCTACATGGCGCACGTCTTGAAAGTCACCGGCGGCAATAAGGTGAAAACCTCGGAAATCCTGGGCATTGACCGGCGCACGCTGTACCGCAAGGCGGAGAAATATAAGTTGCTGGTTTGAGAAAGTCGGGCACGGAACGGCGAACTCGATTATTCTGGAAAGTGGGCCTTCGCATCAGGGCGAACGATTACTCTTAGGGCATCGAAGGTCGCGCGCCGGTCCCGGGCGAGGGCGCAGCGAAACTGTGGGTGGGGCCTGCGCTCCGCTGAAAAGACGTGAATGGAATGAAGTACTCTCATATTGTCAAATCCGCCGCGAAACACCTCTGGTCGGGCTTCAAGCTCCCCTATATGGTGATGTTTGAAACCACCCTGATGTGCAATATGTTCTGTGAGTATTGCATCTTTGGCGAAGAGGGCAAGTTCAACGACCTGCAGACGCGCGCCACGCGCGACCGCATCTTCAAGCGCATCGACGAGTTTTGCGAGATAGGGATCTTCGCGCTCAGCTTTTCCGGTGGCGAGCCCCTGCTGAACCCGAGCACCTGCGACTACATCGCCTACGCCGCGGACAAGGGCATGTGGACCTCCATGCCCACCAACGGCCTGCTCATCAAGAAATACGCAGAGGGCGTGGCGCGGCTGGATATGCTGGAAGTTTCCATTGACTCCCTCAACGTGCAGCGGTTTGCCAAGCGCCGAGGGCTGGACGGACTTCCGAAGATTGTGGAGAACCTCGACTACGTGCTTGCCAAACGCCGGCCTTTCACCACGCAGATCAACGCCGCGGTAAATATGGAAAACCTCTACGACCTCCCCGACCTGGCGGAGTTCTGCAAGCAACGCCACCTGGTGATGCATCCGGAGGCGGTTCACAACGTCATGCGCGATGGGGAACTGCTGCCCGACGCGGAGTTGCATGGCAAAGATCTCGATACGGTGGAAATGTTTTTGCGCGAACTCCGCATGTCTTACCCGGAGAACGTCCGTTTCTACACTCACTACTACGCCTTTTATCGCCAGGGGGGATTTGGACCGAAGTTCCCCTGCCGGCATCCCTCCAAGCTCATTTCCATGAAGCCGGATGGCTCCATTCACTTGCCCTGCGCGTTCGTGACCCTGCACAAGTCGCAGGCGCCCTTGCGGGAAATTTTCGCCTCAGAAGCGGCGAAGAAAATCATCGCCCAGGAAGCCACTTTGTGGGACTTTTGCAAGGGGTGTAAGATTGGCTGTCCTTATGAAGTGAGTGCCTATACCAACAGCCCCATGCTGGCACTGGAGTCCGGGCTGAACTTTTTGCGGTTGTTGTGAGTACCCCGCGGGAGCGGGAAGCAGAAGGCAGAAAGCAGAAGGCAGTAGGCAGAAGACCCTTTCCTCGATAAGGCCGTGCATGGGCTCATCCCTTGCGTTCAGGGGAGGTTACGAGGTGCATTTGCCCATTGTCTCCGGTGAAGGTTCGGGAAGCCCCACAGTCGGGTGTATGCGAACTTAGATTCTCTGTGTCCTCTGTGCCTTCAAAGATTGAATACCGAGCACACGGAGGGCCTTTGTGGCCTCTGTGTTGGGCCTTTGCTGGCCACGCAGGACACGGAGGCAAGACTACTTTCTGCCTACTGGGTTTGTGCTTTGTCTATCCTAAGCACAGGGGACACCGGGGCAAAAAGGATCTCTGCTTTCTGCATGCTGCTTACTGCCTACTGCCTTCTTGTAGGGTTGGAACCGAATATGGCTCATATCATTGTTGGCAGCCTTGCCGCGTTGGGACTGGCGTTTGGCCTGTGGTTCTGGTGGGCCTGCTCTGAGCCTTCTTCCACCTTCTTCCGCCCGGCGCTGATCCGGGGCCCGCAAGAAGGCAAGCGTATCTCTCTGACTTTCGACGATGGGCCGTCTGAGGAGTTTACCGGACAGATCCTCGATATTTTGCGTGAACACCAGGTCCCCGCCACATTTTTCGTTTGTGGAAGGAACGTGGAAGAGCATCCCGACTTGCTTCGCCGCATTGTGGCCGAGGGGCATGCAGTTGGAAATCACACTTATTCGCACTTGTTTGTTTACTTCAAATCCCGGCGGCGAATAGCCGAGGAGATTGATCGCACCCAGGCAATCATCCAGAAGGTCGTCGGCTTCCGCCCTAATATCTTCCGGCCGCCTTATGGAGCGCGCTGGTTTGGGCTGATACCGACTCTGTTGGAACGAGGCATGCCCCTGATCCTATGGTCCGCCACGGGGTACGATTGGAGGAAAGACGTGCAGGGCATCACCGAGGCCGCCTTGCGAGAACTGAAGCCCGGCGCCATTATCTTGCTGCACGACGGGCGGGAAACGCGTCCCGCAGCCGAAATCGACCGCTCCCGCACCGTCTCGGCTTTGCCGGCGATCATCGCGGGCGCCCGCCAGCGGGGGTACACCTTCGCCCCTCTGCAAGACTTCCTCCCCTCCACTTAGTCCGGACTGAAAATGAGCCCACCAGATCCCACTGGTCCTTCG
>Ga0326727_10019827_pt1 | contig 13436 bp, 10 predicted proteins | sample MB2enrmetagenome_FD_207643 | JGI IMG/M metagenome (GOLD analysis project Ga0326727, IMG submission 207643) | Lab enriched peat soil microbial communities from McLean, Ithaca, NY, United States - MB29MY | ecosystem: Environmental > Terrestrial > Soil > Wetlands > Peat | place: USA: New York... | reverse complement strand
CCCGCCACGAATCGTCCACTCATACGTCAAGTAGCGAACCCATGACCCGAGGAGCCGTATGCTCTAATGCGAGCATGTACGGATCTGTGGGAGCCCCGGGCGGGTAACCGCCCGGGGCCACCCGGCAGATCGCCAAAGCGCTGACCAACACGTGCATCCCGCCCTGGCCCTGTTGGCGGCCCGGCCGGACCTGTTCGCGCGGCAAGGATCGGTCGTGGCCTCGTGGCGGCGCCGCGGGACGCGGACCTACGGGCGATAACCCATGCTGTCCAGACCCCAGAGGAGAATCCCATGCGCAGTAGACACGGAGAGCATCGGGGTCGGAGAGCCTCGTGTATTGAAAGTCTGGCCCCGATCTCTTGGAGCGAAAGCTCCGCCCACTTCAGGCCTGTGGCCGCCGAGGTGGACGGGATCCCCGGTTCACTCCTTGGGGCGGGCAGGGCCGTTGCCGACCTCGCTATAGACGCGCTGGAAGATATCGTTCGCGTAGGGATCGCGCGGATCGCCGCCCCAGAGGAGCACGTCGGCTTGGTTGTCGCGCAGTCCGATCACGGTGTGCGGCCGGAAATAATACGTGCCGGGAACCGGCGGCGGATACGTCAAGTGCGGCAGACGACACTCCGCACATGCCCACCACTTCCACCACGGACTCGTGTAGTCGGGGCCGGGGACAACCTGTATCATGCCGTTGCACTGCGGGGCGCCCGCGACTTGGCAAGGACATACCCCCGGTACGGCAGCCGGCCCCGGCGCGGGGCTCGCCGCTGACGGAGGATTCGCCGGCGTCGCCGCAGGCGCCGGGATGGCCTCCGCAGCCACGCTCAAGCCCGTCCACACCGCCGGCGACAGCAGGCAGAACGCGCGCACTATGCGAACGATGGTCCCCACGACAAAACCCTCCCCGGAAGTAACTTCTCGGCCACCTTCCTCCACACCCACGAACGTCTCGACGTCTACTCGCAACGTCTGAGAGGAACCTGCCTCGGCAGCGGACGGCGTCGCGGCGTCTCCGGATGCAACTTCTTAGTCACCTTCCTCCACGCCCACGACATCCACCCACTAGGCTTGAGAGCAGCCGGCTTCGGCAGCGGACGGCGTCGTGGTCCCATTGCACGTGCCTTCTCAGCCACCTTGCTCCACGCCCACGACGCCCACGCGCGGCTCCTGAGGAGCCACGCAAGAACCACTCCGCCGACTTTGGCTTGTGGGGCAGGTGCCTCGCCGGCAGTTTTCGGGGCAGGCGGGACGCCTGCACCACAAGGCATCGATGAACTTGTTTTTGCGCGGACAGGGACAGAAACCAGGTTCGGCAGCGGACTGCGTCGCGGCCTCACCGCACGTGCCTTCTCAGCCACCTTCTGCCACGCCCACGACACCCACGCGCGGCTCTTGAGGAGCCACGCAAGAACAACGCTGCCGACTTTGGCTTGTGGGGCAGGTGTCTGGCCGGCAGTTTTCGGGGCAGGCATCTTGCGTGCATCTTTCGGGGCAGCCGGGACGCCTGCACCACAAGGAATCGATGAACTTGTTTTTGCGCGGGCAGGGACAGCAGCCAGGTTCGCCACCGGACGGCGCCGCGGCTTCACTACACGTGCCCTCTCAGTAACCTTCTTCCACGCCCACGACACCCACCCGCAACACCTGAGGAGCCTTGCAAGAACCGCTCTGCCGAGTTTGGCTTGTGGGGCAGGCATCTCGCGTGCATGTTTCGGAGCAGGCCTCTCGCGTGCGTCTTGCGGGGCGGGCATGACGCCTGTATTCCTTGGGGCAAGCGGGGCACCTGCATTTCTCAGGGCGGGTAGGACCCCTGTCTTCTTCAGGACAGGTGGGACGCTTCTCGGGGTAGGTAGGACCCCTGTCTTCTTCAGGACAGGTGGGACGCCTACACCACAAGACATTGACGAACTTATCGTTGCGCGGACTCGGGCAGGAGGCAGATTCGGCGATGGACGGTGTTGCGGCTGCCTTGGGCTAGTAGCCTTCCGTGGGTGCCGGAGCGCGCGGCCGAAGACCACCAGTCCGGCCAGGGCCAGACAGCCGCACACGGCCCCTACGGCAGGGCGGAAGAAGCGAACAACCAGCTTGTGTGCGACCCTTGCGAGGTCGAGGCCGCTGGCGACCCAGCCTGCATCGCCCCACGGCATTGGGACCGGCAAGGCAAGATTGGGCTGTAGAGGTCGGGTTGGCGCCTGCTCGGCTCTCGGTGGGGCGACGTCCACGGGTGTCTCAATTGTTCGCGTCGCCAGCGGTGGCCCCTCGGCTATCGCGTGCTGTCCCTTCACTCCCAGTCCGGGAGTCTCCAACGTTGTTGCCGGTGCCCGAGTCGTGTTCCTTAGCGGTTCTAGAGCACTCACTCTCTGGATCGATGGCCTGGGGTCGGTCGAGCTATCGGCGTCGGTGGCAATCGCGGTGCCGGGAAGTTGTTGCTGATCGATCGCGGGCAGTTCGGTCCGTGCTTCCGCGGGGCGGACCGGCGCGAGCGGCGTCTGGGGCGCTGCGGCCGGCTGGCCGGCCGGGGCGACGAACACCGCGGGAGCCGCGGCCGGAGCTGCGGGAGGCGTCTGGCCATTGGCCGCGGGCAGTTCGGTCCGTGCTTCCGCGGGGTGGACCGGCGCGAGCGGCGTCTGGGGCGCTGCGGCCGGCTGGCCGGCCGGGGCGACGAACACCGCAGGAGCCGCGGCCGGAGTTGCGGGAGCCGTCTGGCCATTGGCCGCGGGCAGTTCGGTCCGCACTTCCGCAGGGCGGACCGGCTGGGTGTACTCCACCGGCTGGACGCCGGCCGGCGGAGTAGCTGCCGGATAGCTGGCCTGCTGGGCGCTGGTCGGACCGAGGATACCGCGTGGAGGGCAGGGCGGCTGAGTTTCAGGTTGCGCCAGCAAGGCCGGTCTATCACTGCGTGGTGACGAGTCGGCAGAACCGGGCGGGTTCGGCCGGCCGGCCGGTGCCGCGGTGCCAGCCACTGCGGGCGCCGCAGCCGGGGTCGCGGCAGGCGGCTGGCGATTGGCTGCGGGCACTTCGGTGCGCGCTTCCGCGGGGCCGACCGGCGCGGGCGGTGACGCGGCCCCTGGGGCCGGCTGGCCGGTCGCTACTGGGGCGCCAACCCCCGCGGGCGCTGCAGCCGGGGTCGCGGCAGGCGGTTGGCGATTGGTTGCCGCCACGTCGGCCAACGCTTGACTCCGCTCGGCCACTTGCAACATGGCCTGCGCCGCAGCCCGCATCGTGTTGTCCAAGGTCAAGGCACGCAGATACATCTGTTGGGCCCGCGCGCCTTGCCCGCTTTGCGCCAGCACGTAGGCGACGTTAGCGAAGGCTTCGGCCTCGCTGTTGACGCGTTTGAACAGGCTCAGGGACTCCTCCAAACGTCCCTGTGCGCCGACCGCCAGGGCCAGATTATTAGTGGCCATGGTGATCGCTGCCGGGTTGTTGGCATCCGCCTTCAGCGCCTGGCGGAACAGGTCTTCCGCTTCCTTGAATCTTCCTTGCAGGTAGCAACAGTATCCCATGTCGTTAAGCAGTTCGGCGTCGGCCGGGGTCCGCGACCTGGCCGCGCGGAAGTGCTCTTCGGCTTCGGAGAAACTGCTCCGTTGCACCGCCAGGACAGCGAGTCGATGGTGCAGGCGCGGATCCTGGGGGAACTTTTTCAACAGGGCACAATACATTTGCTGGGCGTCGTCGGTTTCGCCACGGCGCTCGCACAGGCGGGCCATGGCGATTTCGTTGTCCAGCACGCCGTTGGGACCGCCGCCCGGGGTCACGGACGGCCCCGCCTCGGGCCGGGAGGCAGACGCCGGGGCCTGCTGGGGGCCGGAGGCCGGGGCGGAGGACGCCGCAGCGGCAGGCTCCGCGCGGAACGGCCAGCCGTCCGCGGGCCATTTCATGTTCGCGCAGCCCGAAACCGCTATTCCGCTCAGTCCCAGCCACAAACCAAGAACGGCCTTGACGCCCCTCCCCGCAGCCGGGGTTTCCCGAGCTGCCGCGAAGGCTGCACGCTTCGTGCGTCTCAGCAGCCGTCCATGCATTGTGTCGACTCCTCGAAACCCGCCGTCATTCCACCGCGGCCGCGTCGGGCGAAATCGCCACCGGTGCGGCTGCCGGCAGGCCGCTGAGCACGGGCCCGGCCGCAGCCGGCGCGCTGGGCGTGTAACCGCCGGTCCGCCCCAGTCCCTGCTGGTAACTCCGTGCCGCTTCCGTGGCGGTTTGACCGGCGGTCAACGCGGGAGCAACCACCACGCGCTGCTCCGCGTCGGGAATCGCCATGGCAATCAACGCCCGCACCACCACCTCCCGCCGCTGCATGTCCAACTCGGGGCTCGGATTGATCGGATACTTGAACTGCGAATCCGGGCGGACGCTGGTCATGCTCCGCTCGACGATGACGGGCAGGGTGGCGCCCGCGTGCAATCGTGCGGCAATCGCCTTGACGTGATCCTCGCCGCCGAGGTTCAAATGGATGTCGTTCAACTCGAACTCGTGCTGGTAGACGACAAACTCCGAGGCTGCCCCGGCGATTTCCTGGCGGCGCCAGATGACGTCGCTCAGGGTGCCCAACGGCGGCGCCGGCGGGCCGCAGCAGTCCTTCCGAGCGTCGCCGGAATGGCAGCCGCCGGCCAGCGGCGCCAACGCCGCCAGCCAGAGAACCGCCCCGCGTGCGACGTTCCAAGAAGTCCTCATGGCGAAGTCCCCAACATCTGCCCGGATCGCACCCTAACGGGATAGACCGTGCGGGCCGTAAACGTAATACCTCTCGGAGCGCTGGAATGCGGGCCGGCTCATGGCCTCGCCCATGGCCCGACAATTGGCCTGATCCGCGGCGGACCAGCGCGGGGCGGCCACCGTAACCCGCGGGTCGCAGTCGCTCTTACCGACATGAGCCCCGCCCACCCAGAACGACAGATCGCTCGGCTCGGCGATCTCCATCCCCGGCAGGACGAGCGGGGTTTCCTGGGCGTCCATCGGGTGGATGAGCGTGGGGCTGACCAGGATCACCAGCTCCGTGTCGTCCCGCTTGACGGAGCGGTTGGTGAAGAACGTGCCGATCACCGGCAGCTCGCTGAGCAACGGCGGCCCCGCCTTGCTCCCCACCAATTCGTCCTGCAATAGTCCGGCGATGGCCAGCCACTGGCCCTCGCGCAGATCCACCGTGGTGCTGACGTTCTGGCTGTTCAGGCCGGGGATGCCGTCTACGCTGTTCGCCGCATTCAGCGAGGAGACCGACGGGGCGACCACCAGGCGGATGCGGTCCTTGTCGAGGATCGTGGGGGTGAAGTTCAGCGAGGTGCCGAAGGCACGGAACAGGGTATTGACGCCGGAGACCCCGCCGATCCCGACCACGGTCGGCACGGCGAACTCGCCGCCGACGTTGAACGTGGCCGACTGCCCGTTGAGCGCGACGAGATTCGGTTCCGCCAGAATCTTGGAATAGGAGCTGCTGGCGGCGGCCTGAATTGCGAGGCTCAGGTCCTCCGGATTCAATACGGAGCTGAAAATCGTCGAGATTCCCGAGGAGGACGTGAAGTTCGCGTGGCCGGACGCCGCGTGCATGTCCACGGACATCTGCCGCAGAGCGGTGCGGCTGAGCTCGGCGATGCGGACCTTCAACATGACCTGCTTCTCGCCGGGCACGTCCAGCAAGTTGATGAGACGCCTGGCGGGGATGTCCGAGGCGCCGGCGCGCGGTTTCGCGGCCAGCCCCAGGTTGATCTGCCCGCCGGTTTGGTAGCTGCCCTGCCCCGAAACCAGGGCCAGAATCTGCGCCGCTTCCGCGGAGTCCCGCGCCTGGCCGCGAATGATCAGCTTGTCGGCGAAGGGAATCAGTTGGACCATGCTGTTGGGGAACATCTCGTTGATCTTGGCCTGCATTTCGCCGTATTCTCGGGCGGCCTGCTCCCCGGGGGCAGTCTCCGATACGACCGTCACCAGGTAGCGTAGCGCCTTCTCGCCAAACCAGAGCGTGAAGCTCGTTTGCCCGGCCTTCAGCCCGATCAGCTCGAACTCCGTCGGGCTGTACTGGACGACATCCAGGACCTCGGGTTGTGTGACTGAGAAGCGGGTGACTGGGGCCTTGGTACGCACCAACTTGGAACGGTGCAGGATTACCTGCATCGTGGCCTCCGGCTCGAGGATCTCGGCGATGAACGCCTCCGGCCTGGACCCCGCCGGCCTGGCAAGAACGGCTGGCGCCTTGCCGTCGGCGGCCGCGGGCTCGGGGAGCGACGGCAGCGGTGCAGACCATTTCCGCGGTGTCGCCGGCGCCGCCGGCGCCGCCGGCGCCGCATCGTCCGCCGCTTCCCGGGCCCCTGCCGCGGCGAGCCCGACCACGGCTGTCAGGCCCAAGGCCCACAGCGCGACCCCCGTCCGCAAGGCCGTGCTATGTCGTGAAAATCGCTGCAACATGAGGCGGCAACTCATAATCAAGGATGAAACTGTTTCCAGCCGGCCGTGCTAGCGTAGTGATCCAGACTGATGGGGCTCCATCGGTTTGCGCACCACGACCACACCGACCATGCTCGGCACGGTCGGTGTGCTGGTGGCATCCGCGCAAAGACCTCGCGTGTCCTCGTCGGGGACCCAGTTGTGTAGTTTAGTTCGGTCAGGTAAAGCTTGCCGATTAAGCAAATCTTGTCGATTGTATTGCATTTGCCGAAGAGTCGTCCCGGAAACCGGGATTCTCAGCTATATCGAGTGGATCGATATCCCACTGCAAGAGCGGCAGCAGCGTAAACGGACTGAAATTATTCGTGAGCGGGGCGCGGGCAAAGTGTGCGCGACACCAACCCGCGGCCCAAGCGAGCGTAACTCATGCCCAATCCACCGCTTGCGAGCCCAGCGAGCGGTCCGTTGCGAATGGTCCAGCTACTGGACTATCCGGGGGGGCACGAAGCTCTTAAGGTGATCCACCAGCGTTAAAATGAATGGACCCCACAAGATAAGGATAACAGATGGCACCAGGCAAAATACGACGGGAAACAACAAGAACAACTCTGCCAGGCTTGCCTTCGCCTCGGCCAACTGCCGCCGCTTCAGTCGCAAATTGTCCGCGAACTCCCGAATGGACTCGGCGATCCCCGTACCCAAACGCTGGTTCTGACTCACGATGGCTGAGAGCGAGACGACTTCGGGGGCGTCGATCCGGGCGGCGAACTGCTGGACGGCGAACTCGAACGAGTTGATCTCGGCCTGCTGGGCAACAATCAGCAACTCGATCCCCAGGTCCGGGTGGACGGCGATCGTTTCCCGCCCCACCTGGGTCAAGCATTCGCGCAGCGAAACGCCTCCTTCGAGGCACATATTAATGGTGTCCAGGGCATCGGGCAGCGCGGTACGGATCCGCGATACCCGCCGCCTGGCGTTCACGGCCAGCACGACCCGCGGCGCACTCCAGACCAGGATGGCCGTCAAGCCACCCAGCACGATGGTCCAATAGACGGCCTTCCGGCGTGCTGGGCCGAATCCCACGGCGATGGCCCCGGCCGTCAAGATCACCAGGATCGCCAAGCCGTTGCGCAAGGCGGCGAGCCGTTGCCGGGCGCCGGGGCGGTAGTAGCCGGCGCGGCGGAGGTCCTTGTCCAGTTCTTCGCCGCCGGACCACGCTTGCGGCACTTGGCCGGCCAAACCTTCCACCAGGGCGTGGGCAAAACGATCGTCGCTTTCGACCCGCCCCGCCCACCACCTGCCGAGCAGGCCGGCCGCCAGCCATACGAGGCTCACGATGAACAGGAAACTGGCCAGGGTCAGCAGGTCGAGCATTTCGTGCCACCTCGATTCTTCGTCGGCCCTCAGTAGTTCGAGCGGAACAGCCACACCGCCCAACTGGTGCCCAGCACTTGCAGCGCGATGGCGGTGGCGAGCATGATGCGGCCGGAGTCGGATTCCCAGAGTGCCCGGGCGTAATCCGGGTGGCCAAAAATGACAACCACGTCTAGGGCCAGCGCAACCAGCACAATCAGGGCGGCGCTGCCCCGTCCGACCGCGGTAGAGGCCCAGAATTGCCGGTAGAAGTTGGCGTGGTCGCGGCAGACCCGCGCCAACCGCTCCAGGGTGATGGGGAGGCTGCCGCCCCGGCGGCGCTGGACGACGAGCATCATCGCCAGCATGCGGGTTTCGGCCAGCGGCACCCGCCGCACCAGACGGCGAACGACGGTTTCCAGGGATAATCCCATCTGCATTTGCCGGGCACATTGGCGGAACTCGGCGGAGACGGGCTGAAAGGCCGCGTTGCCGACCAGGGCGATGGCTTGATCCAGGGATTCTCCGGCGCGGACGGCACGAGCCATCATTTCCATGGCATCGGGAAGTTGATCGCGGATGGCGCGGTATCTGCGGAAGCGAAGGAAAAACAGTACCCCGGCAACGGCCAACATCCCTACGGCCGCCCCCGTCGCGGCCGCCAGCCAATCCTCCCGCCACAAGAAGACCCAGCCACCCAACGCCAGCCCAACGGCCACCGCCAGCAGCATTGCGGTGTCGGGGGTGAAACCCGAACCGGTTTCTGCGACCAGTCGTGCCAGTCGCGACTCGGTCTGGGCTTCGGCAGCGGCCATCTCAGCCGGCGGCACGATCGGCCCCAGCCGGCCTGTCTCTTCCAGGCCGCCGGCCGGGGCACCCTCTGCGCGGCCGCGAGCCCGCCGCCGCGCCGCCAAGTCCCGCAACAACAGCAGCACCGCGGCCACTGCCAGCGCCGCCCCGACATAGATCACCAGCGCCAACTGGGTCGGATTCATGGTCGATTTCCGCGTGCTGTTGGCGACAATATCGTAGCCGGCACACTCCGCGTGCCGGGTACATTCGGGCTCGGGTGAAACAGGGCGTCGGGCAAATGGATCCCGGCGGCCTCCATGCGGGCCAGACACTGCGGGCGATAACCGCTGGTGTAGAAGTAGCCCTCGGCCACCCCTTGGGCGCTCACCCCCGTCTGCTCGTATCCGAACACGTCCTCCATTTGGTAGACGCCGCCCTGGCTGCCCAGCAGCTCGCAGACCCGCGTTACGCGCCGCGGGCCGCCCGCCAGGCGGGCCACCTGCACGATCAGGCCGATGCCCAAGGTAAGGTAGTGGCGGACGACCGCCACCGGCAGCTCGAAGCCGGTCATCGCCACCATCATCTCCAGCCGGGCCAGGGCGTCCTGGGCGCTGTTGGCGTGGATCGTCGTCAGCGATCCTTCGTGGCCCGTGTTCATCGCCTGCAGCATGTCCCACACCTCGGCGCCCCGCACTTCCCCGACGATGATCCGGTCCGGGCGCATGCGGAGAGTGTTGCGGACCAAGTCGCGCTGCGTCACCTCGCCAACCCCCTCGGTGTTGGCGGGGCGGGTTTCCATGCGGACCCAGTGGCGGTGCTGGAACTTCAGTTCTGCGGAGTCCTCGATGGTGATGGCCCGCTCGGCGGCGGGAATAAAGGAGCTGAGGATATTCAAGAGCGTCGTCTTGCCCGCCCCGGTACCCCCCGAAATGATACAACCGATCCGCGCCTTGACCACCGCCGCCAGGAACTCGGCAATCTCGGCGGTCAGCGACCCGTTGCCCAGCAAGTCGGCAATCTCCAGCGACCGCACCCCGAACCGCCGGATCGACAGCGTGGGACCGTTGATGGCCAACGGCGGAATGACCGCGTTGACGCGGGAGCCGTCGGGTAGCCGGGCGTCCACCATCGGACTCATCTCGTCGACTCGCCGGCCCAGACGCCCCACGATCCGCTGGATGATCCGCATCAGGTGGTCTTCGTTGGCGAAGATGCAGTCCGTCAACTCCAGACAGCCGCGGCGCTCCACGTACACGGTGCCGGGGTCGTTGACCAGGATGTCGCTGACCTCCGGGTCCTTCATCAGCCTCTCCAGCGGTCCCAGGCCGAACACCTCGGCCAAGACCTCCTCCGCCAGGCGCTCGTGATCGAGATTGTCGGGCAAGTCCGCCCGGGCGGCGCAGGCCTCGGCGAGCCACTCCCGCACGTGCTCGGCCAACTCCGGCAAGGCCCCCGTCTGGTCGATCAGCGACAGATCGAGCGACTCGACGAGCCGCTGGTGAAGATCGACCTTCAACTCCTGGAACTGCCGCTCGGCTGCAGCCACGTGCCCCGGCACGCCCCCCGGGGTACCCGCTTGCGGGTCGGGGCGGGAGAGGACACTCAGCGGCTCAGACGCCGTGCGAGGCGTGGTCGGGGTAGCAGGCTCGTAGCTACTCATCCAGCACCACCTTTCCGATCCACGGGTTTCTCGCCCACCCGGCAGCAACCAGGGCCGTCGATGTCTCGACGGTGCACGTCTGCACCACGAGGGTCATCGCGTCTTCGTCCAACTCGCAGTCGACCACGTACCCGGCGACAAAGCCTTGAACCCGGCCCATCGCTTGGCCGGCGGAGGTAGAGTACGTACCGATGGGGAAGATCCGCTTCTGGCCGCGGATGTCCAGCAAGCTCAATTGCAGGGCCTGTGCCTGGGTCAGGCTCGGCGCCGGAGCCGCGCACGCCCACAGGGTTGCGTTGCTCCCGAGCGCGAAACTGCCGCCCCAGGCCGCCAGATCGGCGGGCGCCAACCCGTCGGTGACCTGTTGATCGAGCAGCGCGAAATCGGTCGCCATGCCGGCCAACGAGAGCCAGTAGGCGTTTTGCCCCCCAACAGGAGGGTAGCCCGAGACCCCTGTTATCCGCAGCGTGATCTCGGCAAATCCGTCCGGGCCGACGGTCACTGCGCCTGTCCGCGGGTCGACCGAGAACTGGTCCTGCCCCGGCGGCTGGGCCCCGAAGACGGCCAGCGGCCACGTGATGTTGGCATCGACCAGCAGCGGAACCAGTGGAACCAGGGCCGGCCCGTCGGGGCGAAAACCGTAGACCTGTTGGTCGATCGAGGCCCGCGCCGCCGCCGCCGGCTCGGCATCGACGATGCCAAACAGGCTGCCGAACCAAAGGGCCACCGCTTGGCCGGCACTCCGCCGCCGTACCCCGCGCACCTGGAGCGAATTGACCGGGCCGCTGCCCGTCCACGCGGTGAACACGCCGCCGGGCTGGGTGGGGTCGTCGACCCAGCCAGCCACCACATCCGGATCGGGGCCCGTCGTCCGCAAGACTGCGTCGGTGTTGGCGTTGAAGAAGACCGCGGCCTGCTGCTGGGCCTCGGCAACGCGGGCGGCCACCACGTCCGAACTGGTGACCCCCGGGTCCAGCAGTTCTGCCGCGCCGGCCAAGGAGGCAGCCTCACATGCCTGCTGCAACTGCAGCCGTTGCGCCGAGAGCCACGTCAGGTTCAACGCCAGCGCGAGGGCTCCCACCAGCACCCCCAACGCCGCCAGCAGCATCAAGACGACGGCGCCGCGCCGGCGGTCCGCCCGGTTAACGGGTGGGCCGGGCGCTAGGCAAGTCGGATTCGAACGCGCAGCAAGCAACTTGGGCATGAGACGCAGCGGTCCCGCGGCTAGGGGCTGTCTTGTGGAAGTTCCTCGTGAAATGGCCCGTCGGAATGCTCAGGCTTGGCCGCAGAGTCCCCCGGGCCATGGCCTGGGCGAACTCCCGCAGGCACGCGTTCCACCGGCGTCGCGCCCTTGCCCGCATCCTTGCCCAACTCCTTGCCCATATCCTTACCCAAGTCCTTGTTCGGGTTCCCGGCATCCGCGTTCGGGATACCGGTCTGGCCGACCAGCGTCCCGTCGACGAAGCGATTGATCTGCACTCGGCCACGGCGATAGATTGCGGTCTCGAAGGGAGGGACTGGCGGCTGAATCCCGAGCAGTTCGGCCAGCGTCGCCGGCTTGGGGACGGCTCCCGCTGGGGCAGCGGCCTGCCCCACGCGATTGTCCGGCGAGGTCACCAGCCACAGCTCGCCCCGCCCGTCCACCGCCGCCAGCACGTCCGACTGCTCGGTCGGCACCGCCAACGTCACCACGCTGAACCCTGCCTGGGGGGTTGTTCCTCGCCTGCCCGACGCGGTCGCATCTGGACCCGGCGGGCCAACTATCTCCAGCACCTCCAGGTGTTCCAACAACGTGACGGTCTTTTCGGGGATGGCAGGCTGACCGGACTTCGCTGGGCGAGGCTGGACACGGAAGACGATGTCCACCCAGTCGCCGGGCTGCACGCGCCCCTCGTGCGTCTGCGGCACGCGCAGCGGGATCGCCCGATAGCCGGGCTGCAGTTGGTCCGACAGCGAAGGTCCCGTCCCCTGCAAATACAAGTCCGAGCTCAAGAAAGGACGGCCCTGCGCCACCGCCCCCTTCAAACGGCGGTGTAGCACGCTCTGGGGCGTCTGCATGATTAGCTTTCCCGCGTAGCGGCGGCTCAACTCCACGTATTCCTCACGGGACATGGACGTCAGGACGATGTCGCCGGGGCTGACCAGCCGGCCCGCCGGCAGGTCGGTGCCGGCCAGCGGCACCGTCCGCGGCGGCGGGGCGTGCGGCGGCGGGGGCGCAACGGGCTTTTCCTGCGACAAGTACGCGCGGATGCCGTAAGCCGCCACGAGCCCCGAGAGAATCGCCAGGATCGCGATCGATATCGTCGTTTTCGAGATGGTTTTCGCCACGTCAGCACCTTGTCAGTTGTCAGTTGTCAGTTGTCGGTTGCCAGTTGTCGGACCGCGGACCACGGACAACTGACAACGGACCCCTACTGTTTCCGCATCACCGTCTGGGCGGCCAGTTGCTGGCCTTGCAAGCTCAGGCCCACGACCCCGAGGAGGTCGGGAGCAGCCGCTGTCATCGGCACGGTCACTTGCACCCAAACGGGGTCACCCGCATATTGGCCCACGTCGTAACTCATCTGGTAGGCGGCAACCATCGGCACCCTGTCCAGCGCCTGGGCGGCGGCCGCCTGCATCGCCTGGTCCAAGGCCGCCGAGTCGCCGACCGGCAGCGTGCCGACGCGGCAGGCCGCGCAACTGGCGGACTGGACGCGTTGGAGCCCCATCATCAAGAAGCTGAACTCGACGACCGCCAGCAAGATGATCGTCAAGATCGGCAGGACCAAAACGAGCTCGAGGCTGAGCAGGGCCCCCAGGCGGCCCCTTCGCCGCGCTCGCCGGCCCCGGCAGGCCGCTCCCGTCTCAGGCACAAAGCTGATTGCTTCCGCCGCATCCGCCACACATCACCTCCTCCGCCGGTCAATTCGGGCTGACCCAGGGGAGGGTGTAACCAACCCATTGAAGGACCAGCACGCTCCAAGTGGCCAGCGCCACCGGAATGGCGAAATGCACCCCGAACGACTTGCGGAACTTGGCCCAGCCCTTGGCCGGCGGCGCCCCCGGCTTCCCGCCGGCGTCGGCCACCGTGGGGACAAGCCGCCGGAGCTTCGTTGGGTCTGCTCCCAGCAAGCGCAGTGCAAATACTCCCAGGGTGTACGCCAAGGCGAATAAGGCACTAAGCGCCAATGCCTGCAACGTCAAGCGCGCGCCCAGCCAAGTCCCCACGGCCGCCATGAACTTCGTGTCACCCCCGCCTGCTCCACCCACGAGCCAG
>Ga0326727_10019826_pt1 | contig 13437 bp, 12 predicted proteins | sample MB2enrmetagenome_FD_207643 | JGI IMG/M metagenome (GOLD analysis project Ga0326727, IMG submission 207643) | Lab enriched peat soil microbial communities from McLean, Ithaca, NY, United States - MB29MY | ecosystem: Environmental > Terrestrial > Soil > Wetlands > Peat | place: USA: New York... | reverse complement strand
AGCTGTTTATCCAAGCGGGAACGCGCTGCCCTCTGGTCCGCGCGAACGGGAGTCACGCGTGCTCTGGAAGTGTGGCCCAGTCGGCCGGTTTTGATGGTACTGAATTATCACCGCATCGGCGATGCGGAGAAAACGCCATACGACCCTGGCACTTTCTCGGCGACCACACGGCAATTCGACGAACAAGTGGCCTGGCTAAAGAAGAGATTTCCGATTGTCTCGCTACCCGAAGCCGTCCAAATTGCAACCGGGAAACAGCCCATCCGGCGAACCCATGTGCTTATCACATTTGACGACGGTTATCTCGACAATTACCAGGAAGCCTTCCCGGTTCTCCGAGGGCACGGGGCTCCGGCCACCTTCTTTCTGCCCACGTACTTCATCGGCAGCGGCCATCTGCCCTGGTGGGATGCGATCGCCTATATAGTCAAGGGAAGCCGGAAACCGCGCATCGAAATGACGTATCCCGAGGCCAGGACATTCAACATCGAGGCCCGCGGATTGGCGCCGACGATCGCGGACGTCCTGCTAGTGGCCGTCAAGCCGGAGAATAAGAATAACGAGATGTTTCTGGCGAAGCTTGAGGAAGCCTGCGAATGTTCCCGGCCGGCGGGAGATGCAGAGCGCTGTTTCCTGAGCTGGGACGAAGCGCGCGAGATGCAGCGAGGTGGGATGTCGTTCGGCTCGCATACTCATTCTCACGAGATTCTGTCGACTCTGTCCGCCGCCGGTCAATACGATGAATTGGTGCAATCGCAGAAGGTGCTGCAAGCCGAACTGGGCGAGGCGATTGACGTGCTTGCTTACCCCGTGGGGCTGCGGCACACGTTTTCCAACGAAACCATCGAGGCGGCCCGTTTGGCGGGATACCGGTCGGCCTTTTCTTATTACGGCGGAGTCAATCGTCCGGGGCAAACCGATGCTTTCGATATCCGGCGCTGCCCGGTATACGGCCAGAGCCTGAATCAGTTACGGCTCCAGGCGGCACTCGGGTTGATTTCCGGGAAGGGATGGTACTAGCCGAATCTGCAACCTGTCTTGCGCTCCAGAAGCTTTTGGTAGATGTCGGCAGTCCGCCGGGCCGCGATTTCAATCGTCAGGTTGTCGCGGACAAAGGAAACGGCTCGCGAACCCAGGTCGCGGCGCAACGTATCATCAGTAATCAGACGGCCCAGTTTATCCGCGAGGTCGCCCGCATTGCCGCTCTCGAAAAGAAAACCGCGCTCATCCTGCGCGCCGATTAATTCGGGCGTTCCCCCGACGCGGGAACCCACCACGCAACAACCCGACGCCATGGCCTCCAGCAGCGAGTTCGAAAAGGCTTCGGAGTAAGAGGGAAGGACAAAAATGTCCATGGCGCGAAGCCATGTGGCGACTTCTCTTGTCGCCGGGATAAACATGGTATCGCCCGTAATGCCAAGGCGCGCGGCGTTCTCCTGAAGCTTGGGCAATTCGGGGCCGCTGCCTACCAACAGCAGCTTCATCCCGAGCTTCAACTTGCGGACCATCGCAAACGCTTCCTGGAGCAGCGGTAAAGCTTTCTCGGGCCGCAAGACGCAGACCGTCCCGATGACCAGCGATGCGGAAGCGACGGCGTCCGGCCGCGCGGCGTCAGGTGCGGGGTGAAACTCGCCAGTGACGACGCCGTTGTAACAGAGTTCCACGCGATGCGCGGCGATGCCTTCGTCCTCGATCATGTAGCGGCGCATGGCTTCGCAATTGACCAGAACCGCATCGGCGAAATGGTCGGACAGGCGTAAAAGGTGTTGAGTGCGCGCATCGAACAGGTCACGATAGCTGAGCTGGCTGCCAATCACCACAGGTACGCCGGCCAGACGGCCCGCCGGCAGCGAGAATGCCCCACTCGGATCGTAAGAATGCACCACGCGGATGCGATGCTCTTTGATGTAGCGCCGGAACTTCAAAACGCAACGGATGCAGTTGGTTGAGATCATGGATCCGAGCGGCACGTGCAGGATCGGCACGCCCGCCGCGCGCAGTTCTTCGTAGCGCAACCCTTTGGCGCAGTAGGTTGCGACATGGGGAGTAAAGCGCGCCCGGTCAAGGTGCATGGCAATCTTGGCTACATCGCGCTCGACTCCGCCCTGGTCCAGTTCGCGTGCCATGAGGAGGACTGGAACGGGAGTTTCGAGCGTAGTCACGCCCGCAACGTCCAGACCGCGCCGACAGCCGCGCCATTCAGCGCATTTTTAGCGGTCAGATCTTCTTCAATAGCCTTGAGGTGGTCCGGCAGGTCACTGGCAAGCATTCCAAAGAATCCATAGGCTCTTTGCGAAAGGCAGTCATAATCCGGCAACTGCTGTTTCAGGTGTCGGATCGAGATCCCGTCTCCGCTCCCCACATGAATATCGGTGATGGCGTAGATTTCGAGAGGCGACAAAGGCGTTTCGATGAGGCCTTTTTTCAGGAGGACCTTATTGGTCTTGATCAGGTAGTTATCTCCCTGTTTCCCAGTGATTTCCCGGTAGAGACGTCCGATGGCCCGCTGCAGCAGGTTGGGCTGAGGGTCCCGGGGCGGCGGCAGTTTTTTTCTTTGCAGGAATTCTGGATCGGAAGCGTAATCTCCGTTGGGGTCCTGAAGATGCAGGAAAACGCCCGCGGGCGATTGATGAAGGCGCACGGATTGCAGGAACCCGCTCAAATCGGGGATGTGGTGGAGGACGGAACAGGTGATGATCAGGTCGTAGGTTTCGCTCTCTGGAAGATCGCTGAGCAGTCCCTGCCGGGATTGGAAAGGGATGTTCCAGGTGGAGGCTCGACGAGTGGCCTGACGCAACATGGCCGGGCTCGTATCCAATAACTGGATACTGCTGATTCTGTCTCTAAATTTCGTTCCCAGAATACATTGCGTGGCCAAACCGGTGCCGCACCCGATATCGAGCAGCCGGTATTGTCTGGCAGGATCGGGGCGGGTGCGGAAATAGTCGTCAACCAGCAACTCGAACTGGCGGGGCAGACTGTTCCACATATCCGCATGTTCCCGGTCATAAACCTCGGACTCAAACTCATGAAACGTGACATTTACCGCGGCATGAAACTCCGCCGGCGTACACTTGACTCCGTGCCGGCTCATGATGGATGTAATAGGCTGAAGTGTTTCCGTTGGGGAAGCGTCCATTAGACAAATTACCTGCGATACACCATTATGCTAAATCGCAGCCCAACAGAGACCAGAGTATACAATGGAAGTACCAGTCCCGCCAACTTACCGTCGCGCATTGCGTATCGCGCAAACAATTCACTATGATTAAATTTCGATGCCTTGGTCATCGTTCGCCAAGAGCCGTAGGTAGATTACGTGACCATTACAGAGGCCCTGCAGATCGCGCAAACCGCTCCTGCCGCCGCACCGAAATTTGACGTCAAGCTGGCTTGCGGATTTACGCCGCTGCACCTCCAGACATTACTGACGGCAGAGGTGCAACAGCGGGTTCGCGGCCGTAAGGTAGCCATCTCATCCGGATTATACGGGGATCTGGCTGGTACCCTGGAAAGCGTCGCAAGGGGGGATGGCGAGCAACCCGACTGTTTGGCCGTGGTAATCGAGTGGCCGGACCTTGATCCACGGCTCGGTTTCCGCAGCGCGGGATCCTGGGGTTCGGGCGCGGTTTCCGATATTGCGTCGAGTGCTCGCGCCATGCAGGCGCGGATCGTCGAGGCCCTTTCGCGGGCGCCGGCGGGGATACGCATCGCTGTTACGCTGCCCTCGCTGCCGCTGCCGCCGCTGTTTCATAGCTGTGGTTGGCAGGCTTCCGAGGCGCAATTACTGTTGGAGCGCGACATTCTGGGGATGGCCGCGGAACTGGCCCAAGGGATGCGTGCGATGGTTGTGAACGGACAGGCGCTGTCGGAAAGTTCCGCGGCGGGGCAGCGTTTTGATCTGAAGTCCGATCTCTTAACCGGCCTGCCCTATACTGTCCAGCACGCCGGAGCGGTGGCTGCCGCTCTGGCAACCGCTCTCGTGCCTCCCGCGCCGAAGAAAGGCATTATTTCCGACCTGGACGATACGTTGTGGAGCGGAATTGTGGGCGAGACCGGTCCGGAGGGCGTTTCCTGGGACCTGGCCAGCCACCATCAACTGCATGGGCTATACCAGAAGATGTTAGCGTCCTTATGCGAAAACGGAGTTCTGGTTGGGGTTGCCAGCAAAAATGATCCCGCCGTGGTAAAGAAGACCTTCGAGCGCGCCGACCTGCTGATCCGTTCCGAGCAGGTATTTCCTTTTGAAGTTCATTGGGACGCCAAATCGGGCTCGATCGCGCGCATTCTCAACGTGTGGAATATTGGAGCCGATGCGGTGATTTTCGTGGATGACAGCCCCATGGAACTGGCGGAAGTCGCGGCTGCACACCCCGGGATCGAATGTATCTGCTTCCCCAAGAGCGACTATGCAGCCGGACTTGCCATGCTGCGGCGTTTGCGGGATCTGTGCGGGAAGGAGCGTATCTCGCAGGAAGATACCATCCGGCTGGAAAGCATCCGCCGCGGCGCCGAATTTCAGGAGCAGGCAGCCGGCGGCGCTGCTCCCGAACAGTTTCTGCAGCAGTTGAACGCCACTATTTCGATCGATTTTGATTGCGGCTCCGAAGCGCGGACGCTGGAGCTCATCAACAAAACCAACCAGTTCAACCTGAACGGCATCCGGCTCACGGAGGCAGACTGGCAGAAGCGATTATCGCAGCCAGGCGCGTTTGTGGCCGGAATCAGCTATGAAGACAAGTTTGGTATGCTAGGGACCATCGCTGTCATTCAGGGTTTGGAGCGGGAAGGCGTGTTGCATGTCCCTACGTGGGTGATGAGCTGCCGGGCTTTCGCCCGCCGCATCGAACATGGTTGCCTGGCGGCGCTGTTTGATCGATTTCAAGCGAGCCGTGTCGAGTTAGATTACACCGCTACGAGCAAGAACGGGCCCGTGAAGGATTTCCTCTTAGCGATGCTGGGCGAGGAACCCACCGGTCCGGTACGGATCATGCGGCGGCAGTTCGAAGCGCAATGCCCGCCGCTTTATCATACGGTTCGAGAGGTGAGGAGGACTTACGCAAGTGGATGACGTCAAGAAAAGGCTGACCGGATGTTTTCAAATCGTGTTTCCGGACATTCCGGAAGCGCAGATCCCCCTGCTTTCGCAGGCCAACACATCAGCCTGGGATTCAGTGGCCGCGATTACTCTGTTAAATGTTCTCGAAGAAGAGTTTGCCGTCGAGATGGATCTCGACCAGGTGGCTGACCTGAATAGTTTCGAAAGAGTATATGCACACCTGCAAGAGCGGCTACAGGCGGTATAACCGTGCACTTGCACCACATAGGTTATGTCGTTCGCGATATCGGGTCCGTAATGGAGGGATTTTGCCGTTCGCTGCGGGCTCAATGGAATAACGTAATTTACGACGACCCCCATCAGAAGGTGCGAGTCGCATTTCTGACCACCCGGCCGGAAGATGCACAAATCGAACTCGTGCAGCCTGCCGGGGAGGATTCTCCAGTCTACCGGTTTCTGCACGAAAAGGGCGGCGGCTTGCATCATGCCTGCTATGAAGTACAGCATCTTGAGGAGCAGATCACGGAAATGCGCTCGCACGGCGCACTGCTCGCCAAGCGGCCCAAACCCGCGGTCGCCTTCGACGGCCGGCGCATCGCCTGGGTGATTACCGCCGAAGGTTTCGTGGTAGAACTGCTGGAAGCGGCGTGTTAGATTCATTCCTTCTCAAAATCAGGCGGGCCGAGACACCGTTTTACCGGCGTTTGAAGAGCATCGCCAGCGGAATCCGTACGTGCGTCCTTCCCGTACCCCGGTTCCTTCATCCGGTGCTGCGCGTACTGTTCGAACTCCAGCAGCGGATCCGGGTGGGTTTTCTGTGGCTGCTGACATTCTTTTATATCGAGCCGCTATTCCGAGGCCGCTGCGAATCGATTGGCAAGCGGTTCCGGGTCTGGCGCATGCCCTACATTACGGGTCATACCAAGATTTACATCGGCGATGATGTCAACTTCTTCGGACAAGTTGATATTTTCAGCGGGCGACTCTTCGATGAGCCCAAACTGATCATTGGCAACCGCGTCGATCTGGGTCACGGCACCTTGTTCATCGTCAACAAGGAGATTGTCATTGAAGACGATGTCAACGTGGCCGCCGGGGTGCGCTTCTTCGATACCGACGCCCACCCCCGTGACACCGCGGACCGTATCGCCGACCTGCCGCCGCGGCCGGAAGAGGTGAAGCCGGTGCGCATCGGGCGCTATGCCTGGATCGGACACAATGTTTTCGTGATGAAAGGCGTGACCATCGGCGAAGGCGCGGTGATCGGGGTGAATAGCGTAGTGGTCTCGGATATTCCCGCCTATTGCGTCGCCATGGGCAATCCCGCCCGTGTGGTGGTCAAGAACGTCTCGAAACCGGTGGAGAGCGCGGAAACGCAGGCGCAGTAGCATATGACCATTCCCTCGCTTTCCGTTGTCATCCCGGTCTATAATTCGGAGCAAAGTCTGCCGGTTCTGGCGGAGCGGTTGCAGGCTGTGCTGCCTTCCCTCGCGCGCCAGTATGAAGCCGTGCTGGTGAATGACGGCAGCCGCGACGAGAGCGCCGCGGTGATGGACCGTCTGGCGCAGCAATACCACTGGATCCGGCCCATCCATCTGATGCGTAACTACGGGCAGCATAATGCTCTTCTTTGCGGCATTCGGGAAGCGTGTTACGAAGTGATCGTCACCATGGATGACGACCTGCAGAATCCTCCCGAAGAAATTGAAAAGCTGGTGCGTAAACTCGAGGAAGGCTATGATGCGGTGTACGGCTATCCGGAGCAGGAAAGTCACGGCTTTCTTCGCGACCTCGCCTCGAAGATCACCAAGATCAGTTTGCAGAAAGCCATGGGAGTCCAGACCGCCAGCCGGGTGAGCAGCTTCCGCGCTTTTCGCACGCAGATCCGCGATGCGTTCAGCAGCTATCGTGGAGCGTTCGTGTCGATAGATGTACTGCTCGGTTGGGGAACTACCCGCTTCGCCGCCGTGCCCGTCAAAAACCCGCCACGCACGCTGGGCGTGTCCAATTACACCGTTGGCAAATTGATCGTCCATGCGCTCAACATGACGACCGGATTTTCCACGCTGCCGCTGCAGATGGCGAGCGTGCTCGGTTTTAGCTTTGCGTTATTCGGTGTCTTTGTTCTGATTTACGTCGTCGGACGATATCTGATCGAGGGCGGCAGCGTGCCCGGATTTCCCTTCCTGGCGTCAGTGCTGGCCATTTTTTCGGGTGCTCAGTTGTTTGCTTTGGGGATCATCGGCGAATACCTGGCGCGCATGCATTTCCGCTTGATGGATAAGCCTTGCTATACCATCCGCTCCGCGGCTTCAAAAAATCAGGGCGCGACGCCGTAGACGTTGTAGCCCTCGATCGACCGTATGGGAAAGATGTGCGGCGGAAGCGCCGTGCGCCATTGCGGCCTCCAGAAGGCCAGTTCCTGATTCGTCAAAACAATACAGCAGGCATGGTACTTTCGCATGTACGCGAGCAGGTACTGATCGTCCGATTGCGGAATGGCCAGCGCCTCGGCTCCGGTGTAAAGGCTGTAGAGGTAGGGGTGGAAGCCGACGACCACGGGTGCGCCATGGCTGATGGTTTGATTCACTGTGTTGGCAGCGCGCATCAGCGGGACTTTTTCTTCCGTATCGGGCCGGCGGAATGCTTCGGCAGTCCTGATGGCCGACGGCAACATAGCGAAGATGATATAGATCGCCGCCAGAGTCAGCAAGGCGCGAGCGAGCAGACCTTCGCGCCATCGGAGGTTGGAAAGAACAGAAAAGAGCCAGGCTGCGAATAGTGCGTACCCGGGCAGAAAGTAGCGAGGTTCCATCAGGTTCCCCATGCCCGACATTAACGCGGTGACCGTCAGCAGGTAAACTCCGAAAGCGGCGCCTTCGCGATTCAGGAGCGTTCTCCACCGGCACAGCAGAACTCCGGCGGTGAGCAAAACCACTGTCAGGAGCTTTATATAACTCGCACCGGCAATGCCGACCGCCAGGTTGACGAAAAACGGCTTCAGACTATGCGCCCAGTTGTCCGCAATCACCACGGGATGCTCACGAACGAGGACCCCAAGCGGCAATGGCTTCTCTGGTGAAAACCAGGCCCGCGCCGCGGTCCCGTCAATCTGCCGGTAATAGAACGTAACGGAGGCCAGATACTTATCGTCGCTGCGGAACGGATCGCCCCAGGTGTGCAGGTTGTGGATGAACCAGGGCACGCCCACCACGAAAGCACAAGCGCCCAGCAGGAGGACGCGTACGGCTCCTCTGCGCCATCCGGATCGCAGCAGCATCCAAACGGCAATCGCAGGAAGAGCCGAAATGGCCATGGAGCGGGCGAGCCACGCCAAACCAAAAAGGACTCCCGCTGCAGCCACGGCGCCTGCACCTTCGGCGCAGAGCAAAAGGGCCAGCGCGCACAGCAGGAACATCAGCGAAAACTCGTCAGTAACGTTCTCCCAGGAGAGATCCCAAACGACCGGAAACAGCGCGACTGCGAAAGCGATTCCCGCAGCCCGCAATGGAGCTTTGACAAAACGATTGACGATGATGGTCAGTGCCAGAACGACACCGGCTCCGGATAGAGCAGAAATGAGAAACCCCGATCGAATCACATCGCAGCCAGTCAGACGCGACACAAGTGCAATCGTGACCGGATACAGGGGGTTGGCGTTATGAAATGGCATCGGCAGATGGTCAGGCTGAAGAAAGACCAGCCATAATGCATCCAGCACGAAACCTTTTCCGGCGAGCAGATTTTTCGCCACTATCGCCAGGTAGGCGGCGTCATGCGACATACCTTGCGAGGTCCACGGATTAGCCGGCAACAGCGCGACCCGGATCACAATGTAAACCAGCAACAGAATCGCCACGATTTGAACTTCGCGCCGCCGTTTTCCCTCATCTGCCGCGCTCTCGATTGGTGTCAAAATTACTGGTCTCCAGATCCAAAAAAACACCACATTATAACCCACGGCCTGGTAACAGAAGAGTCAGTTCGGGGAGTGCTCTATGATAGATTACTCGTGGCCCTACCTATATCCACTTGTTGCCGTTTGCTCGAATGGGATAGCGATTTCTTTGGTTTTCGCATCGCCCGGGTCGAGGGAGACCGGCTCTCGAAAAACCAGCTTCCGGCCATACTGGACTGGTGCTCAGCTCAACAGATCCGCTGCTTGTACTTACTGGCGGCCGCGGCTGACCAGGAAACGGCCGGCGTTGCCGCGGATTATCAATTTCGCTTTGTCGACATCCGGACCACGCTAGAGGCGGATGTTGGCGGCGCCGGATCGGGCTCCCCGAACGTCCGACTCGCGACGTTGGACGATATCGAGCCACTTGCCGCCATCGCCCGGACGAGCCACACGGATTCGCGCTTCTATTGGGATGAAAACTTTCCACGCGAAAAATGCGATCTCTTGTATCAAACATGGATCGAAAAAAGTATTCGCGGCTACGCTAAGGCCGTCCTGGTAGCAGAACAGGAGTCCAAACAGGCCGGCTATATCACGTGCGACTGGAGTGGGGAGACAGGGCAGATCGGTCTCATCGCCGTGGCCGATTGGGCCCGGGGTAAAGGGTTGGGCGGGATCCTTGTGAAATCTTCGGTCAAACTGTTCAAAGAGCAAGGCATGAAACGAGTGATTGTGGTCACCCAGGGTCGTAACGTCCCGGCTCAGCGTTTGTACCAGCACTGCGGTTTTTTGACCAGTTCGGTCGAAATCTGGTATCACGCCTGGTTCCCGCTATCGCCTGCTATGATCGCGGAGGGTCGATGAGCGCCTTTCGTATTCCTTTCAATAAGCCTTGCCTGACCGGCAAAGAGTTACTTTACGTTGCCGAAGCCATTCTCCGCGGCCACGCCGCCGGCGATGGCGTTTTTACTCATAAGTGCCATGAGTTTCTTCAGGAAGAGTTTCAGGTGAAAAGGGCGCTCCTGACTACGTCGTGCACGCACGCGCTGGAGATGGCGGCGCTGCTGCTGGAGATCCAACCCGGAGACGAGGTCATCGTGCCTTCGTTTACCTTCGTCACCACCGTCAACGCCTTCGTGCTGCGCGGCGCCAGGCCCGTTTTTGTCGACATTCGCCCTGACACACTAAATATGGACGAGGCTCTTCTTCCACGACTCATCGGACCGCGCACCAAGGCAATTGTTCCGGTGCACTATGCCGGGGTGGGCTGTGAAATGGACTCGATTCTCGAAACCGCCCACAACCACGGCGTCGCAGTGGTCGAAGATAATGCGCACGGTCTGTTTGCCCGCTACAAAGGACGCTATCTGGGTACGTTCGGCTGCGTCGCAACACAAAGTTTTCACGAAACCAAGAACATCATCTGCGGCGAAGGCGGAGCGCTGCTGATCAACGACCCGGGCCTGGTGGAGCGCGCCGAAATCATCCGCGAGAAAGGCACCAACCGCAGCCGGTTCTACCGCGGTCAGGTCGATAAATACACCTGGGTGGATATCGGTTCGAGCTATCTCCCTTCGGAATTGCTGGCAGCTTACCTGTTCGCGCAATTGGAATCCTGGCAATCGATCCAGGCTAAACGGAAGGCTATCTGGCACCGGTACGCCGATTCGCTCGCCGGTTGGGCACAGGAGCACCAGGTGGGAATACCTTGGATCCCCGACCACTGCGAGCAGGCCTATCACATGATGTATCTGCTGCTTCCCTCGTTATCCGTGCGGACGCAGTTGATCGAGCACTTAAAGTCGCGCGGGATTCTGAGCGTCTTTCACTATCTGCCCCTTCATCTGTCCGATATGGGAAAAAAGTTCGGCGGAGTCGAGGGGCAGTGCCCGGTAACGGAATCGGTGAGCGACCGGCTGTTGCGATTACCGTTTTATAACGATTTGACCGAGGCCGAACAGGACCAGGTCATCGAAGCCATTTCGGACTTTCACTTTAACGTGGCCGCCGGCGTCTGACCGGTCCCGGTGAAACGTGAATTGGCACCCCTGAATGAGGCTCCGTAGTCGGCCGTTTCGGGAATGAGCGACTCGAGCACAAATCCGAAACTGGCCAGGTCTTTTTCCACCTGGGCATAGGGATATCCCACATTCACGTGCGACTCGCCGGTTATGATGCGGACCCGCGCCAGCCAGGAGTTGTTTTCACCCAACACCAGCCGTTCGGCGCCCTCGATATCGATCTTCAGCAGGTCGATGGAGTCCCAGCCCATCTGCCGCATGATTTCCGGGACCGTCAGCAAAGGAACCTGAATCGAGCCGGACGCTTGTGCGGAGGCATAAATCGAGTTGCAATCGGGTTGGGAGGAAAGATAAAGCTGAATCTCTCCCGGTTCGGACCCCGCGGCTGCCTCGAAAACCCGGGCGCGAAGCTGGTTCATTTCGAGCGTCCGCCGCAATAACGAGAGATTCTGCGGAGAGGGCTCAACACAGGCGAATTCGGCTTCGGGAAAGAGCTTGGCCAAGTAGAGCGTTGCCATCCCGATATTGGCCCCCAGGTCGAGAACGCGATGCACCGGCTGTTCCGGCACGTCGAGCCGGTAGTCTTCACGCACAAAGATCTGATGCAGGAGATTGAGATCATGGCCGTTCGTCCGCAGATTCACTTTCCCCCAGCGGGGCAGGTCGAGAACCAGACTGTCCGGAGCGAGCTTTCGCAGTGCGGGCCGGCGGGCGCAGTAATACAGGCGGTAAAGGTTCATCGTCGACGGGATGCCGAGACCCAGGCGCCGGGACAAGCGCCATAATTCAAGCGGCTGATGAAAGCTAATCAAAAGATCGTTTCCTCGCTGAAATCATGCCGGGCACGATCATCTCGAGGCCGCCGTACCAGCCAGGTCGGGGCGCTCGAGCACACGATATTCGGAATTGTGATAAACGAGCTTGTAAGAATCGAGCATCTCACGGACATGATGATATTGATCCGCATCGGTCCCTCGGTCCGCGGGCTTGAGCACACTGTGCTGATAATCGAAAATTTCCTCCATAACGATGTAGGGCGGCCGTTTGCCGCTGAAGTAGCCGAGCGTGAAGTCGTCGATGATCTTTCGATCGAAACCGTAGGCGAAACCGAAGGAGCAGGAACTGAAGATCTCGTCGTTGGGATTGGCGTGCGCCTTTACGAATTCAGCCGCGGGCAAATAAACATTGTGGTAGTCATCCAGCCGGATCTTGGCAAGAATGCCGCCGGTTTCGACCAGCAGGAGGGCCGCGACAGCTCCTGCAATGGCCCAGCGGGGTGCCTTTTGCTTCGTCCAAAGGTGCGCCACCGCGATAGCTAAAACGCCGCAGAACAACGGCAGCGCGTGGATCAGGTAATACGCAAACTTGAAATTCTCTGAAAACGTCAGCAGAAACCAGTGAATTCCCGTGAGATAAAAGAACGGTCTGAATTGCGGATTGCGGCGGATGGAAGGTGTCAGGCCGCAGATCAGAAAGCCGGAAACGAGCGCGATGAGGCTTAGCACCTTCAGCCTGACGATCGGGCTGTTGTGGCCGGCGGAATGGGCGCCGAGGCCGAAGACGGGAATAATGCGGAGTTGATATTCGAGCACCAGCGCGTGCCAAGGGTGCAACAGCCCGATGCGCCCGGCCGAGTTCTTGGTGATCTGGGCGTGAAACGAGGCGTAATCCTGCGCGATGTACATGGCCCACACGGCTCCGCCGATCAGATAGGGTAAGGCGGCCACTGCCACGTCCCGCCAGCCGATGCGTTTGCGGTCATAATAGACGATCAAAAACCAGAGCCCGGTGAAATAGAAGATGCCGTTGGGGTGCGTCATTCCTGACGCCGCGACCAGGATATTGGCGAGCAGAATCGCCCAACGCAGGTTCCGCTCGCGCATCAGCAGGTAAACCGCATAGCCGCCGAAGCCCAATGCCGCGACCATGGTGTCATAGCGGCCAAAGGACGAGGCAGCCATGATTTGGTAGTTGAATGCGGTGATTACTACGCCCAGGAAAGCAATCGCCGGGTCGGCCAGCAGCTTGCGCAGCACATGATAGACTCCTACAAGCATCGCGATACCCCACAACATGGCGAGCATGCGAGTCGAAAATAGGGTGAACGGGAAAATGTGGTACCAGAGGGCCAGCACGCAAAGCTGCATGGGGAATATATAGTAGCTATGCCGGCTGACTCCGATCAGGCCGTAAGTCCGCTCGTCGAAGAATGGGACTCCATCATACCCCTTGAATCCCAGGTTGTAACCGGCGTCCGCGGACTCGGCTTCATCGTTCCAAGGCTTACGGGTAGCGGCGCTGCCGCACAGCAGCGCAACGTAGAGTACTACGGCAAGCCCGAAAACAATGAGAGCAAGACGTCGATGCCTGCCCGCCAGTTCGAGTAAATCCGGCATAGGCGTATTATGGCATGGACGGGCGAAAACACCAGTTATAGGGTATTAGAACAGGGTAAT
>Ga0326727_10019825_pt1 | contig 13437 bp, 7 predicted proteins | sample MB2enrmetagenome_FD_207643 | JGI IMG/M metagenome (GOLD analysis project Ga0326727, IMG submission 207643) | Lab enriched peat soil microbial communities from McLean, Ithaca, NY, United States - MB29MY | ecosystem: Environmental > Terrestrial > Soil > Wetlands > Peat | place: USA: New York... | reverse complement strand
GATCCGGCCCGCTCTCAAGGCCAAGAAGTATGTATTCCTCAAACCCAACGGCAACGAATCGCTTACCAGGCCGGTGGCCGGCACGCAAGCCGATGCCGTGCGGGGAATCTTCGACTACCTGGCTCCGCGCTTCAAAGGCCCCGTGGTGTTCGGAGATACCGGGATGGATCCGGCCAAGGTGTGCTTCACCAAGTATGGCTGGGATAAGGTCTTCGCCGAGTACAAGTCCATGGACTTGAAGTTTGAGATTCCCAACGAGGAGCAGAACCACTGGGGACTCGTGTACGGGATAGACTACGACATGCATTTGATCCCCATCCGGCTGGGAGTTCGATTCGTGGACCCCGACGCTTTCGTCATTTCCGCGGCGGTGATGAAGACGCATAACTTCGTGGTGGCAACTTTGGCGATCAAGAACATGGTCGTGGGAGCGGCGCTGCACACTCCCCCAGGAGTGGGGGTTTTTGCGCTGAGCGAGAAGCGCAAGTTTCACGTAGGCGTCCGGGGGGGCAACTACAACATGTATATGGCCACCCAGCGAATGCTCCCCACCAACTGGGGAATCGGGGTCGTGGACGGATTCGAGGGCATGGAAGGCAACGGTCCCGGGCAGGGGACGCCGGTGCGGCATCGGATCGCTTTGGCCTCGACGGATTTTCTGGCGGTGGATCGCGTGTGCCTGGAGTGCATGGGAATCGACGCCAGTTGGCCGGGCTATCTCAACTACGCGTACCAGGCCGGCCTGGGTCAATACGATCTAACCAAGATCGACGTGGTTGGCGCTAAGATCGCCGAGGTGCAAAAGAAGTACCGGCTTCACGCCGACACGGACATCATGCTGGAGTGGCGCGGTCCGATGTTGGACCTGCCTCCGAATCTGGGCCGCAACAGGCGTCCCGTGGAAGAGGATCTATCCGCTTACGCCTGCTGCACCCAAACGGAATAACGGGGCCGAGCCGGAGTTCAGTAGCGCATGAGCTTCACGCGGTAGATGGCGCCTTGAGCCGGGAGCGAAACGCTGGGGGGAGTGTAGGATCCCTGATAGGTCCGGCCGATATTGGTCGTCTTCCACTGCCCGTTCTCATAGACCCCCTCCTCGACCTGGAGGAATTGGGCGGAGGTGAAGCCTGAGCCGAGCGCGGGCCGGAAATCCACCCCGGCTTGAAAGCCTATGATCAGAAACTCGTCCGGCCCCAATTCGCCCACTAGCACGCGCGCGGTAGGCGCCGGCGATTGTGAAGGCGGAGCGGGCGCGGGGAGGAAGCGAACCAAAATATGGTAGCGGTCGTTGATCAGGTTCTTTCCCCGGATCCCTTCTTCCTCGATCGCGGCCCTGAGCTTTCCCGCGGCTTGCAAGTCGATGATGGCCGGCGTGGAGGCTTGGACCAGACGGTAGTCCGCGCCCAGGTCGACAAAGCGGCCTTCCAGCTCCGGACCGGCGCCGGAGTCCACTCCGTAAGCGCCGAAGCCGATGGCCGAGAATTGCGCCAGCGCATAGAAGAACGCGCGCGCGCCCGACATGGTCCTGCCCGCCTCGGGGCTCCAGTAAGGGTTGTCGGGGCGGCTGTAGCGCGAATTGATCATCCGGAAGTTGCCGAAGGGTTGCACGGAGGTGTCCGCGGAGAGGATGTCGATGTCGGGCGCGGCCGCCTTCCACAGGTCCAGCATGTGGGATACCGGCCCGCCGCTGGGGTAGGACTCGCCCGCGCGATCGAAGAGTTCGAACTGGTCGGCGGTGTCTTCGCCGCCGGTCCAGGCATTGACGTAGGTGGCCAGCGGATAAATCTGCTTGCCCGCCTTGGCGACCTCGTTGATATAAGAGGAGAGGTAATAGGCGGTGAAGGACTCCTCGGCCAGCCGGCTGCCAAAAACCTCTTTCCAGGTCCCGGGCTTCTTCTTCATGGCTGTTACCAGCGGCGCGGGCACCGGGCCGTTGAACAGCCTGGTGGTCTCCGGCGAGTAGTCGCGCACGCTACCGAGCAGGCCGGATTCGTTCTCTACCTGCATCAAAATGACGGTGCGGTCGGCCTCGTCAACCTGGCGTAGGTGCGTCATCATGGCCACATAGGCCTTCTTGTCCGCCTCCAGGGTGGTTTTGGAGTGCGGCGAGAGCACACGAATGGGATTCCCGCCGGAATCCAGGACGCGGGGGAAGCGCTTGAGATCGGACTTAACCCAGTTCGGCGCCCAATCCATGGCCCCGTTCTTCCAGGTGCCGAACCAGAGCAGGTCAACCCGAAATCCCTCGGCGCGCGCCCGTCGCAGGATCTGGTCGAAGTTCCGGAAATCGAACTGGCCTTCCTCGCGCTCGATTTCGTTCCAGTAGACCGGATACTCGACGGTGTTCACGTTCATGGCTTTCATCTTGGGCCAGGCGCGCTCCATGCGGTCCGGGAAGGCGCTGTCGTTATTGACCTGGCCGCCCAGAATGATGAACGGCTTCCCGTCCACCATAAACGCGAACTTGTCGCCCTTCTTCACCAGTTGTGGAATGGGCTTGGCTTGCCCGAAGGCAAGGGAAAGGGCGGCTGCCAGGACCAAACCCAGACGGATGGTCTTGTGAGGCAGAGAGGTCTTTCGCGTCATTCTATAAATTCCTCCGTAATAACTCAAAAAAATCCTACCAGGTCAGCTGGATCAGCGAGATACCATGGAGCGGCAGGGAGAAACTCACCTTCGCTTTCCCGCCTTGAACTGCGATCGGTCCGGGGGCGGCGACAGTCTGCAACTGGCCCGCTTGTTCCAACTCGGAATACTGAGCCGGAGTGGGCTTCTGGGGAGATCCCATTTTCTTCCAGTGCTCGTAGGAATTGCTGAACTCGCCATCCACCCGGTAGTGATGCAGAGTCAGGCTGCCGGAGGGCAGCCCCGCGATGGTGAGTTCGATCTGCGCCGCCGCCCCGGGTTTTTCGGAATCGTGGTAATTGGAAACCAGAACCGCGACGGACCGCGTATCCCGGCTGGCGAAGGCGTAGATGTCCGGCTGGTTTCGGACGCCGTTAGCCACGATCTGATCCAGTGGGATGGCAGCGGGATCTTCGACGGCCACGCGGTCTCCGCTCATCTTGCCCAGCATCCGAAAAACGTTGAGCACCGGTTTATCGATGCCGTTGGTGGCCAGGTCGCGGAACCCGTCGAAATAAGGCTGGTCTTCAAACTCGAAGGCCCAGGTCACCGCGCCGATCAGGTTGATGTGATGTTTGGCCGCCAAATCAAGATGCCGCGGCATCACCGCGGCCTCATAGCTGGCGTACATGATCCCGTTGCGGTAGCCGTTCTGCGGGTTGGAACTCGCGGAACATGCGGCGCAGCCTTCGGGGTCGGATTCACCGATGATGACCGGGCGGTCTTTCAGTTCCGGAAAAGACGAGACGATCTCGAAGCCTTTGTCGAGGCTGCGCAGCTGGTTCGTGATTCCCATGACCACGGAGCCATCCACGAATCGCGGGCTTCCCTTGGCATGGAAACCCACGTAGTCGAGAGGCGAACCGGTCTTGCCGGTGGCATAGTTCTTACCATGCAGCACGTGTTCCAGGAACGCGGTCAGGAACCCGTTGGATCTCTCGCTGCCCGGGCCGGTCACGTGCGGTCCGCCGATGCGCGCCGTGGGCAGCGCGCGCTTCAGGGCGTCGGCGGTGTAGTCGTACAACTTCTGGTATTCCTCGCCCGTGCCACGCCAATAGCCGCCATCGGGCTCGTTCCAAACCTCCCACCACCAGGTTTCCACTTCCTGCCGGCCATACTTGTCGACCGAGTGGCGCACCCACTGGTAGATCAGCTCCGCCCATTTGTTGTAGTCCTTCGGCGGATAGGCCGCGCCGACTCCGGTCCAGAGATTCTGCGGGGGCCGGGCGGTTCGGTAGGGCTCCGGGTTGGTGGACAACGCTTCCGGCATGAAGCCGATCTCGACCAGCGGCTTCATCTTCCGCTCCACGTAGGTATCGAAGATCCGGTCGATGATGGTCCAGTCGTAGCGCGGCTTACCGGAGCTGTCTTCGGTGTATGCGTTGGTGGAGCTCCACTTCAGGCCGGGAATCCCATCGCCGGTGGCCAGCAGGAAATGCGTGCGCACGTAGACGGGAACCGGGCTCAGGGCGGCCAGCTCGGAAAGCAGCTTCTTGCCGTCCTTCATGTACGTGTAGTTGGCTTCGTCGTAGCCGAAGAAGCTCCAGATGGGGCGCAATGGACCCAGCCTGGTTTGCGCGTCCACCTGGATGGAAACCGGCTGGGCCTGTAACGCGCCGAGAGTCATCGCACAGGCAAGTACCCGCAAGAACCTCATGGGGCAGATCCTCTTTCGCCGCTTTTGGAGATTATCTCACGCTCAGCACTGCGATTTCGGGATGGGCTACCAGCGCGCCGGAGTCGGTGTCGAGCAGCGTGTTGTCGAACGGGAACGGCCCTCCACTGAAATTGTGGACCCCGCGGAACACGATGTCACTCGAATTTGCGATTCGGATGCCGTACTGGAAAGGCGTGTTGGTCCCGGAGTTGTGATACATGAAGTAATTTACGAATTTCAGGTGCTTGCAGTTCTCCATTTGCATCGACGCCGTGGCCTCGCTGCCCGCTATCTCTTCCGTCTGGATTGTATTGAACGTCCAGTTGGCGACGTTCCTCAGAACGATCTCGACCTTGCGGTGGTGCTCGACCGACATCTGGTACATGGTGCCGGGAGTTGAAGTATCGGTAATGGCCAGCCCGGCCGTAGCCGATTCGCTGGGAGTCCAGACGCCCTTGAAAGTCCCCGTGCCTCCGTCGGCGATCCAAAGGCCGTAGTATTGCTCCGTGCCCGTCCGGGTTCGGGAGGTGTTGATCGTGACGTCATCCATGTAGGACCCGGCTGCGGCCGTCCACTTCACGCCAACAGCGCCCGGGTTGCTGTTCTGCAGCAGAATCCCGATGCCGGAGACGATCGGCGTAGAGCCTTTTGGCGCCAGAATCACCGGCTTGGGTTGGGAGGCGTCGGTGAATCCGGGAGTCGAGGGGAGAAGAACCAACCGGGTTTCCGTCGGCTGGAGCCCCACCAGGGCGGTATCCAGTCCCAGCGTGAGAGTATCGGAGATCCGGTACGACCCCTGCGGAAGGTAGATGGCTTTGTGCTGCGCAATGGCCGCGCGGAATACGGCCGTATCGTCGGTGGCGCCGTCGCCTTTGGCTCCCAGGTCGGCTATGTTCACCCAGGAAGATTGCGGCGGTAACTCGGGAAAATCCTTCTTCGGAATCGGAGTCATCGAGGAAAGCGGGACCCGCTCCACGACCGTGTCCCGCTTACGCGCGGGATCCTTGCCGTTAGTAACATCGACGTGCAGCCCGTGAGAAAGGCTGCGGATCGCGTAGACCTCGCCTTCCCCGGAGATCTTCAATTTGTCCGCCGCGATTCTGGAGAGGCCTCCGAGGAAAGGGTTGAACTCTAGAAAAACGGGGACGCGGGCGCATTCCACATCGTCGACATTAATCTGCGTTTTCGGATCGTAGTAGCGGGCAATCCACAGCGCCGCGCCCGGGATGTCTTCGAAACGCGAATCCTTCACGTAGAGCTTGTCGGTGGACTCTCCCGTGAGATGGCTCACCCTGAGCATCGGGATTCGGATTCCGTAGGGAACGCTGCGAAAACGGCAGCGGATCACCGTCATGCCGGCCTCATGCGTCTCGATGGCGACCGACCGCTGGCCGGTAAATTCGGAGTCCAATACCAGCGATTGCCAGCCGGCCGCGGTCACCGCCGTGCGGACTGCGAACTCGCCGCCGAAGAAGCGGCAATCCTCGATTTCGTGACCGATCTCTTCCACCGCGCCTAGCGCCGAGCCGATCCGGAAATCCACGTGCGCGAGGGCCGAGTGCTGCGCGAAATGCGCCCTCACGGCAATTGCGGCCGGGTTCCCGTCCTGAATCTCGATATCGATATTGCTGAGCCCGGAATAAAGCGTGCCTTCGTTGCCATCTATGACGGGCTGCCCCGGCGCGCCGGGCTGGTGGGCGAAGTAGATCATGTACTTGCCCGTGCCGCTCCGGTAACCCGGCGTATCTTTCGCCAGCACAAACACGGGTTTGCGTTTCCCGTAGCCGATCAGCCGGATGCCGCGCCAAACGTAAATGGTTTGGGATAGCCGGTACCGCCCCTCCGGGATGAAAACGATCCCGGCGCCCGCAGCCTGGCCTTGCGTGCCGGCACTTCGGACTTTATCGATGGCCTGCTGGATGGCAACCGAATCGTCGCCGATCCCGTCCGCGTGCACCGGAAAACGGTCCTTAACAAGGTACACGGCCTTGTCGTCCTTCGGTTTTTCCGGATAGTAAGATGGCCTTGGTTCCTGGGCGGCAGCGGCCCAGTGGAGTAGGAATAAACCTGCGGCCAGCCTGCCGAAAGCAGCGGAGCTACGTGACCGATTCATGCTTGACCCTCCAGGACTGCGCCCCCGTGCGGTTCGATAATCGGCATCGCGGCGAAGAGGAGTTCGATGCGGGGAACCTGCAGTAACGCCAGGCGAGGTTCCCCTTTCGAAATATCGCTTTGAGTGGGCTATCGCCCGGGTTGCGGGGGTCCGCCGGCCTCAGGGCCGCCGCGCCCGCCGCGCCGGCCACCGGCGGGATAAGGATTTGCTCCCGGAGGCAGGGCTCCGATGGCAATGTAGATGAGCGGATCTTTGGGACTCTCGTCAAAGAGGCCGTGCTCGTCGCGTCGGGGTGCACCGGCCGCATAGAATACGTCTCCCTGCCTGGCCTGCATGATGTGGTCCCTCAGGATGACCCGGGCGCCATAGGTGCGGCTGTCGCGGGGAGTTGCCGAGGGCACCGGGGCCACCCACAAATACATGATTTGCATATCGCCGCCGGAGTGAATCATGTTGATCGAGGCCGGATTACCGCGCATGAGCCACATATTCCGGATCACCGAGCTGAAACCGCCGCGGAGCACAAACTTCTGGTCACATCCGGGGCCATGGACATTATTCGGCGTCCACTCCATGTCATCCGTCCGTCCTTTTGCAGGCTTGTTTGCAGGGTTAGGACCTGCCACTGGGGCGGAGTACATCAGCAACTCGACGGGTTCGGTTCCGTTGTTCGCCAGCCCATATTTCGTCCCCGCCGGAACGCCATAACCATCTCCGGGCCTGGTGTCGATCTGTTCCTCGCCCAGGGTAAACTTCCCAGTGCCCTTGGAAACAAAGAATGCCAGGTCTTCCTTGGGAGATGTAGTTACCGTAAACTGCCCGCCTGGGTCCACTCTTACCACCCACATGCCAGTGACTAGGTTGTCCACATACACGTCCTTGGTGAACACCACCTTGGCGGAAGTCCCCGGCCCGTAAGCGCCCGTGCTTCCCCAGGCGAGTTCATCGGTGTGGACGAATCCGGTCGGTAGTTGGTAGCCGGGCGATGGTTGGGCGATCGCGCCGCTCACGCATATGGATAGCAGCATTGCCGCGTATTTTATTTTCATAATCTGCCTCTTTCGGGGCGGCACTTCCGCACGGAAATCTGCCGCGCTGCGCGGAACGCCAAGCCCGGTTGCGACGATTGTAACAGCTTTCGACGAGCTCGATCTGCCGTGCCGCGCCGCGCCCCCCCCCGGCGCGGAAACGCGCCAGCCACCGCCCGCGAGTGAAGCCGGGATGCCTGGGGACTCGCGCAATTGCAGCCGGTGAACCAAAAGGTGTATTCTGAACCTCAATCGAATTTTCCGGAATCGGGATACCAAACTGGGCGGGCGGCAGCTCCTCCGTGGGTCCCGGCCGGCAGTCTTAATGCAGTCAAAACAATTATGAAGAGGTTTACTATGTCGCGCAGGTTTGCAAAAGTGTCGCTTCTCCTGACCGCAACGGCTTGTATCGCGCTCGCCCAAAGCAAGCCGATTCCTCAACTGGTCAACAAAGGCATGCGGTCCAGCTTTATCGTCGATGGAAAGCCGTTTCTCTTCCTGGGAGGGCAAGTCGACAACAAGGTGTTCGTCCCGGAAGAGATGGCCAAAGTGCTGCCCGGCTTCAAGGCGTATAACGCGAACACAGTCGAGTTTCCGGTCACCTGGAAGCTGATCGAACCTCAAGAGGGGCAGTTTAATTTCACCGCCTTCGACCAGATCATCCGTGACATTCGCGCGCACGGCCTGAGGGCCGACGTGCTCTGGTTCGGCACCTGGAAGGGCGACGAGACCACGTATCTCCCCGATTGGATCACGTCAAATCCCAAGCGTTTTCCGACCGCTCTCGATGCGGACGGGAAGCCTTCCAAATCGCTCTCGCCGCACGGCGCGGCGACCCTGGAAGCCGACCGCAAGGCCTTCGGCGCCTTGCTGAAAAACATCAAGGAGATCGACGACAACGATCGGACCGTGATCCTGGTGCAGGTCGAGAACGAGCCCGGAATCGTAGGCCCCGCGCGCGACCACTCGCCGGAAGCCAACAAGCTGTTCAACGGTCCCGTGCCCGACGAGTTCGTCACCGCTCTCAAGCGGAAGCCCGGAACGTGGACACAGTGCTTCGGCCGCCAGTTCGCCGACGAAGCCTTCACGACTTACTATATGGCGAAGTACATCAACGCGGTCGCTCAGGCCGGAAAGGACGTGTATCCTTTGCCGATGTACGAGAACGTGTGGATGGGCGGCGCCGGGACGAACGACCGGTTCTATGATTTCGACCGGCCGGGCGACAGTTATCCCAGCGGCGGAGGTCAATCGCACACGCTGGCCTGGTGGAAAGCCGCGGCGCCGGCGATCGACCTCATCGCGCCCGACATTTACCACCGTTCCGGCGTCATCTATCGGACCATCATTTCGCGGTACGCGCGTCCCGACAATCCGCTGCTCATCATCGAGACCGGACATGGAATGGAGTTCGCGCGCTTCTGCTTCATGGCCGTGGGCGAATTCGGGGCGATCGGATATGCGCAGTTCGGCGTGGGGATGGAGGGTTACGGAGCGACTGCCGGCGGCGCCGACTTCGGCCCCGGGTTCGCGGACATGGCGGCAAATTTCGGGCTGCTGGCGAATGCCGCGCCCGTCATCATGGAACTCAGGGGAACCAAGCGGCTGCAGTCGTCGATTGAAGAGGAAAACATCCCCGGTCGCAACCTCTCTTTTGACCGCTGGGACGTGCTGACGATGTTCCCTCCCGCGATGGCCAAGCAACCCAGTTGGGCCGAGCCCAAGGGCCCCCCCACTATTCCGTCGGGCCGCGTCATACTGGCTCAATTGCAGCCGGATGAGTTCCTGATTCTGGGGTTCGACACGACCGTGGATTTCCGGCCGCCCGCTACTTCAGGCCACAAGGAAGGCAAGTTTGTGTCGATCGAACAGGGCCTTTACAAAGATGGCGTGTGGACGGCGACCAATACCCTGCCCGCGACTGCTCCGGCGCGCGGCGTGACGCTGCCGAAAGAAGGCGCCATGTTCCGCGTAAAGCTCCAGTGGAATTGAGCCTGAACTGAATCATGGGCCGGCGGCATCATGGCGGCCGGCCCATGGCTTGCCCCAGCGATTCACGGTTCTCTAATTCAGGTTGAACTTATAGCCGTGGTCTTCATCAGTCCAGGGTGTCTCGGGAGTTCCGGCATCCGAAGCCTTGGGCCTTTGATTAAAGGCCGGGATCTTGCCGGAGTGGACGTCCAGCAGCCGTTTGAGGGTCTCCTTGGCGGCTGACACAATCTCGGGATAGGCACGGTCGGTAACATCCACAAAGCCGATGTTATAGTTCTCGCCATCCATGCGTCCGGTAACGGACTCGTCGATACCGGTGAAATAGCCCGCGCCGAGGAAACCGGGCAGCGCCGCGGCCTGCTCGACGTAGTAGCGGTAGGCTACTCCACGCTCGTTCTGATCGCGCACCTGAACCAGGCCGGCCCCGAGACCATCCGCCGGAACGCCGAAATGAAACTCGCCGATAATCACCGGGCGCCCGGAGAGCTCGTAGGCGGCCTTCAATTGCTTGGTCGGTTCGTACTCATAGGTGTTCAGGCTGTAAACATCGAAGACGTGCGCGGCCCTGGAAATATAATCGGGAGGGTTGCCGCCGAAGCGAATGCCCAGGTTGAGGTGATTGGGGTCGTATTTCTTGAGCGTCGCGGCCACCATGGCCAGGTATTTGTCAAACGCTGCAACCACGAATTGACGGCGGCGTTCGGGGCTGTCTCCCTGTGCGAGAAACCGCTTGATTTCGCTCTGCATGGCGGAGGGCGGGCCGGCCAGATACATGTCGATGACTTCCGATTCGCGGCGCGGCCAGGGCGGTTCATTGCCGATGAAATAACCGATCAGCCAGGGGTCGTCTTTGCGCGGCGCGAGCTGAGACTTGGCGGCTTCTTCGAGGAACTGGGCGAATTCCGGCGAGTAGACATCGGGCATTCCCAGGTTGATCGCGATCTTACTGGCGTTGCCGCGCGGGAGCGTATTGAAATACGCGAGATAAGGTTTGCGCTGCTGGGTTTCCGTGCCGCGCGAAACAATGCTGGTCAAGCCCCAGCCTTCGGCGCGCCGCAATTCCATATCGCCGGCCTTGGCTGGCCACTCCGAGCCGTAGCGGCGAAAGAGGTTCCAGGCCCGGAATGCGGCTGATTGCCCGCCTCCGGCGCCTGCGCCGCGAGGCGCGATTTCCAAAGGCGGGAGCGCCTTGTAGTAAGCCTCGCGGCCGGAGGCATTTGTCTCGGCGCCTCCGCCCGCCATACCCGGCACGGCCATGGAAAGGTAAAGGTGGCCATCGGGGTCCACGAACCACCACTTTCCCGCGATCTGCTCCACGCGGAAGAAGCCCGTAGCCTTGGCCTTGGTTGACTGGTAGCCGCTGTACTTGCAGTAGCCGAAAGCGTTGGGCGTGAAGCCCTTTTCTTCGTCCGCCCAGTCCCGCTTGAGTTGTTCCAGACTCTTGATCTTGCGGGGCCAATCCGCGTGGGCCCATTGTCCGAATTCATCGATGACGGGCAGCTTCTCCAGGATCTCGGAGCCGGGGTCGTCTTTAGCGAGCCGGATGGAGCGGATTTCGACGACCGGGTGATTGAGCGGGTAGTCCATCATAAGCACTAATGCCTGGACGTCATGGATAGGGCCAAAAGGACCCCAGACCGAGAGCCAATAAGAATGGAAGGGGCGATTGGTGGCGGATGCCAGATCGAAGCCGGACTGGTCGCGCCCCTCGAAGAGCTTGAGTGGAACGGCCGCCCGAAGCCATACGTTCTGGCCGAAGGGCTGAAATCCGAGGCGCCGGACGCCGGTTTTGTCCTGGATGATCAAGTGAAAGCGCTGCGGAGTGGAGGTTCGGAGCTCCATTACGAGATATTCGAAAGCGGACCAATCCGAGGGGAAGTCCGGGCCGAGATCTTTGAGAGCGAACTTATGAATGGCCTGGGTTCCTTCGAAGGTTAGCCGCTTGGTCTGAGCGCCGGCTATGGCGCCCGAAAGCAGGATCGCCAAAACCAAGACTGGTTTCATCGAATCTCCTTGAATCAATACCGCACTGCTTTGGCGCGCACCATGGCTCCCTTGCCCGGCAATGAGATGCCGCGGGTGCTGAAATCTCCATTGCGGATCTCGGTCCGCTTCCAGACCCCGTTGTCGTAGACGCCTTCTTCCACCTGGACGAACTGCGCGCCGGTGAAGGAAGATCCCCACGCGGGCCGGAAGTCGAGGTCCGCGTCGAATCCCATGATCAGGAATTCGTCGGGCCCCAACTGGCCGACCATCACGCGCCCGGACGGCTGTGCAGGCCCGGTGGCCGCGAGGGGCAAACCGGAGGCTCTCACCATGGGACGGAAGTGAACGAAGATGTCGTAATTGTCGAAGATGAGCGTGCGGCTGCGGATGGCGTCTTCTTCGACGGCGCACTGCAACTTCCCGGCCGCCTGCAAATTGGCGATCACAGGCACGGCGGACTCGATGAGCCCAAAGTTCGCGGCATGATCGGCGAACTGCGGGCTGATCCCGCCCGGTGCGCCGCCATCCACTCCGTAAGGCGTGAAACCGATCGCCGAATGCTCGGCGATGGCGAGAAACATGTAGCGGGCGAAATTCACTCCGCCGCCGGTCTCGACCACCATCAGCGGGTTATCGGGCCGGTGATAGCTGGAGAGAATGGTGCGATAGATGATCGGGGACTGGTGATAAATATCCGGGCCGATCACGTCGATGTCGGGGGCGGAGGCCTTCCAGAGATCGATCATGTGCGTCACGGGGCCGCCGCTCGGGTAGCCTTCGCCGGGCCGGTCCCACACGTCGAAATTGTCGTTGGTGTTGTCGCCGCCCATCCAGCAATTGACATAGGTCGGCAACGGGTAGATCTCCTTGCCGGCTTTGGCTATGGCGTCGATGTAAGTGGAAAGGTAGTAGACCGTGAAGCTCTCCTCCGCCAGCCGCGCGCCAAAGACTTCCTTCCACGTTCCAGGCTGTTTCTTCAGCGCGGTAACGAGGGCCGCGGGCACGGGGCCGTTAAACAGCTTAGTAGCCGCGGGCGAGTAGTCGCGAACGCTGCCGAGCAGGCCCGACTCGTTTTCCACCTGCATCAGGATCACGGTGCGGTCGGCCTGATCGAAGTCGCGGATATGCCGCATGAGCGCGGTATAGGCCGTTTTGTCAGCATCGAAGGTGGCCTGCCCATGCGGTGAAAGCACGCGGATGGGCTTGCCGCCGGAATCGATCACCCTGGGGAACCGCGCCGGGTCGGATTTCACCCAGGCGGGAGTGTAATCCATGGCGCCGTTTTTCCAGGTGCCAAACCACAACAGGATGGCCTTGAGGTTCTGCTGGCGCAAACCGCGCAGGATTTCGTCGACGCCGCTGAAATCGAAACGGCCTTCCTCGGGCTCGATGGAGTCCCAGTAAACGGGAAACTCGATGGTATTGGCGTGCAGCGCCTTGAACTTGGGCCAGGCCCGCTGCATACGGTCCGGAAAGGCGGAAGGGTTATTCACCTGCCCGCCGAGGATGATAAACGGCTTGCCATCGACCAGCAGGCTGTACTGGCCGCCTTTTTTGAACAACTGCGGAATTGGCTTGCTCTGCGCGAGCACGAGCAAGGCCGTCCCGGACACGAGCAACGCGAGCCGGGCAGCCGACTTCAGATGAATCATCAGGATTGCCTCGCCACATCAATGTATCATGGCGTGCAACCCGTCGAGCCGCCCAGCGAGGTTGCCCATCCCGTGCTCTGTCCCGATATCGGAGCTTGTCTTACCCCGCCACCTCGAAAATGACCTCCAGCGCGATCGGCGCGCCGAACGGAGACACGCCGAGCCGGACGACCCGGCCGGGGCGCAGGGTAAGCTGTTACTTCGCGGGCGGCCTCTGTCCGCGTCCGCCGCGCCCGCCCTCGCCGCCAGGGAAGCCCTCGCCCGACACAGGGTACTTGGGCTCCACGCTGTTTTGGAACTGCGGCTCCAACGGCATCAACTTGAAGCCTACCAGCAGAGACGCGTCGCCGTACCAGAACTGCTGGTGCGAGATGTTCCAGAAAG
>Ga0326727_10019824_pt1 | contig 13438 bp, 11 predicted proteins | sample MB2enrmetagenome_FD_207643 | JGI IMG/M metagenome (GOLD analysis project Ga0326727, IMG submission 207643) | Lab enriched peat soil microbial communities from McLean, Ithaca, NY, United States - MB29MY | ecosystem: Environmental > Terrestrial > Soil > Wetlands > Peat | place: USA: New York... | reverse complement strand
GCGGTGCGCAATCCCCTGCGAATCGAGAGAGCCTGCCAGCGCCGTGGCGGCGTGTCCTGAAAGCGCGAGATACGGCTGCTGCGCCAGCTCCCATGGCTGAAGAGCGCGCTTTCCGGGGTCGGTTTGCTGGCTGGATGGCTGGGCCGGCAGCAGCGCGGTGTAAATGCGAACTCCATGGCCGATGGCCGAGGCGTGAATGCTGACCAGCAGTGCCGCGCGGGAGCTGTTGGCCGCAGAGGCGCGCTGATCGAAGGCGAGAGCGACGTCTGCCGTGCGGGTGAGCACGACAGTGACGCCGCGATTTTCCAGCTCTTTCTGAAGACGGCGGGCGAAAGCGAGTGTCACCGCCTTTTCCTCCACTCCCGAGGCCAGTTCGACTCCGTTGTCAGCGCCGCCGTGGGCTGCGTCGAGGATAACGAACGGCCGGCCGCGAGCAGGAGCCGTAGAGGGATGGGCCTGGCCGGCCTGCGTGGCCGCCGACGGAGCGGTTGCAGCCGGAGCTGAAGGCATCGCCTGTGGAGCAGCGGCGTTGACGATCACCGTGCGCCCGTTATCGCTGACGGTGACTGTGGCGGGCTGCTGCACATTGACGATGATTTCGGCACCGTCAGGAGTCTCAACGAAGTTGGTGCTCTGCACAAAGGCATCGAGGTAGGTCACCGTCTCCGGGCCGCTGCTGACTACCGGTTCCCGGCGGAAGAGCAGACGGACGCGGTTCTTTTCGATGAGGCTGGCGGGATTCACCGGAGCCGGGAAGGTGAGGACAAGCTGCGCAGGCGCGTGGCGCAGCTCGGCGGTAAAGTGCATGGGCGTGCCGCCGACAAAGAGCCGCCGCGAGGCGGTGTGCAGTTCAGCCGGCAGGTTGGCAATTCGCGGCAGAAGTTGCGGGATGGAGGCGATGGGAACATAACCGCGGCCATCGACGATCAGGAAGTTCGAGCCGAGTTCGAGCCGGGTGCTGGCGCTGGTTCGATACTGCTTGCGGCCATCCTGAAATTCGGCGGCGGCGCCATTGAAGACCAGCGTCAGGCGATTGCCATCGACATGCGATTCCAGACGGCCCAGCGGCTCCAGCAGATCGGTGAGCCCGGCATAATCGACGCCCTCGCGCACAAGGATATCCACCTGGTAGGTAGTCTGCGGCGCATAGACGGTGATGTGGCGCGGCTCGGCAGAAAAGCCGGCAGCCAGCAACATCATCAGCAGCGTTAGGCGAACGAGGATGTACCGCGCTTTCGACATCACTATCGGGAGGTCTCGATTTATCCTACGCCAAAACCTCGGCTTTGGGAGAGCCTGAGTGGGCGGGGAGCACTGCGGGCATGTCCGGAAATCCAAAGGCGAATCCCTTCGGTTTACAGCTGCCGGTTGCCGTAGAGTGCCGGACCTTCTAATCTTGAGTTGGAGTGCCCCGATTCTATGCGCCGCATTCTCATGCTCCTTCCGTTCCTGTTGCTTTCCAGCGCGCTTGTGATGGCGCAATCGGTTTCCATTCCCAGCGTTCGCCTGCGCGGTCGCAGCTTTGCCGACCTGCAGGCGGGACAAAAAGCCCTGCTCTCGAATTACTGCCGGCTGGACTACGACGGCGCGCGGCTGCAGGAAAACGGCTGGAGCCGCTTTAAGCCATACACCACGCTGCGCACGAACCCGGAGTTCACCAGGCTGGTCATCGTAACGCGATTCGATATCGAGCTGCCGGAGACGCCTTCGCAGACGATCGCAGTACGCTACCAGACGCTGGGGCTTTACGACGAATTTGATGGCTACACGGCCAACACCAACGGCGCGCAGGTCGGCTTCCGCGTCCAGGAGCACAGCGGCGAGCTGATGGTGACGGAGATCGATCCGGCGAGCCCGCACGTTTCGCCACGCGCTGCCATCGCCTGGATGACCGGGCGGCTGGCCGATCCCAAGACCAGCGAACTGGAGCAGGCGCATTTGAAAGAGGCGCTGGCGCAGCTGAACCGCTTCGTGCAGCCCCGACCGCCGGCACAATAATGCGGCAGTACTAAGCAGGAAGTAGGATTGTTTGCAGGCCAGAAATTTGCACAGCTCGGTTCCCGAGGTGGGCAGTAAGCATCCTAGCCGTTGATCTTGCGACGGGGTTGCTGCCATGAATCGTGTGATGCTGGGTGTACTTTGCCTGGTCGGTGCGACGATCGCACTGGTTAACTCGCGGCGCGAGACGCTGGGAGCAATGGCTTTGGAGCAGATGGAGCGCGCCTTCGACGCCATGGAAGACGTGCTCCGGCCTGTATGGGCGTACCCGCTCAAGCCAAAAGAGGGCTTGAACGGGCCACCGCACTTCTGAAACAACAACCCTGACGGACAACTCAAGTCCAATCAGAGCGCGTACTTCCCCGCCTCAATCACATGAGCCGCGATTTTTTCGCGTGCGGCGATCACGTTGACCGGCTCGCTCTTCGCCAGCCGCCGCAGAATCGTCATCTGCGTGCGCAACATGTCGCCATCGGCAACATCGGCGAGAAGCTTCTTCGCCGCCGCTTCCACACGCGCGAAGGCATCGTTGAGAAACACATCGCAGAAGGCAACTGCAAGCGAGGCTTCGCCCTGGCTCTCGACGAGCTTCAGCGTGCGCACCAGGACAGAATCCATCGCGTAGACTTCGATGACGATATCGGCGATGGCGCCCATCACCTCCTGATGATCGGCGATCTTCTGCATATACTTCTGCGACGCCGCCCCGGAGACCATTAGGCCGATCTTCCTGGCGTTCTCCACCAGCTTGCGCTGCGCGGCCAGTTTGCGCGCATCTTCTTCGGCAAAGCTGGGACCCGCCATCACTTCGTCCATCAGCTTCTTGATCGCAGGCAGCAGCGGAAGCTGCCCGCTCATCGCACGCTTCAGCAACCATCCGGTGATGATCATGCGATTGATCTCGTTGGTGCCCTCGAAGATGCGGTTGACGCGCGCATCGCGATAAGCCCGCTCGGCCGGATACTCCTCGACGAAGCCGTAGCCGCCAAAGACCTGCACCTGGTTATCAACCGCCATGTCGAGCATCTCCGAGCACCAGACCTTGATGATGGAGCATTCGACGGCGTACTCCTCGATGGCCTTGCGGATCAGCTTGGATTCATCCGGCGAACCCTTCGTGATATCCGCCGTGGCCGCATCGATCATCCCCGCGGTGCGATAGACCAGCGACTCGCCGGCAAAGATGCCGATGGCGATATCAGCGAGCAACTGACGCACCATGCCGAACTCCGAGATCGACTTGCCGAAGGCCTTGCGATCCTTTGCCCAGGCGATGGAGTTGGAAAGGCACGTGCGGGCGCCACCGACGCAGGCCGCGCCCAGCTTGAAGCGTCCAACGTTGAGGATGTTGAAGGCGATGGTCGCGCCCTTGCCGACCTCACCGAGGACGTTTTCCACCGGCACCTGGCAGTCGTTGAGAATCAGCGGACAGGTGGAGGAGCCGCGGATGCCGAGCTTGTGCTCTTCATTGCCCACACTGAAGCCCGGAAATGTGCGCTCAACCAGAAACGCCGTGAAGTGCTCGCCATCGACCTTGGCGAAGATGACAAAAAGATCGGCGAAGCTGCCATTGGTAATCCACATCTTCTCGCCGTTGAGCAGATAATGCTTACTGTCAGCCGAGAGCGTAGCGCGGGTGCGCGCGTTCATCGCATCCGAGCCCGAGCTGCTCTCCGAGAGCGCATAGGCAGCAACCCACTCACCGCTGGCAATCTTCGGCAAGTACTTTTTCTTCTGATCTTCCGTACCGAACCAGACGATGGGCAGGGTTCCGATGCCGACGTGCGCGCCGAAGGTGACGCCGAACGATCCCTGCTTGGCCAGGCGGTCGGCGATGATCGCCGAGCTGACCTTGTCCATCTCCGCGCCGCCATGCTCTTCCGGAATATCGACACTCGTCAATCCAAGACCAGCGGCCTTGTGCAGCAGCTCGCGGCTGAAGGCGAAGTCCTTGTGCTCGATGCGCTCGGAGTTGGGCACGATCTCCTGCAGCGCAAAGTCCTCGGCCGTCTGCTCGATAAGTGTGTGCTGCTCGTTGAAATCCTCAGGCGTAAAGACATCCTGCGGCTGGGTCTCCGAGATCAGGAAACTTCCGCCCGCAATTTTCTTTCTCGCCTCCACCATGCTGGTTGCCATCTTGCTTCCTCCGTCTTTCTCTGATGCTGCATCCCTGCGCGCAGCCTCAATTTCAATCCATGTTTTCGAAGATTCCGGCAGCGCCCATCCCGCCACCCACGCACATACTGACGATTCCGTATCGCTGCCTGCTCCGCTTCATCTCGCGCAGCAGCGTCGCTGTGAGTTTGGCTCCGGTGCAGCCCAGCGGATGACCGAGTGCGATCGCCCCGCCATTGGGATTGACCTTGGCCGGATCGAGGCCGAGTTCCTTGATGACGGCCAGCGCCTGCGCGGCAAAGGCCTCGTTCAGCTCGATGACGCCGATCTGATCGAGCGTAAGTCCGGCCAGCTTGAGCGCCTTGGGGATGGCAAAGACCGGACCGAGTCCCATCTCCTCGGGCTTGTATCCCGCGGTGGCGAAGGCGACGAAGCGCGCCAGCGGCTTGAGGCCGAGCTCACGCGCGCGACCGGCGCTCATCACCACGGCGGCCGCTGCGCCATCGCTCATCTGCGAGCTATTGCCGGCAGTCACTGTGCCCATGGCGTGAAAGGCAGGCTTCAACGCCGAGAGCGCCTCCAGCGTGGTGTCGGCGCGCGGACCTTCATCCTGCTTGAACTCGATAGTCTGCACCGCCAGCTGGACGGCAGCAGCTCCGCGCGTAGCCTGCGCGGCCGGAGCGCGGAAGGTCACCGAGACCGGGACGATCTCGTCGGTGAAGTTTCCGCTCTCGATGGCCTTCACGGCCTTGCGATGGCTTTCTACGCTGAATTCATCGGCATGGCGGCGGGTGATGCCGAAACGCTGCGCCAACCGCTCGGCCGTCAATCCCATTGAGAGATAGGCGTCGGGATAGCTCTGCACCAGCGACGGATTGCAGCTGATCTTGTGGCCGCCCATGGGAATCATCGTCATCGACTCGGTACCGCCGGCGACGATCACCTCGGCCCCGCCGGCGGCGATGCGGTCGGCGGCAAGCGCGATGGCTTGCAGTCCCGATGAGCAGAAGCGGTTGATGGTCATCGCCGAGGTCTCAACCGGCAGCCCGGCACGCAATGCGGCGATGCGCGCCACGTTCATTCCCTGCTCGGCTTCGGGCATGGCACAGCCGAGGATGACATCCTCGATCTCATGCACGTCGAGCTGCGGAACTCGCGCCAGCGCGCCTTCGATGGCGAACGCTCCGAGATCGTCGGGACGGGTCGTGCGCAACGTTCCCTTGTTTGCCCTGCCGACCGCCGTGCGGACGGCGCTTGCAATCACAACCTCACGCATAATTTCTCCTTAGTTTCCCGCCTCTGGCATCCCAGGCCAGCTCCGCTTCGCTTCGCGAACCTGGAGCACCCACAGCCCGCTAGTTCCTCAGTGGCTTGCCGGTCTTCAGCGTGTACTGGATTCGCTCCTGCGTCTTGCGCTCGCCGCAGAGGCTCTTGAAGGCCTCTCGTTCCAGGTCGAGCAGATATTGCTCGCTGACCGGAGTTCCGCCCGTGAGCGCGCCGCCGCAGAGCACCTCGGCGATCTTGGTAGCAACTTTGACATCGTGATCGCTGATGAACTCGCCCTGACGCATCAGATGCAAGCCAATCTTCAACGTCGCCAGAATGTTTTCTCCGGGCGCTGGAACGTCGGTGCGCGGCACGGGAGCGCGATAGCCCGCGCGGGCCATCTCCAGCGCCTGCGCCTTGGCGTCGCTCAGCACGCGCTCGCGGTTCATGGTGATCTGGTCGGCGCCGCCGAGGAAGCCCAGCCCGCGAGCCTCCATCGCCGAGGTGGAGACCTTGGCCATGGCGATGGTCTCGAAAGCCTTCTTCATCGCCTCCATCAGTTCCACGGATTCAGGCCGCGGCGACTGCACGGAATCGAGCGCTCGCAGCGTCATCTCCTTGCATCCACCGCCGCCGGGAAGCAGACCGACTCCAGCCTCGACCAGGCCCATATAGAGCTCCGCGTGCGGACGCCGCGCGGCAGCATGAAGCGAGATTTCGCAGCCGCCGCCCAGCGACATTCCAAACGGCGCCGCCACCACCGGCTTCGGCGAGAACCTGATGAGCTGCGTCATGTTCTGGAACTGGCGGATCATCATGTCCACCTCGTCCCACTCTTCGTCCTGCACGCTCATCAGCAGCAGCATGATGTTGGCGCCAACCGAGAAATTCGCCGCATCATTGCTGATCACGAAGGCATCGAAGTTCTCGCCCGCGCCGCCGGGCTTCAGCACCTGCGAGATGAGCTGAACGATATCGGCGCCAAGCGAGTTCATCTTCGAGTGAAACTCGATGCAGCCAACACCATCGCCAAGATCGACGAGCGAAGCTCCGGAGTTGGCCCTGACTACGCCGTTGGATTTCCTCGCGACAGTCACGCTCCAGACTCCAGCGGGAACTTGCTCCTCCTGCATGGAGGCGGTCTCGAAATCGAAGTAGGCGCGGCCGCTCACCGCGCCGGGCGCGTCGTTGTACCAGCTCTGGAACCCCGCAGCGAGCAGTTTGTCGACATTGGCGGCAACCGGTTTGCCCTCGCGCCTCATTCGCTCCACCGACGCAGGCACGCCGACGGCGTCCCAGAGCTCGAACGGTCCCAACTCCCAGTTAAAGCCCATGCGCATGGCGCGGTCGATCTCGACAACGTTGTCGCTGATCTCCGGAATGCGGTTGGCCGCGTAAGTAAAGATCTCAGAGAGCGCCGTCCAGAGAAATTCGCCGCCCTTGTCGGGCTTGCCCCCGAAGCCGGTGATCATGCGCACGCGCTCGCCGAGTGCATCGATGGTCTTCGCCATCTCAAGCGATGCAAATTTCGGACGCTCGGCGGGATGGTACTCGAGCGTCTTCCAATCGATGGCCATGCGCTGTTCGCCGCCTTCGCCGCGCACCTTCTTGTAGAAGCCCGCCTTGGTCTTGTCTCCGAGCAGGTTGCGCTCGATCATGCGGTCGTAAAACGCAGGTAGATCGAGATCGCCGCGCTCGTCGAGCATACCGCTCTGCGCGCCTCCGCCGGCGAGCACCGGAGCTATCTGACGCGCATTGCGAACCACGTGGCGCAGAATGTCCAGCCCGACCATGTCCATGGTGCGGAAGGTCGCCGACTTGGGGAAGCCGATCGCCGAGCCGGTGAGCGCGTCCACCTCTTCGATCGAGAAACCGAACTCCTGCATCAGTCGAACGATGTTGACCACGCTGAAGCAGCCGATGCGGTTGGCGATAAAGTTCGGCGTGTCCTTGGCGTAAACGATTCCTTTTCCGAGCCGCACCGAGCAGAAGTGCGCCACCGCCTCAATGGCCGCCGGATCGGTCTGCGGCGTGGGGATGATCTCCAGCAGGCGCATATAGCGCGGCGGATTGAAGAAATGCGTTCCGAACCAATTACGCCGAAAGTCCTCGCTGAAACCTTCTGCGATGGCGTGCACGGGAAGTCCGCTGGTGTTGGTGGTGACGATGGTTCCAGGACGACGCACCGCTTCGACTTTACGCAGCAGCGAGCGCTTGAGATCGAGATTCTCGACCACCGCCTCGATGATCCAGTCACAGCCGGCGAGAACATCGAGATTGTCCTCGAAGTTGCCGGTGGTGACCAGCCGCGAGAGGCCCGCGTCCATGAACGCAGCCGGCTTGGATTTGCGCGCCGAATCAAGACCGACGTCGGCGATGCGATTGCGTGCCGCCGGTGCAGGCCCGGCGTCGGGCGCAACGATGTCTAACAGATATGAGCGCACGCCGGCGTTGGCCAGATGCGCAGCAATGCGAGAACCCATGGTTCCCGCACCAAGGACGGCAACTTGCTCAATTCTTTTCATCATGGGTGGAGCATCTCCGGAACGACGACATCCTCAAAGACAATTGCGAGCCCGCGTCCATGCCAAGAAACGGAAACTGAAATGAGGAAAACGGAGAAGAAGACCGCAGTGAATCAGTACGAAAAAACGCCCTTAAATAGGTCGGCGCGCGCCGAGAATGTGGGGTGAGGATGGCAACGGCGCGCGCCTTATTAAGTTGAATCAAGCCTACAGACTGAACCACTATTCAGTCAAGCAAAAACTCACCCTAACTTATGAAATTATAAGAGGCACTGAAGTGGTGCCCCCTAACCGCGTGGCTGTGCCGGTTTGGACTCCGAGCGGACGGCGTTTGGCGACGCATTCCGCGGTGCATTGCGAGCAGGGTTTCGTCCCGCATTTCTTCCCTGGCCGTTGCGCGGCTGCGAAATGGGCCTGAGCGAGAGGCTGCGCTGCCGTGCCTCTGGCCGGGGTTCATCAGCAGGTTTCACCGGAGACGGCGGGGTCAGCCGCTCGGGATGTTCACGCACAATTTTTTGCGCCATCTTCAAAACTTCGCGCTCGCCTCGGTAAGTAAGCTTGCGATGTGCCTTGTCCAGCGGGAACCAGAAGGCCCGGCGAACCTCGTCGCGCATATCAGGACGAATCTGCCCCAGCCGCCCGGAGCGGTACAGAAAAAGATAGAAGCTGACCGCCTTGGAGACGTGCTCATGGCCTCCCCAGGAGCGCACGTAGATATAGCGGATGGTCATAAGGCGGAAGAGTCGCTGGCCGCGGACGCCGGTCTCTTCCCAGACCTCGCGGTCGGCGCTCTGCTCGGGAGTCTCGCCTTCGTCAACTCCGCCTTTGGGAAGGGCAAATACGGTGCCTTCCGGGCGAGCCTTGGCCCGCCGGGTCACGGTATCGGCGTTGATAATGTTGGGCTCGATGATGGCAACCTGCCAGCTTCCGCGCATATGGCGCAGAACGACGCCGCCGGCAGAGGTTTCCGTGACCATCTTTTTCGGCGGGGGAGGCTGACTCGGATTGGCAGCCTCTCGGCCTTCACGCACTGTTTTCCTCGAAGCCGGTGGATTGGACACGGTTGCAAACACCCGAAAGCTTGGGCTCCCTTCATGTTCGCAAAATCTTCGAGAGTGGGCAAGGGGCCGGGTAGTGCTTTTCAGAGAACATCTTGCGGCTGGCTGCCGTCTCGCGCACATTGAAGCGCGATGCTCTTGCTCGTGTACTCTCGCCTACTTTGACTTCAGCAGCTCCGTGGGCACGTCGGCCTCGCGCAGGAAGCGCGCGCTCTCTTCGGGCGGCGTGGGATTGATGTAGAAGCCGGTTCCCCACTCGAATCCCGCGGTGTTGGTCAGCTTGGGAATGAACTCGATGTGCCAGTGATAGTACTCGAGCGAGCTCTCCTGCAGCGGCGCGGTGTGCAGCGCGAGATTGTAGGCCGGGCTGTCCAGTGTAACCTCGCTCTTGAGCAGCAACTGCTTCAGCACCGTCGCGAGGTTGATCATCTGGTGCGAGGAGAGGTTCTCGAAGGCCGACTCGTGGCGCTTGGGGAAGATCCAGGTTTCAAACGGGAAGCGTGGCGCAAACGGCTCGAAGCAGAGGAAATCCTCATTTTCGCAGACGACGCGGACGGGATTTTCCATCTCCTGCCGCATGATGTCGCAGAAGATGCAGCGCTCCTTGATGGTGAAGTAGAGCTTGGCGCCTTCCAACTCCTCGGTCACGTGCTTGGGAACGATGGGCAGCGCGATGAGCTGGGCATGCGGATGCTCCATCGTCGCTCCGGCGGCCTCGCCGTGGTTCTTGAAGATCATGATGTACTTGAAGCGGCGGTCCTGCTTGAGGTCGACGATGCGGTCGCGCCAGGCCCACAGAACTGCCTCGATGTTCTTCTGCGGGAGCAATCCCAGGTGCGACTTGTGATCGGGAGTTTCCACGATGACCTCGTGCGCGCCCAGGCCGTTCATCTTGTCGAACATGCCTTCGGCCTGCCGGTTGAGCGTGCCCTCGATGCCCAGGGCCGGAAACTTGTTGGGTACCACGCGCACCGTCCATCCGGGACCGTTGCGCTGGCCGCTACCGTTGGAATCGGGCCGATAGGCGAGGACCTCCGAGGGAGTCTTGGCCTCATTGCCGGGACAGAAGGGACAGAAGCCGCCCTTCTGTGCCACCCGGCTGCGGAGAAAGTCGCTGGGCCGCTTGGCGCGGTCCGTGGAGATGATCACCCAACGTCCGACGATCGGATCTTTTCTCAGTTCTGGCACAGGAGTTCTCCTTGCACCGCTACCGCCGGCGGCGCATTCCACTCATAGTACGCCAAGCGAAGGCATCTTTGAAAAGCTCGACCTGCGGCTTTTCGCCCGGTGGCAGGTAGACGCTGACCACATCGAAACGCAAGCGCGTTTGCGGGCTTGAGCTGCGCAGAATGATGCGCAAAAAGTGTCGCGCCATCTCGCGCAGCTCGGCCTGCTTGGCGGAATCGACGGCCAGCTCGGCGGCGACCAGACCGCGCTCGCTGCGGGTCTTGACCTCGATGAAGCAGAGCGTACTGCCCTCCCAGCCGACCAGGTCGAGCTCTCCCCGGCAGCCCTTCACCCGCCAGTTGCGAGCCACGATGGTGTATCCGTGGCGGCGCAGATAGCGATAGGCGAGCTGCTCACCCTCGCGTCCGGTGCGCAGATGCGCGGGCAACTCGCGCCGCGGCCTCAGCAATTGCCGCAGCCGGCGCCAGCTCGCGGCAATGGTACCGCCGAATCCCTCTTCGCTCATCGCAGGCGAGTGTACCGCAGCCGAGGCTGCCGCTCACCTCAAAAAGAGAGTTGATGATTTAAGATCGAAGCGAAGTGCTGAGGAGAACTAACTTGAAGAAACTGATCGTCTTCGACCTTGACGGAACCCTGGCGGAGAGCAAATCCGCGCTCGATCCCGAGATGAGCGTGTTGCTGGGCAAACTGCTCGGCGTGGCCAAGGTGAGTGTGATCTCCGGCGGCGACTGGCCGCAGTTTGAGAAACAGTTGGTCAATAATCTGCCCAAGGGACAGAAGCTGGACGACCTGATCCTGCTGCCGACCTGCGGCACCAAGTTTTTCCAGTTCAACGGCGGTTGGAAGAAGCTCTACTCGGAGGACTTTACCGCCGAGCAGAAGAAGAAGATTCTGGATTCCTTCCATCGTGCGCTAGACGAGGCCGGCTTCCGTCCCGAGCAGACCTGGGGAGAGATTATCGAAGACCGCGGCAGCCAGATCACCTTCTCCGCACTGGGCCAGCAAGCTCCCATCACCGCCAAGGAGAAGTGGGACCCCGACTTCAAGAAACGCACGGCGATCAAGAAGATTCTCGACGGCTATATCCCGGAGTTCAGCGTGCGCATGGGCGGAACCACTTCGATCGACGTCACCCTGCCCGGCATCGACAAAGCCTACGGCATCCGCAAGCTGCGCGATGTCCTCGGCATTGCCATTGAGGAGATGATCTTCGTCGGCGACGCCATCTTCCCCGGAGGCAACGACTACCCGGCGAAAGAGGCTGGCTGCGACTCGATCCAGGTGCGCGACTGGAATGAGACCAAGCGGGTGATCGAGGCGATTGTGCTTTGCCTGAGCAGCACGCACTAAGCGCTCACCCGAGGTCTCGGCGAGCCAACTGATTGACACGTGCCGACGCGCGCTGGCGAGGTCTGACCATCCAAGGTCGCAGGCGCACAAATCACTCCGCTTCGATCTATGAGTCTATCGTGCGACAACTGCCTGTCCTGCATAAGCCGGAGCGATGCGCCTACTCGGAGCTGCGGATATGCATGAATTGGAGAGCAAATTGCACGTGCATGGGTGGCGAATCAAGCAGGAGGAGCGCCGTACTCGCCGGTTTTACGGAGCGCTCAACGCGGTACTGCGAAGGAACTTCAACGGCTGACCCGGCTGTGTAGTTTCCAAGGACAGCCTTTTCATATTACCTATTTATCCTGAAGCTCTCCGCGCACCGCACTTAACTTTCCCTTCGGTACAAATGCCCAGAGTTGGCGTCGTTCCAGCTCTGGGCACTTTCATTCACTATCCCAGCAGCGCCGCCACCTTTGGCATCCACTCGCTGATCGGAATTGCCTGCGGGCAGAGCTCTTCGCAATCGTGGCAGGCGATACAAGCGGAGGATCGCTCCTCCGGCTTCAGAAAGACTGAATAGCGGAAGCGCGCTCCGTGCACATCCTCGTAGAGACTGGCGTGATTGAAGAACTCGAAGTTAGCGGGAATATTCACGCCATTGGGACACGGCATGCAGTACTCGCACTTTGTGCATGGAATCGCTGTGCGTGCCTTGTACATCTCGGTGGCCCGGGCGATCAGCTTCTGATCGGCCTCGGCGAGGCCGCCGACGTGCGCGTTGATGGCGGCGCCGAGGTTCTGCTCAACCTGCTCCATCGTGCTCATGCCGCTGAGCACGACCGAGACCTCTGGCTGGTTCCATAGCCAGTTCAGCGCCAGCTCGGCGGGTGTGCGATGCGGCTCGGCGGCATCGATCAGCGCGCAAATCTCCTTCGGCGGATCGGCGAGCCGGCCTCCGAGCAGCGGCTCCATCACCACGACCGCCAGCCCTTTGCTCGCCGCCAGCTTCAGGCCCTTTACACCCGCCTGGTTCTCGGTGTCCATGTAGTTGTACTGAATCTGGCAGAAGTCCCAGCGGTCGTAGCCGTTGATGACTGTCTCGAAGCCCTCGTACTTGTCATGGAATGAGAAGCCGATGTGTCGGATGCGGCCGTCGGCTTTGGCCTGCTCGGCCTTTTCGATCAGGTTGTACTTGAGGACGAGGTTGTGCCAGCGCTCCTTGCCGAGGGCGTGCAGCAGGTAGCAGTCGATGTGATCGGTCTGCAGTCTTTGCAACTGCTCGCCCAGAATGCGATCGAAATCCTCGGGCCTCTGCACCATCCACACCGGCAACTTGGTGGCCAGCTTCACCTTCTCGCGATAGCCATCCCGCAACGCTTTGCCCAGCACCACCTCGCTCATGCCGCCGTGGTACATATAGGCCGTATCGACGTAGTTCACGCCGTTGTCGATGGCGTGGCGGATCATGCGGATCGCTTCGGCCTCTACAACGTTGGAGCTGAGCGGCAGAGAGTCCGTCGTCGGCAGCCGCATGCAGCCAAATCCCAGCGCGGAAACCTTCCAATCGAGCTTGCCAAAAGTGCGATATTGCATCGTCCCTCCCATGGCCATGCTTCGGGCCGACCTATTAATTTAAGTCACATGATACACTTTTTGGCCCAAGCTCGTATTATTCGGATTCCAGCACCTCCTCAGCCGTACAGATATCCACCATGCCTTCGCAGCCGTAGATCACCGGAAGCACTTTCTCCGGCGCGTACTTGCGACGCCATTCGGCGACCTTCTCGGTGCCGGCGCGATAGGCGGGAAGGTACATTCGTCCCAGCAGCGGATGGCGTCCCCAGGCGCCGCTGAGCTTGTCGGCGCGCTCCTCGCTGACCAGGAACTCATGACGCAGCGTGTGGGCCACCTCGGCCTGCGGACGCTGCTCGCCCCAGGTCATGTAGCTGGACT
>Ga0326727_10019823_pt1 | contig 13438 bp, 12 predicted proteins | sample MB2enrmetagenome_FD_207643 | JGI IMG/M metagenome (GOLD analysis project Ga0326727, IMG submission 207643) | Lab enriched peat soil microbial communities from McLean, Ithaca, NY, United States - MB29MY | ecosystem: Environmental > Terrestrial > Soil > Wetlands > Peat | place: USA: New York... | reverse complement strand
AAAGAGAACGCAACCGCTTTCAATTACCAAATTACCCAATTACTCAATTAGAGCGTGTTTCGTAGATGCCGCGGGTTAGGTTGCCAAGACATCCCTCAGCGGCTAAAGCCGCATCGACGGCCCCTCGGAAGGGCACGGCTGAAGCTGTGCCCTTCCGAAACCTATTTTGAAACACGTTCTACCAAATTACTTGGCTGCGTACTGTTCGACGAAGACGAATTTTCCGCCCTGGATCTTACTGAAATATGCCGGACGGTTCAGCGGATCGTGGGTCTGAGGATCGATGGTGAATTTATCGGTCGTCAGCACGGGCAGATCCTTGGTCGCTTCCAGAGCGGCCACGATCTTGTCGCCATCGGTGGAATTGGCCCGCCGCATCGCATCCGCCAGCCAAGTGAGGGCATCGTTGACCAACAGGGCATTGCGGACCAGCGGTCCGCTGAATTCCTTTTCATGCGCCGTGATCCAGCCCCGGACCCGCGGATCGTCCAGGGAGGCCGAATTGGAGAAGAAGGACCCCTCGATAGCGGGGCCGGCCAGAGTCAGAATATCCGGGCTGGCCCAGTTATCGCCGCCCATCAGAATAGCTTTGATTCCCAGGTCGCGAGCCTGCTTGGCCGCCAGGGCCGCGTCCTTCTGGGTCAGGGGCAGGAATAGAACGTCGGGGTTGGTTTCTTTGATCTTGCCGAGGGGCGCGCGGAAGTCCAGCTCGCCTGTCCGATACGCTTCTTTGCCGACGATGGCGCCGCCCTTCTTGATGAAGGCGTCTTCAAAGTACTTCGCCAGCCATTGCGAGTAATCGCTGCCCACGTCATAGAGCACGGCCACCCGGCGAGCGTGGAGACGATCAAAGGCAAATTCGGCGTCCACCAGGCCCTGATAGGTATCGATGAAGCAGACGCGGAAGACATACTTGTGGATGCCACCCTGCTTGTCTGCGGTCACATAAGGATTGCTCGCCGCGGTGGCGATGAGGGGGATCTTGGCGGCAGTCACAACCGGAGTCGCCGACATCGCGGGTCCACTGCTCGATGGGCCCAGGACAGCAACTACTTTTTCCTGCTCCACCAGCCGCCGCACGGCGTTTACTGTCTCCGCCGGATCATTCCGGGTATCCACCGAAACGATCTCCACCTGCTTACCAAGGATGCCACCCTTCTGGTTGAGTTCCGCTACGCCGATCTTCAGGCCGGTCGCCTCCGATTGACCGAAGACGGAGTTATCGCCGGTCAGCGAAACGGCGTGGCCGATCTTGATGGTCTTGGACTCTTGCTGGCAGCCTGTGGCAACGATCAAGCCGGCAAATAAAAGAAGAGCAGTCCCCCATTTAAGCTTCATGACACACGTCTCCCTTTCTTGCACGATTACCCTGGAATTCTTTCGAAAAGAGAAACTTAGATCACGCGCCAGAGCACGTCAACAGGGAAAAAGGCGGCGCCGGCCCAAAGCTCGCTGGTTCACGTAACGCTGCCGTCCTCGACGGCGTTTTCGCCGCGAGAAAGAGCCCGCAGAACGGGCGGCAGATGGTAGCCCCAGAGCCTGCCCTGAGCGCGGCGGGCTCAACTTTCTGGGCTACGGAGTTTTGCGAAGCAGAAAGTCGATGAACAAGCCACTTATTTTCGGAGTCTTGGTAAGAATTGAAAACTCTCCAAATTTGATGAATTCGCGCCGGCTTTCTGCCCATTACTGGCGTTTCTTGCCGTGGGGCTCAGAATGATAGGCGTTGGGAGCCGAACAACTTGTTACATCTGCAGATCGTAGTGGGCGGGTCGTTGCTGGCGTTGTTTTGTCGTCGCACTGGTGCGCCTGTGATCTCTTCTTGACGCACAAATGGCAACCGCACATAGGGCCGAAATGCATAGGTTCCTCGCCCCGCGCCTCGATCGAATGGCAATTGCCCGAATCAGGTCGGGCGCGCGGCTCGGAATGACAGGTATTGGGGAGTGAGGGTTGGTTGCTCCTGATCACGGCAACGGAAAAATCGAAAAAATGCCGCAAACTCGGCAAATTCGCGCCGACTTTCTGTTCATTACTGGCGGCGTCCCGCCGTGGGGGCTCGGGATGACAACGCTGGTTTGGGTCGCGCCTCTGCGCCTCTGTCTCTCGGTGGCAGGCTTTGACCCCTCAGGCGTGCGCGGCCTGTTGCCGGCTGCCTAGTTCTGCCAGCACGGTGCACACATACTGGATATCGGGGGCAGAAACGTCGTTATGGGTGACCATCCGGACCTTGTATTTACCAAACACGCTGGCGCCTATCCTGTGTGGTTGCAACGCCTTAACAAAATCTACGGCGGTCATTCCCAATAGCGACACGTCGAAGATAACGATGTTCGTCTGCACCGAATCGAGATCGATTCTGATCCTGGTATTCGCGATGGTCTCGCCCAGCATCCGCGCATGTTTATGGTCCTCAGCCAGGCGCTGGACCATAGTGTTCAATCCGACGATACCCGCGGCCGCCATAATGCCGGCCTGGCGCATGCCGCCGCCCAGGATCTGGCGGCAGCGGCGCGCCTCCTGGATGAAATTGCGCGTGGCCACCACCATGGAGCCAAAAGGCGCGCAGAGTCCCTTGGACAGGCAGAACTGCATGGAATCCGCATATTGCGCCAGCTGCGCGGCCGGCACATTTTGCGCCACCGCCGCATTGAATATCCGGGCTCCGTCCATATGCACGGGAATCGAACGCTGGGCCGCAAAACGCCTGATCGCGTCCAGCTCGGCCGGCGTGTAATAGGTTCCACCGGCGCGATTATGCGTGTTCTCGACGGCAATCAGGGCGGTACGCGGGGCGTTCACTTTGTTAGCGGGACGGACAGCGTCTTCCAGCAGGTCGGGCGTAAGCTTGCCATGTTTGGCCGTGATTGCGTATGGCTGAGCACCGGCAAGCGCGGCGATGGCGGCTCCTTCGGAGCCGAAAATATGTGCGGAAGCCTCGCAAATGACCTCCTCCCCCTTGCCCGCATGGACCATGATGGCCACCTGGTTGCCCATAGTGCCGCTGGCGACAAACAGGCCGGCCTCTTTGCCGGTCATTTCTGCCGCTAGTTCTTCCAGACGCCGTACAGTTGGGTCTTCGGAATAGCCGTCGTCCCCAACTTCGGCGTTGGCCATGGCAGCCCGCATCGCGGGAGTAGGCTTGGTGACGGTATCGCTGCGCAAATCGATCAGGGACATTTTCGGATTTCCTCTTGGCTGCATAGTAGCTGATTTGCGGTAGGAAACACCTAACGCAGAAGCGCAGAAACGCAGAAAAAACCCCGCCCTAAACGAGGCGGTTACGGGTGGCCCCCTGGGATTTGGGTAGTGCAGGAAGAAATCCTCACCTTAAGGGGCCAAAATCGGAGCCTTAGGGCGGGCCACCCAGCAGGGTCGAGAGAAGACTTAGGGCGCCTGGAATTTCTTTGCCACTCACACATGGCAACGGCAAATAGGGCTGAAATGCATAGGTTCTTCGCCCCGCGCCCGGGCGGGATGGCACTTGTCCGGGCTGTTGGGGGCGCGGGGCTCAGAATGACAGGTGTGGTGGGTGGGGATGTCGGGCACCCACCCTTGCACTTTAGCTACTCAGCCTCGCACTTTAGTTGAAGACGCAAATTAAGCTGACGCGCCAGATTGTTGAGATCAGCCTTTAGTCCGCGATCTCGTTCTCTTGTTTCACCTGGCGGCGCATTTCGGCTTTTTGGCGGTACATAGCTGCGTCGGCGTGTTCCATCAGGCCTTCCAGGGTTTCGCCGGGGCGCCATTGCACCAAGCCGACCGCGGCCGCTATCTCTATCTTTTGCGGACCGGCAGGGCACTGCAAGGTATAGTCGCCCGACACCCACTTTTGTACGCGATCGACCCGCTGGCTCGCTTCCGCCAGATCGCAATCCAGGACCATGACAAACTCGTCTCCACCCCAACGCCCAACTACGTCGGTGGGCCGGGTGGCCGACCGCAGCTCGTCCGCGAACTGCTTCAGCAGATCGTCCCCGGCCGGATGGCCGAATCGATCATTCACCCTCTTGAAGTTGTTCAGGTCGAGCATCGCAAGACAAAAAGCCCGCTTCTCGGAGATACGGTAGTCGATCTTCCGCTCGGTACTCACACGGTTGTCCAGGCCGGTCAGCGGGTCGCGCGAGGCGGTTTGCTCGGCTTGTTCGAGCTTCGCCTGATAAGTGGAGACCTGCGCCCGCAGTTGGGCCACCGAGTCGTGCCGATCCTGCACCATCTTATCGACGCAAGTTTTCAATTCCGTGGCGCTTTGCACCAGCGAGGTGCGCATCTCGGTCAGATCTTCCAGGTTGGCAATGGCATGGAGCTGCTTGGTCAGTTCGTTGAACTGGTTGGCATGGAGCTGATCCCGTTCGGCAACCGACTCGGCAGTACGCGCCAGGGCAATGAGGAGTTCTTTGACCTCGTTGGCCTTCCCGCGGAAATATTCGACGGTCCGCCCGCCCCACTGTTGTAATTGCTCGTCCAGCTGGCCTTTGGTACGCCGCAAGCCTTCCGCAGTGACCTTATGGGAGAGCCGTCCCACAATCCGCGCCAGGCTGTCCTGCAACTCTGCGCCGAGCGCCGGACAGGCCAGCGCCCACCAGGCTCCCATCGTGGTCAGCCCGGAACGATAGGCGTCCAGAGCGGAAGAAAGCAGGTCCTCCGGCTCGGCCGCCTTAGGTTGCGGTTCGATGAACTTCTTCAGTTCATCCGGGTCAAGATCCAGGTATTTTTTCAGTGAAATCACTAGCGAATTGTCCTTCCCGGCTTCCGTTGTCCAGAAACAAGGCACCCGGAGCGTGGCGACACACGCCGGCACACCTCCGGTCTTCCGATATCATTTATCGGCATTTGCGGAGAAATCTTTAATCGGTGCGTCGGCCGGAGGACAAGGACTTTTTCACCGCGGAGGACGCAGAGGAGAATTTAGGATTTAGGAATTCGGATTTGGGATTTAGAGGAGAATTTAGGATTTAGCAATTCGGATTTAGGATTTCGGCGCTGTGGAACGGTTTCTCAACACCAGCAGAATTGGGTTTTTAAGTCTCAAATCCGAAATCTTAAATCCAAATTTTTTTCCTTAAATCCCAAAATCCCAAATGTCCTCTGCGTCCTTTGCGTCCTCTGCGGTGAACGGTTTTTTTGAGGTCAGTAACTGAAGCCGGGCAAATCGACGCGTTTGGCGACGTGATCTTTGATCCAGTGAGCGTCCCACCATTCTTTGGGATCGATCTGGATGCCCTCAAGCTGCATGGCGAAATGGATATGGTCGCCGCCGGCCATGCCGGTCTGGCCGCTGGTCCCCATGACCTGGCCGCGCTTCACCAGGTCGCCTTCGTGCACGGCAATCTGGCTTAAATGGCCGTAAATCGTCTGCAGGCCATAGCCGTGGTCGACCACAATGCAGTTGCCGTAGATACCCAGAGGCGCCGCATAAACCACCCGGCCATCATTGGAAGCCTCCACGCCCACATGTTGGGTGACGGCCAGATCGTAGCCGAGGTGCACTTGCTGATCGATCTTCTTTCCTTGATAGAGGTAATTCCGCACATCGGCAAAACTCGACTCCGCCTGGGAGTGCGGCTGGCGCAGAAAGGGTTGGGACCACAAAAACCGGTTTTCGGTCTTGAATCGCAGATCCGACAGGACCTGGTTGTTGGCACGGCGCATTTCGCTGTTAATCTTCACGAAGCGTGCCACCAGATCGCCCGAGCCGTTGGGGTCCAGTTCGCTAACCACTTTTTGCACGAACCGGTCGTCCAGACGCAAATCGTGTACGGTGTACCTGGGCTGCTCTTTCTTGGGAAATTGGAACGCCATGGGGCTGGTCACCTGGTCCGCGGTGTTCGCGGCGTAAACCAGCGGGGCCGTGCCGGGAGGAGTATTCCAGGCAAAGGCAAAGAGCGAAAAGAAACCGGGTTTACCGCCGGGCATGGGCCAGGCGCGGAAGGTCTGATCCCCAACCCGTACGCCCGCTTCCGTCCAGTAACCGGCGAGGTTGAAGGTCGCCAGGTCCGCCATACCCAGATACAGGTAGTGCTGTTCGGAATCGGCACTGAGGGCCGGAGGCCGGTTCACCACCGTCACCTCGCGCTCCCAGTGAGTCTTCTTTTCGCGGAAATCGTTCGAGGTAGCTTCAATAATCAGCCGGGCTTTGCCGTCCCGCAACTGCGGGATAGTGCTGGTTCCCGCCGTGAAGTTCCAGTCGCGCTCCGCTACGCCGCCTCGCCAGACGATACGGTGGGACGGCTCCGCCATCTCGGAAATGCTGTAGCGGATGCCATTCTGCTCGACTAGCCCCGAGAGCTGACGGATCCCATGGGGATCGCGCAAATGAACGTTGATTGGCGTGGCTTGGCCGATGGTGGTTAGCGTGGCCGGCACTTCCACCACAGGCGTAACCGACACTACCCACAGAAAGGTCGCGGGCAGAACAAGGACAATCGCGAGAATAACAATGAGTTTTGTCACAACGGGGATTGATAGTACCACTTCCCGGCCGATTCGCCGATCAGCGGTTTACCCAAGTTTCGCATTCCTAAATCACTCATGCAGGAGTTGTGGGAGCCACCCTCCGCCTGTTTTTTCGAATCACAATCTTGGCTGATCGACGTTTGAGAGCAACTGGTTCCATCGCCAGTGCCAAAGCAGCAGCCCGACTATTCTGAGGGGAGGAACTGAAGTGGCAACTCTTCCATTGTCTCCAGAAATAGCTGTCCTGCGTCATTCCTGGGGATGGCTGGTCGCATTAGGAATCGGCCTCGCCGTCCTTGGACTGATAGCTTTAGCCATGGTTCCCGTTGCGACAGTGGCGGCCGTGTTGGTACTGGGCTGGCTGATGGTGCTGAGCGGCGTAATAGAGGTCGTACAGGCAGTTCGCGTTCGCCGGTGGAGTGGCGGCGTCTTCCTGCACCTGATTGGGGGAGTACTCGGAATTCTGGTCGGGTTGCTCGTGGTTACTCATCCGGTTGCCGGCGCACTGGTCTGGACGTTGCTTTTCGCCTCTTTTTTCATGGTGATTGGCATACTGCGGGCGATTGCGGCGATCCGATTAAAATTCCTCAATTGGGGCTGGGCCCTGTTCGACGGCATTGTTTCCGTTGCGCTCGGAATTCTGCTTTGGGCGGAGTGGCCCTGGTCCGGACTTTGGTTCCTAGGCCTGACCGTTGGTATTTCCCTGCTGTTGCGCGGGTGGGCCTACGTGATGTTCGCGCTGGCAGTTCGTGGTATGCTCGCGCGCCACGAAGTCAGACAGGCCGCGTAAGGGCATGACTGCGTCGCAACGCAGACTGCTCCGGCTGATTGCGGTTTTCAAGCTGCTGAAGGCCGCGCTGTTGCTTGCCGTCGCGGCGGGCGCCCTGCACCTGCTGCATAAGGACATCGCCGGTGTGGCCGAGCATTGGGTCAAACTGGCCGGCCTTAATTCCGGCAATCGGTACATCGGCCTTGCCCTGCGGAAGATCTCCAGCCTGAGTCCGAATCGTATCCGGGAATTTGCCATCGGCAGCGCGGCCTATGCAGCGCTGTTTCTGACGGAAGGCATCGGCCTGTGGCTGCTGAAGCGCTGGGCGGAGTGGATCACGGTAATCCTCACCACCTCACTGGTGCCACTGGAGGTTTACGAAATCTATCGCCATGCCACAGCACCTAAGCTGGTGGTGCTCGGGCTGAATCTTGCGATAATCTGGTATCTCGTCCGCCAGATCTCTGGCGGACACGCGGTGAGCCGCCGCCCAAAATAATCAGTTCCACCCACCGCCCAACCCCGGGGCGGAGGGTGGGGTACCCATGCTGCTGATCGAGAACGAATGATGAAAAGCTTTAGCAAGCTGGCAAAGGCCTATCGTATCGATAATGGTAAGCGCTTCCGACTAAAAGATTTCGATCCTGCCGATACCGGAAAACTTCGCTCCAGAGAGCAGGCTGCCGCGATGCTTGAACAGAGCATCGTGCAGCTCACCGATTTGCAGGACAAGCTATATGCGCAGGAGCGCTGGGCCGTCTTGCTGGTCTTTCAAGGCATGGACGCGGCGGGCAAAGACAGCGTGATCAAACACGTCATGTCGGGAGTCAATCCGCAAGGCTGCAGCCCTCCGCGGAAGAACTGGATCACGATTACCTGTGGCGTGCGGTGGCGCGAATGCCGGAACGCCGCCTCATCGGTATTTTCAATCGATCGTATTACGAGGAAGTGCTGGTGGTGCGGGTCCACTCCGATTTATTGAAAAACGAACAGATGCCGCCTTCTCTGATTAGCAAGAAAATATGGGAACATCGTTTCCAGGATATTTGCGCCTTCGAGCGGTATCTGAGCCGCAACGGCATCATCGTCCGTAAGTTTTTCCTGAACCTCTCTAAAGAAGAACAAAAGAAACGTTTCCTAGCGCGGCTGGAGGAACAGGAGAAGAACTGGAAGTTTTCCTTGTCCGACATGAAAGAACGGAAATATTGGAATCAATACCGGGACGCCTACGAAGAGATGATTCAAAACACCGCGACGCCACAGGCCCCCTGGTATGTCGTTCCCGCCGACAACAAATGGTTCACCCGATTGGTGGTGGCGGCCGCGATTATCGATACGCTGGCCGAGCTGCACGTAGACTACCCGAAGGTAGGGCCGGCCAGGCGCAAAGAGTTGGTGCAAATCCACAAGCGGCTGAAAGCGGAGTAAGGCCAGGAATCGTTGCCCGTTCCCCGTTCCCCGTTGCCCGTTCCCCGTTTCCCGTTCCTCCACCTGTTCCGCGTTATTCCGGGACAAAGCCAACGAGCTTAAGCCTTAGAGAGCCGGCCAAATCCGGCGTAATGCGCGGTGGTTAAAGTTTTGTAAACGACCGCCGATCCATCCTTGTGTGGGATCTCGTCCTGGCGCAAATAGGACTGCGGAGGACAGATAGAAGGCGGTCATGCATCTTCTGAACAATCTCTCGATGAGAAGGAAGCTGCTATTGGCGCCGCTATTAGCCGCGGCCCTGATGGTGGCATCCTCGCTCACCGCTTACGTGGGGATCAAGCAGCTACGTCGATCCTTGCAATCGATCTATCAAGTACGAATCCCGGCTATCAAGACCGCACTCGACACCGACCGGACAATGGCGGCGGTGCAGGCCGACACCTACAAGCTGCTTTCAATGATGGAAGGCAACTTCCCGGCCGATCGCGTCGAGGCCGTAGTCAAACAATTGAAGGCGGATTTGGATCGGGCGGCCAAGAAGCTGCAAGAAGCCAGCAAGGGCCCCGGGATTGGCCCACAGGAGAAAACCGCATTGGAATCCGCAACCAAGGCGGTGACCGACTATCAACGAATTATTGGCGAGGTGATCGACGTCTCTGCGGCGGCGGTGTCGATGGGAACCGCCTACATGTCCAACGCGCAGGACAAATATGACCAGTTGCTCAAGCAACTCAAGACGCTGCGTGAAATCGAAGATCAGAACACGGAGAGCGCTTATCAGTCGGCCGAGGCGGTCGCCAGCCGGACCAGCGTGGCGGTGTTGGCCGCGATGTCGCTGTCGGTTTTGTTGTCCATCGCGATGGCCCTGTATGTGGGTTCCAGCATTGTCCGCTCGGTAGAAGCTATACGGGCGGCAGCGGTGCAACTCAGTCAAGGGGATCTGCGACAACGGGTGCAACTGGCAGGCAAGGACGAGGTGGCCCAAACCGCCCACAAGATTAATGATTTCATCGTTTCCGTACACGACCTGGTACGCAGCGTGGTGGGCGGCATCCGGGAGATGACCGGAGCCGCGGGGAACCTCTCCACCGCCTCCGCCTCTTTGGCGGACGGCGCCGCCCGGCAATCCGACACGGCCTCCACTCTGGCAACCGCGGCCCAAGAGATGAGCGCGACGGCGCATTCGATCGCGGAGAGCGCTACGCTGCTGAAGAAGACCTCCAAAGTGAGTCTGGAGAATACCGATCAGGGAAGGAAAGACGTTACCCAACTGGGTACAGAAATCCAGGCCGTGGGTGGCGCTCTGGAAAAGATCAATGCTTCGGTTGGCGAATTCGTAAATAGCGCGACTTCGATTACCGCCATGACGCAACAAGTCATGGATTTGGCCGACCAGACGAACCTGCTGGCGCTCAATGCCGCCATCGAGGCCGCCCGCGCCGGAGAACAAGGCCGGGGCTTTGCCGTCGTGGCCGATGAAGTCCGCAAGCTGGCGGAACGCTCGGCTCGCGCGGCCGTCGATATCGAAACCGTCACCGGCACGATGGGGCGCCAGTCGGAAGAAGTCAAGGCCTCTCTACAAAACGGCACGCGATCTCTGGTCTCCTGCCGCGAGCATGCAGCCCAACTGGAAACGGCCATTGGCGCCGCCCGGACTTCGGTGCTGGACGCCGCCACCGGAGTGACCGATATCGCCAATAGCGTGGCCGAACAAAGCAAGGGGACCACGGATGTCGCCGGACACGTCGAGCAGATTGCCAAGATGGCTACGGAAAACTCGACGGCCAGCACACAAACCAAGCAGGCAGCGAAGGATCTAGAGACCTTGGTCCAGGCACTGGAATCGGCGGTCGCCCGCTTCTCCATCGACGAAGATGGCGGCGCTGGCCGCGAACCATCCATACCTCGCAAAGGAGACCGCCATGAGGACATGGCTCAACTGGCTTATCGCGATCGCGATCCTGGTCGCGCTGCCGCCCGCAGTGCCCGCGCAGGCGCGTGGTAACGCGGCGGAAGCAAAGCAGATGGTTCAGGATGCGCTGGCCTACGTGAAGCAGGTAGGCACGGATAAAGCCTTTGAGGACTTTACCGTCGCGGTTCCCGGCGGCAAGTGGCACCAGAAAGACCTGATTCCGGGCTACGATGGATTTCTCGCGGTAGGAATTTATAGGTAGGGCAAGCCTGGGAATGTTGCCAGGTTTGCAATTTGTAATTGGCAATTTGTAATTCGCAAAGTAAAACCGGGCCCGCTCGCCCTTCACTTTGCCAACTGCAACTTGCAAATCGCAAGCGAAGAGTCAAGGGAAACTGAATTGACAAGGAGACTTACCATGAAGCTGTGCAGAGGAGTGCTCGCGATATCCATTCTCATTGCTGCTCTCATGGGCGCGGCCTTCGCCCAGGAAGGCGGTACCCCGCAGGAAGCCAAACAGATGGTCGACGAGGCAATTGCCCACGTCAAGGCAGTCGGTGCGGAAAAGGCGTTCCAGGACTTCAATACCCACGCCGACGGTAAGTGGTTTAAGAAAGATCTCTACGTGTTTTGCTATAAGTCGGACGGAACCTGCGTTTGCAACGGGGATAATAAGGGCCTGCTGGGTAAGAACCTGCTGGACCTCAAGTACCCTGATGGACAAACGCACATCAGGAACATGGTAGAGATCGCCAAAACCAAGGGAAGCGGATGGGAAGAATATCCCTGGCCGCACCCCCTGACCAAGAAGATTCAGGTCAAGCGGGCTTACGTCACCAAGATCCCTGGTTACGACGGATTTCTCGCGGTGGGCATTTACAAATAACGGTTCTAAGGCCGGCGCCCAATCGAGGGGCCGTGTATCCGCCAGGTAGTCGCGCAGCGACGAAAAAGAAACTCGCTGCGCGACTCCGGTTTAGCCACCCGAACGAAGCTTCCCGTAAGTCGCCTCCGTCCTTAATCTTTCTACAGGATTCCACAGTTGTTGTATCCCGACGCGAGTAGCGCAGACATCCTCGCCTAATGTCACCAACGTAGTGTTGCGGTACGCAGCACGGTTTGCAGTTCCCAAAGCGCCCGTCATCCAGAGCGCTTGCTATGCATTTGCCCGGCCATCGCCGTCCACCGTGTGCTCAATCGGCCGCATATTGCTGGAGACAGGTGCCTTTGAAGAAAAGGATGGTATTAAAGGGTCTCTGTGCGTGCTGGTGCGGCAACCGCGAACCGGTATCGCGTCTGCCGGAATCTTAAACAAGCCCGTTTAGAACAGATTTCAGGACTAAACCTTTACCAGCTTGTCGGCAAACCAGTCTGCGATGTAGGTAATACCTAGAGTTAGATTGTCTCCCTGGCAGTGTTCGGCGCCGCCCTCTTCCCGAGTAAAAACCTTGAAGGTTTTATCCTTGGCGCCCACGGCGGCAAATTGCTGGCGCGCAATTGCCATGGAGATCTGCGCGTCCGCCTCGCCATGCGTGAGGAGAAATGGGCACTCAATTTTCTGGGCGACACCTTCGAGAGTAAAAGGCTCGAGCTTCTTCAGCGCCTGGTCCAGGGTGTCAACTCCCATGAACCAGGTGATATGTTCGCCAGGGACGGAAAGGGAGGTCTTAAACGCCGCATCGATGCGGTTCTTCCATACGGCGTGATAGTCGTACTGGGCCCCCCAGGCTACACAGGCTTTGAAGCGCTTTTCGAAGGCAGCGGCGCGGGGAGAGAAATAACCTCCCAAGCTCACCCCCAGCACGCCTATCCGCTCCTTATTCACGTCCGCCCTCTTTTCCAGGTAATCGATGGCCGCGCCGCCTGCGACCTCGGAGTCGTGCCGGGCTGGCATCCCCCGAAAACGAATGGCCTCGCCATTACCGGGAGCGTCGATGATCAGGCAAGCCAAGCCGCGTTTCGCCAGTTCCGGCACGCCGCGGAAATATTGGATCTCCTTGGTGATATCCAGGCCGTCAAAGTAGACCACCGTAGGCCACTTGACGCCTTCCATGCCGGCTCGTTTAACGAAATAGGCCGGGAGGCTCTTGCCCCCTTCGAAAGGGACCTCGACTGCCTCGATGGACAGGAAGAGTACATTGGCGATGCCTTTCTTAAACAGCTCCACCGCCCAGGCATAAGCTTTCTGGGTGTCCGGAGTCCGGGGTTGCCGCAGCCTCTCTCCAATCTGAAGGTAATGGGCGGCGCGCAGGTAGGCGGCCGAGGCGGTTTGGAGGTATCCCTTTTCTCGTGCCTGATCGCCGAGTTGGGCTACGTGGGCCCCCATTTTGTACGGCGTTGTCGCCTGCTTTACCCTGCAAGGCAGCGCAAACCTTGTAGATCTCACCCATCTCGCCGCCGCCGTAGGGCAAGCCGGAGATGGCGCCACGCACTGCCGCCGACCAGGTGTAGCTTCCCGGAAACATCATGAGCGTTTCCGGCGACGCTTTCATCTCTGCGGCCTGGGACATCGGAGGAGCGCCGGCTAGAGTGGCTCCCGCCACGCCTGCGGCTCCCAGAGCCAGAAAATCCCTGCGGTTAAGTTCTTTCGCATCATTCCGTGGATTCATATCACCCCAGTTCTCAGTTCTCGGTTCTTAGTTCTCAGTTTCCAGATCTGCAGTTGTCTGCTTGCAACTGGGAACCGAGAACTGAGAACCGGGAACTGTCCTCTATACGCTAGCGCGGCTTGATTGCTTGGCCGGGTAAACGTCCTGCTCCGCCGAAATCGGCAAGCTTACCGGCTTCTTGAGGCGCGCGGATAAATCGAACGCCTTGGTCAGCATCAGGCGATTATGCGCCTCGGCTGCCGTGGCAGCGGGCGTCGGAATGCCGAG
>Ga0326727_10019822_pt1 | contig 13438 bp, 13 predicted proteins | sample MB2enrmetagenome_FD_207643 | JGI IMG/M metagenome (GOLD analysis project Ga0326727, IMG submission 207643) | Lab enriched peat soil microbial communities from McLean, Ithaca, NY, United States - MB29MY | ecosystem: Environmental > Terrestrial > Soil > Wetlands > Peat | place: USA: New York... | reverse complement strand
TCTTCCACACCGCGCCGCCCCAGCCCGCGTCGAAGGCGCGCATGATCATTTCGCCCGTGTTGGTGGGCGGCGCCGACGCCAGCCAGAACGGATTCGGGCAGTTGATCTTTCCCGCAAAATTCCGCACCCCAATGTCAGGCATGAGCTACCTCCGCAAATTTCAACATCGCTATCGCGGCGCGCTTGCCACCGGCCACCGCATCCACCACTTCGCGTCCGCCGTTCACGCAATCGCCGCCGGCAAAGTAGCGCGGATTGCCCGTCCGCCCGGTTTCGCGGTCGGCCACGATTCGCCCGTCGCGCACCTCAACGCCGCGCAGCTCCTGCAACAGCTCAGTCAGCGGCGACTGGCCGATGGCCGGCACCACCAGGTCGCAGTCGATGGTCGCCTCCGAATCCGGAACCATTTCGAGCTTGCGATCCGCTTGCCGCACCTGCACCGTTTCCAGCAGCAACCGCCCATGCGCCTCCGGCCGGATGGCCAGCGGCAGCCTGCGCCACAGGAATTGCACGCCTTCCTGCTTGGCGTGCTCGTACTCGAAATCGAACGCCGACATCTCCTGCTCGCTGCGCCGGTAGAGCATATACACGGTGGCCGCGCCCAGCCGGCGCGCGGCGTTGGCGGCGTCGATCGCTGTATTTCCCGCGCCCACCACCACCACCGTTCCGTGCAATTCGCGCAAATGGCCGGTCTTGTACGCCGCAATCAGTTCCAGTGCGTTCATCACGCCCTTGGTGTCCTCGCCGGGAACATTGAGGCGCTGCATCGCGCCCAGCCCCAGCCCAAGAAAGACGAAATCGAACTCCACCTCCAGCGCATCCAACGCGGCGGCCGAATCCACTTCCACGCTGCAACGGAACTCCACGCCCAGCTGCCGGATCATTTCCACTTCGCGCACGCTGTCGGCGGCGCGCAGCTTGTACTCCGCCACGCCATAGGTGTTCAATCCGCCGGGCAGTGCGCGGCGTTCGATGACCGTGGCCCGCGCGCCCGCGCGGCACAACTCCGCCGCGCACGCCAGCGAGGCAGGCCCGCCGCCAATACACGCCACGCGCAGTTTCTTCGCTCCCCCCGCCTTCGCCGGAGGCGTCTCGCCCGACGCCCAGAACGCATCCATGGCGTGCCGCTGCAGCAGCGCGATCTGGATGGGCTTGTGATTCTGCCGTTGCAGCACACACGCGCCCTCGCACAGCACGTCCACCGGGCATACCCGCGCGCAACTCGCGCCCAGAATGTTGGCGTCGAGAATGCGCAGCGCCGACCCGCGCAGATTACCTGAGGCGATGCGCTTGATGAATCCCGGGACATCGATGTGCGTGGGACACGCGGCCGTACACGGCGCGTCAAAACAGTTCAGGCAGCGGTCGGCTTCAATCACCGCTGCCTGCGCGGTCAGCGCCGGTTTCAATTCCCCAAACCGCGCCTTCAGTTGTGGATCGTCAAGTAACGTTGCTGTGCTCATCGCATCCCCTCTGCCCTACAACGCCACCAGCGGCCCATACAAATCGGGCCGGCGGTCGCGATAAAACTGCCAGGATCGCCGCACCTCTGCAATCTCGTCCAGATCCAGGTCGGCGGTCAGCACTTCGTCCTTGTCGCGCGAGGCCTCGGCAATAATCTTTCCCCGCGGATTGCAGAAGTAGCTCGACCCGTAAAACTCGCCGATGTTCCACGGCGCCTCAATGCCCACGCGATTGATGGCGGCAATAAAATATCCGTTCGCCACCGCGTGCGCCGGCTGCTCCAGCTTCCACAGGTACTCGCTCTTCCCTGCCGTCGTCGCTGAAGGATTGAACACAATCTCCGCGCCGGCCAATCCCAGGCAGCGCGCACCCTCAGGGAAATGCCGGTCGTAACAGATATAGACGCCGATCTTCGCCAATCCCAGATCGAAAACCGGGTAGCCAAGGTTGCCGGGGCGGAAATAGAACTTCTCCCAGAAGCCCGGCGCCACGTGCGGGATGTGCGTCTTGCGATATTTTCCGAGGTATGCCCCGTCGTTCCCGATCACCGCGGCCGTGTTATAGAAAACGCCCTCCTGCTCCACCTCATACACCGGCACAATCAGCGCGGTGTGCAGTTCCTTCGCCAGCCCGCGCATCAGTGTCACAGTGGGCCCGTCGGGAACCGCTTCGGTCATCTCGTACCACTTGACCTCTTGCTCGGCGCAAAAGTATGGCCCGTTGAAAATCTCCTGCAGGCACACGATCTGTGCTCCCTGCTTCGCCGCCTGGCGAATCAGCCCCACGTGTTTCTCCACCATCGCCTGCTTTTGTTTGGGCAGCGGTTCCGTCGCAGGCACCGCGTTTGAAGCCTGAATAATCGAACATCGAACCATTCGAGGCATTTCGTGCCACCCCCCTCGAAAAGAACTGTGAGTCTTAGAAATTAAATGAAATGCGCCCATTGAGCAATAGAGCCCGCAGGCCACGGAAGACCAATCCATTCGCCTGCTGCGCAGCCGGTTTCCACGCCGGCTCCGTCCCCCTTTGGTTTGACTTCAACTGCCGCCAATCCAATAATCGAGAGGAATGAATATATATGAGGAGATCGTGAAGTTGCAACGCGAGGGCCGCCGCGGTGCGGTTGCCACCATCGTGAACTCGCGCGGCTCGATCCCCTCCTTTCAAAGCGCCAAAATGCTCATCCGGGACGACGGCTCCATCGCCGGCACCATTGGCGGCGGCTGCGTGGAAGCCGAAGTCTGGCAGGCAGCGCGCGAAGTCATCGCGCAGGAAAAGCCGCGCTCTCTCACCTTTGATCTCAATCAGGATCCCAAATACGACACCGGCCTGGTCTGCGGCGGCACGCTGGAAATTTTTATCGAGCCCGTCCTGCCCTCATCGCTGCTTTACATCTTCGGCGCCGGCCACGTGGCCCTTGAGCTCTTCAAGGCCGCCCGCAATGCGGGTTTCGAATGCATCGTTGCCGACGATCGCGAAGCCTACGCCAATGCCGAGCGTTTTCCCGACGCCGTCCAGGTCGTCGCCCGCGAATTCGACGAGGCCTTCAAGGAACTCGCCCCCGCCGAGTCGTCTTACATTGTCATCGCCACCCGCGGCCATCGCGACGACATGCGCGTTCTGCGCTGGGCTGTCGAAACTCCGGCGCGCTACATCGGCATGGTCGGATCCAAACGCAAAGCCATTACCGTATTCCGCGAACTGACGCGCGAAGGCTTGAACCCTGAACTTTTTAACCGCGTGCATTCGCCCGTCGGCCTCGACATCGGCGCCGTCACGCCCGAAGAGATCGCCGTCTCCATCCTCGCCGAGCTCATCGCGATACGCCGCCGCGCCGAACGCGCCCTGCCCCACATGAGCTGGTTCCAAAGCGGCAGGCACGCCGCCGCCGAACCCGCTTCCGCGCAACACGAAACCCTCCCAGCCTCCACCGAAACATAATCGGGCCGGCTGATCCCCGCTCCAACACCGCGCCCGGATTGGCCGGCGCCCCGGGCAACCAGTGGCTTACCCGGCATCCCTTCGCCAATTTTCTCTCCGAAATTCCTAAGATCGCGCTATCTTCTCTCTATGCAACAAACCGTCCAACTCGCCGGGCTCGTTCTCGCGGCGGGCGATTCCACGCGCATGGGAGTCGACAAAGCCCTGCTCCCCTGGCCTCCGCCGTCGCCCGGTGAAGCCGAATCGCACCACACGCTGCTCTCTGCCGCGCTTGTGGCCCTCGATCCTTTCACGCGATTCAACGTCGTCGTTGCCGGCAGGAATGCCGATGCTATCGCCACCATGGTTGGCGCGTGCGGCGCTTATCTTGTCCGCAATCCCAAACCGGAAAAAGGCCAGTTCAGTTCGCTGCAGATCGGTCTGCGCGAACTGCTCGACCGCGGCTGCAACGCCGCCATCATCACACCCGTCGATTGCCCGCCGCTCAGCGCTGCCTCGCTCGAGCGCCTCCGTCACGCATTTCTCGGCGCGGCTATCGCGGACGTCTGGGCCGTCGCTCCCGAGCACGACGGCAAGCACGGCCATCCCCTCCTCGCCAGTCGCAATCTCATCGACGCGTTTCTCAAGGCGTCCGTCACCGGCAACGCGCGCGAAGTCCTCCACGCCAACGCATCCCGCGTGGTCTACGTCCCGGTTCCTGAGCCGCTGGCCAAGGCTGGACTCAACACGCCGGAGGACTACGCCGCGCAAACAAAATCGAAGGCTAACGAAAGCTAAAGCGGCGAATCCGAGACCCGTCGAAAGATGAATGCTGGTCCTTCGACTCTCCGCCGCGGCGGATCGCACACTGCTCCGCAAACTCCGCTCAAAATGACAACCATTCGGATCGCGGAACTAGAGGACGGACACTAGATCGATTTCTTAAGCGGTTCGAGCACCGCCTGCAGCGCATCCATCGCCAGGTGGCTGGCGTGCGACGACGCTGGCGGCAATCCGCCCACCGCTCGCAACAGCTCTTCCCTCGTCAGCTTCCGCGCCGCGTCCACGCTCTTGCCGCGCACCAGTTCCGTCATTGCCGAGCCGCACGCCATCGCGGCCACGCAACCCTTCGCTCGGAACCGAATCTCCGCGATCCGGTCACCATCGACTTTCACGGTGAGTTCCAGAATGTCGCCGCACGCCGGATTCTCGATGTGCGCCGATGCGTCCGCATCGGCAATCGTCCCCGCGTTGCGCGGATGCTCAAAATGATCGAGAACTTCTGTGGAGTACATGCCGCCTTGCCTGTCGCACTCAGTATGGGCCAATGACTCCGTTCGCGGCCTCTGCCCTGGCTCTCTTCTGCTGCTCGTCCAGAATCTCGGTCACGAGAAACAGGTCCGCCAGCAGCGCGCGCAAGTGGATCGATGCGTTCAGATTATCGATCAGTTGCGAGCCGATCACCGGTTGCGCCAGAACTAACTCCATCGCCGCCAGTGCGCTCTCCGCGTCCCGTTGCAGCACCGCGAAGAAGGCTTGGTACTTTTCTGCAGATGCAAGCCGCTCCTCGCCGATCGCCTCAGCACAGCTCTGCTCCAGGCCGCGCATCGCCACCACGGCGCGCGTCAACTGCGCTCTCAGCTCGCTGCCTTCGTCGCTCGCCAACCCGCGCGCGGCAAAGGAGAGCGTGAACTCGTAGCACTCCTCAATGATCTCGCACTGTTTCTGAACTTCAGTCGCCATCGCTTGCGGCATAACCCTGCTTTTCCTGGGAGCTCGGCGGCGTCTTCACGGCCCATCTCCCGGTGTCGTGCTCCTCGAGATAAAAATCGCGGCTCATCCACCCAAAGATCATCGACTTCGTGATCGGGAACTTCTCGGGCCGCACCCCCATATATACATGCACCATCACCAGCGCAATCAGCCCCACTCCGGCGAGCCCGTGAAGCACATACATCAGGCCCCACGTCATGTCAGAAAACAAATACGGATTGCGCGCAAAGATCCCCGTCTCGACACGCTTCATCATGAACAGACCGGTCGCGATCACGGCCAGCCCGGCCAGCAAAATCACGCCGTGGTAGAGCTTGTTTTCGAGAGGATATTTGGCAAACCTGTCCGGCAGCGGCGCGTCCTTGCCGAAAAACCGCCGCGCGCGATTCATGGCGTCGCGCAGGTCCGTCTTGTCCGGCCAGATGGACCAGAAATCCATGAAGAACGTCGCGTGCACAACGTGAAACAGAATCGAAGCCGTCAGCACCAGCCCTGCAATCCAGTGGTAGACCACCCAGTTAAACTGGATTCCCACCTTGGGCAGAAACGCCGTGAACAGCAGCGTAAACATTGACGCCGCCATGATCCAGTGGAACAGCCGCGCGGCCAGTGAGTGCCGCGGCACGCGCTCCGGAATCGCCGCCGCATTCACCTCGGCCTTGCGCTCCGCAAATCGCTTCGGCGGGTTCACGATGATCAAGTAAAGCGCGTGCACGATCATGAAGCTCAGTCCCGCAATCACCGCGATCCAGATCAGGCCCCACGCGATATGGATCGGGACTGACTTCCCCCACGGACTCGTCGCCCACTGGATCAGTTGCGGCATGTCGCCTCCTCGGCAGCGGCGCTCGCAGCGAGCGTGCCGTTTGCCGGCGGCTGTGCCGCGCCCACAATCGCTCGCTTCACCAAATTCCTCATCAGGGGAATCTTGTAGCCGTTGAACTGTAGCGGAACCGCGCCCTCGACCGCGAGTTTGCCCGCCATCGCGCCTGTGGCTTCATTCGCAGACTGGCCGCGGATCGCGTCTTCAACCGCCTTCAATCGCATCGGCCGCGGCGACACCGCATTCACCGCAATCCGGATGTCCTGAATGGTGTTGCCGTTGAGCTTGACCGCCGACGCCACATTCATCAGCGGAAAATCCCACACATTGCGGTCGCGCACTTTCTCGAAATAGAACTTCGCGCCCGCCCACGTCGCGGGAATGCGGATCGCCGTCAGCAGATCGCCCGGCCGCAGCATGTTGATCCGCGTGATGTCGTCCTCGGGCCCGACAAAATAATCCTCCGCGTCCACAACTTGCTCGCCCTTCGCCGTCTGCACCACGAATTTCGCGTCCAGCACGATCAGCGCCGGAACCGAATCCGACGGGTGCACGGCCACGCAGCGGTTGGCGCCGAAGATCGCGTGCTCGCGGTTGCGTCCCACCGGCGTATCCGCATAACAAATGTTTCCGCCCGCGCGGTAGCACGGCCATCCGCCGCGGTAGTACCAGCAGCGCACGTCCTGCGACACGTTGCCGCCCAGCGTTCCCTGGTTGCGAATCTGCGGCGAGGCCACCAAAGCCACGGCCTGCGCCAGTACGCCGTAATCCTTTTGGATCACAGAATGATTCGCAATCTCCGTCAGCGTCGTCATGGCGCCGATCACCACGCCGTCGCTGGTCGCGCGAATCCCCCTCAACTCCTCCACGCCGCTCAGATCCACCAGCACCTTCGGCTTTTTGATGCGGTCCTTCAGCCAGTCAAAGCTGTCCAGCCCGCCAGCCATCACCCACGCCTCGTCGCCGTGCTGCTCGAGCAGCTTTTGAGCCTCCGCGGCAGAGTCCGGCTGCAGCAGGTCAAACGCCGGCATTACATCTCGTATGACAGCCATTGCTCACTCCGGTGTCAGTTCGCAGTTCGTGGTTCGTGATTCGCAGTTCGTTGTTCTCAGTTGCCCGCGCGTCCCCATTTGCTGTTCATTGCGCTTTAAATCGACGCCGTGAGCGGCTTCTGCATCGGCCTTCCCGCTTCGAACGACGCCAGAATCGTATCCGCATTCACCGGCGCGCGCTGGAAGATCTCGTCGCCCAGGGCATCGCTCAACGCATTCAAAATCGAGGCGCAGCCTCCGCCCACCGGCGGCTCGCCCACACCGCGCGCTCCCACCGGCGTCTCCGGATCGGGAATGTTGAGCGCCGCCCACTGCATGTCCACCGGCACATCCAGAATCGTGGGCGGCCTGTTCTGATAAAAACGCTTGGCCACCGCGACGCCGTACTCGGGATCGTACACCCACTTCTGTCCGATGGCGTGCGCAATCCCCAGCGTCGACCGTCCCAGCATCTGCCCGCCCAGCGAGTGCGGATGCAGCACCGTGCCCACGTCGCCATAGGCCAGAAAATCCGTGATGAAATATTTGCCCGTCTCCACATCCACTTCGACCTCGGCAAAGCTCGCCACGTAGGAGAACGTGTCGCCGTCGCGTGGAGCCTTGTCGCGCGCCGCTACCACCAACCCCTGTCCGGCCAGCGCCGTCACGGCGGCTTTCGTCACTTTGTGCACGTCGTCCGGCGCCTGATGGCCGTCGTAGATGCCGCCGAGCTCGATGGCCTTGTGCGCCGCCTGCGCCAGACTCATCCCCGCGCCGCCGCCCTTGCGGAACACGCGCGCGTTATCAACTTCGTAATCCTCCGGCTTGCCGCCCAGCGACTTTGCGGCAACTTCTTTCAGTTTTTGTTTGCACTCCGTGGCCACGGCAAATGCGGCCCGCGTCATGGCATGCGTGGTCTGGCTGCCGCCCGAGGCGCAGGTGTACGGAAAGATCTTCGAAGTATCGCCCCACACCACGTCGCAAAGCTCCCACGGCACTCCCAGCACTTCTGCGCCGGCGCGGTGCACGTCCATCACCGATTCGGTGCCCAGGTTTCCGATTCCCGAGTGGAAGCGCACCCGCCCCTCCGGCGTAATCACCAGCAAGCCATCGAATCCGATGGTTCCACCTACGAAGCAGCTGAGCGAAACACCCACGCCGCGTGCCTTCGATCCCATCCGCTTGGGCCGCGCCGCGCGCTCCTGCCATTTGAACTGCGCCGCGCCCTGGTCCAGCGCCTGCTTCAAGAAGCAACTTGTCGCGTGCGCCCGTTTGCCGTGATTCGGCGGGCCGTACTCCGCTTTGCCTTCCGGGCAGTTCACACGCCGCAGCGCCACCTGGTCCACGCCCAGCTTGCGCGCCGCCTTCGCCAGAATCGGTTCGATGATGGTGATGCCCTGCATCCCTCCCGGCGCGCTCTGTGCGCTGCGCGTGGGCGTATTCGTCATCACCGAAACGCCGCGCCAGCGCATCGCCGGCGGCTGGTAGAGCAGCGACACAATTCGGGCCGACGAAGCGCCGTCGTCCTGGTTGTCGTAAGCTCCGCTGTTGGTCACCGTGTAGTAATCGAGCGCGGTAATCCGCCCGTCCTTCGCGAACCCGATCTTCGCCCGCCCCAGAACGCTCGGACGCGCGCGGCCAATGTAGTGCTCTTCTTCGCGGCTGATGCGCATCATGACAGGTGCGTTCAATTTGCGCGACAGGATCGCCGGAATAATCAGAATCACGGAGCCGGTGACCTTGCTGCCAAAACCGCCGCCCGTGTATTCGCTTACCAGCACCACCTGTTCGTCTTTCAGATTCATCCACCGGGCAATCGCCGGCGCGGTCTGGAAGGTGCTTTGCGTACCCGTGTGCAGATAGACCTTTCCGTTTTGCCAGTACGCCATGGCGGTGCGCGGCTCCAGGCACTGGTGGCTCACGTCCGGCGTCACAAACGACTCATCCAGCACCAATGCAGCGTCGCGGAAGCCCGCATCGAGATCGCCGTACGACGACTGGCCCACTGGCTTGCCCATGGGCAGCCGTCCCTGCTCGTATTCGGCAAAGTCCGCCTCGGTCCATTTGAGCTCTGTAACCTGCTGCCCGGCGGTTCCCCGCGTCCACACATTTCCATCCGCGTGCGGATTTGGCCCGCCCGGCCGCAAACTATCCAGCGGATCGATGACGAACGGCAGCGGCTCCATGTCGATTTTGATTTTTTCTATCGCTTCTGCACAGGTCAGCTCATCCACTGCCGCCACGGCCAGGATCGGACAGCCCTGGAACATGGGCTCGTTGGTCAGCGCCGTCTCGCCCCACTTGTTGGCCTTGATGGTCTGCCCGTTGTCATTCAGATAATCCGCCTGTGCGGGAATATCGTCTGCGGTCAGCACCGCCTTCACGCCCGGCATGGCCAGCGCCTCGCTGGCGTCAATATGTTTGATCCGTCCGTGCGGCATGGGGCTAAGCACCAGCCGGCAGAACAGCATTCCCTCGGCGCGAAAATCCTCGGCATACTTCGACCGTCCCGTCACCTTGGCCACCAGGTCGGGCGTTGGGTAGTCTCTGCCGATCAGCTTGTATCCCGTGCCGTACGGGCGCGGCTTTTCCAACTCGGCCTTCATCGCGCTTTCTTGCGGTGTGTCCGCCATGGCTCAGGACCTCGCTTTCTGCGCGGCAGGCACGCCATTTCGCATGTTTTCTGCGCCCAGCATCATCGCGTCCAGAATCTTGTTGTAGTCCTGGCACCGGCAAAGATTTCCGCTGATGCCGTGCGCCAGCTCCGTACGCGTGGGAGAGGGATGCGTCTTCAAATACCCAACCGTCGCCATGATGAAGCCGGACATGCAGAACGCGCACTGGAAGCCCTGCGCATCCACCACCGCCTGCTGCACCGGGTGCAGCGTGCCATCGTCCGCCGCCAGGCCCTCGATCGTGGTTACCTTGCGTCCGCGCACCGTGTTGGTCAGCACGGAGCAGCTATAGTGCGGCACGTCGTCGATCAGCACCGTGCATGCTCCGCACTCCGCGCGATCGCAGCCCAGCTTCGTTCCGGTCAGTCCCAGCTTGTAGCGCAGCGTCCACGCCAGAGTTTCCTGCTTCATCACTTCCACGCGGCGCGGCTGGCCGTTCACGTTCAGCGTGATCAGCCGTTCGCCGCCGAAGCTCCGCCCGCGTCCGCCCGACGCAAGAATCCGGTAGCTGGCCGCGCCCACCACGGCGCCTCCGGCAATCACGCCCAGAATGAAGCGGCGTCTGGTAATCGAATTCGATGGGGCTTCACTTGCCTTGGGATCGTCCGCTTCCGGCATCGCAGTTTCTCCGGTTTCAGGGATTACCTGGGATCGTCTCGCTGGCCTGCGGGATTCGTGTCTCGATTCGTGCGGGGATCGCGCCGTCGCTTTTCGAAGGCGTCGCGCGGCGCTTGCCGATATCTTATCGCCGTCCCCTCGCCGACGCAAAATCGCCAGCCGGAGGTGGGTCCGGACGCTGATGAAATTGAAATCGCCGATTTGCCGGTCATCCGCCCGGAGCTCAGAAATTTGGGTATTGGGCTACTTTGAACCTCGACGTCCACGGGGAGTGGAGACGACCCCGACGGCGATGGCCCATGAGTTGCGGATGGCTACCGCAAGCAACAACAGCATACCTGCGGCCGCTAGGGTGAGTCCGCGCGTATGGTCGTAAGAGACCAGCACTCCACCCCAAACAAGGACCGCGAATGCCGCAAATGGAAAAGCCGCGTAAACGATCGGATGACGCATTTCGTCGTAATAACTCTTTCTGACGGTTCGGCGAATAAAAAGAGACCCTGAGTAAACCAGGCCGACGGCGCCTACGAGACAGATGCAAAGAATGGCCGTAAGCTGGGTGTGATTCGGGAAGGTCAGAAACGCGGCAAGGAATAGTACAGAAGCGAAATAGATAACGGCGGGAGTGAGATAGATCGGAATCTTAGCCGTAGCTGCCAGCCTTCGTTCAGCGGCGAGGGTGATGATTACAAACAACAGCCCGATCAGGGTCGCGGATGCCGTCGACATGAGGAGATAGAAATTCGCCCATCGGTCTAATTCATTCATAAGCTTATTTACGCTGCCCTTTCTGCCTCCTGCCCGTAAGAGTCGGCTCCAACTTTAACCAAGACGCCTCTGATAGACCACGCAACGGGAGATCGAATGGCTGCTCGAGCCAGGATCTCCCGTTGTCGCCTTTAGAGCGTCTTCGAGCCCACCTTCAATCCGATAAACAGATTCGGTCCCCTCGGCCCCGCTTGTGGTGCGGTGTCAAGCTACCATGCTCTTGGCTTGCTCCACCCACTGGTCGTACTGTTTCTTGACCTCGGTCACGCGCGCATCGATCGCGGTTTTGGCATCGCCCTGGGCTTTCGCGGCTTTCTGCTGCAAGGCCTGCACCTTGGCTTCAGTTTCATTCTTGATTTGCTCCGAGCGTTGCCGGGCCTGCTGCAACTTCACTTGCAACCGAGCATTCAGTGCATCGATCTTGGCCTGCAATTTGGCCTTATGCTCCGCTGTTGCGCTGGCATGCTCGACCTTCAACTGGTCAATCTCGGCTCGCAGCTCGGCGATGTCGCGGGCCCGTTGGGCTTCTTCGAAGCTCTTCCTGGTAGTGCGGAAGACGAAGCCATTGAGTGCTTCCATTCTGGTATCCACTGGAGTCACCCACTCTTCACTGATATCCGCGACGATCGCGCACTTGCCCGGCGTGAGCGCGTTCGAAACTTCGGGCAGGAAATCCGAGTCGACTCCCACCACGAACAGGTCGGCAAGACTTCCCGCCATCGTGCCGGCCAGCGCCCCGACTGCGAGCCCTGCCGGGCCACCCAGCAGACCGATGAGGCTGCCGATCGCTGTTCCACTCACCGTTCGAACAGGGAAATCGTCCTCTCCCTGTTTCACACTGACCTTCCCATCACGGTTTTTGCCGATGATGGCTTTGGCGTGAATCGTGATGGTTCCCTCGAAATCGAGTTGATTGAGCGCGCGCGATCCCTCGTACGCTTTGGTTTCATTGTCAAAAACGACTACAAGCATTTTTTCCATGACATTCTCTTTTGCAAAATCACGCATTGAGCGTGGGACTTGTTGGGTTAGATTTAGGCGGCCCTCTTGAGTGCGCCCCCGGTGAGTTTGTGGAGGGCCGCAGCAGAACCGATCATCGCGGCCCCGTCGCAGATCAGATCCACGCCAATGGCGAAGCCGATGAACCAGACGCTCGAATTGGGCATTTGCGCCAGCAGCATGATCCCCAGCCCCAGCGAAACAATTCCTGAAAACACAGCCCAGCCCCAGCTCGGGAACTTCAACATTCCTGCCCCAATGGCGCGAAAGAGACCGCCGACAATGAATAAGGAAGCAAGAACCAGAGTGAGCGTGGCTGCCCCAGCGAGCGGATACCGGATCAGCAAAAATCCCGCGAAGCCCCGCAACAGTGCGCTAAGCAGAGACAGCAGAGAGCCCTGCCAGTTGTGAGTGCGAAAGGCGTGCACCAAACCGAGGATGCCGCTGAACAGCAGCATCCATCCGAAGACCAGAACCGTGGCGAGGGTGGCGCCCACGTCACCGATCACGCATACCGCGCCGCAAAGCATCAACAAGATTCCAAGGGCCAGAAACCATCCCCAGGAGCTGCGAATTTCCTCAATTCCCGCTGCGAGCGGGTTGTATTCAAACCGCATTTCATTTCTCCTTTTCTGAAAATTGATCTTGAACCCCATCATTCCTGCCAGACACATGGATCTGGTGAGATTCGTTTCCCTCGTGTTTCATGAGCGCTGGATGCCCCCTTCGAATCCATTCGCGAATAAATAGCGGACAGTTTCGAAGTTCTGTACCGGCTGCTTCTGCCGCGGCGAGGAATCGCACACTGTCAGCATCCACCAGTGTTACCTCACCGAGTTCGAGAGCAATCGGCGGCGGATGAATTTGCATTTGCATCTTCAGCTCCACAAGGGTTTCCGCGTCGATACGCCCACTCACTCGGAGAAGGAGTGAGTCGCGACTTCTTTCAAGTCTCAACATCTGGACCAGAACTCACGAGCAACTACGCCCGCAATAGGTGCAAGTCGGATGCCAATCGCAAATGACTGAGACCATTGAGGATGATGAGGGTTCCCTGTGGCGAGATCTCGGGAGTTGCCGGGTTTTCGGCAAGGAGGGCCGTCTTGCTGCCTGTGGAGAGAAGGGGTCTAAAAGGTCAGCTAGGAAGACCGAAACCGATGCTTGTCAATGTTCAAACTCTTGATCCGCGATTCAAGTGTGGAGCGGGGAATGCCCAGGCGGGCCGCTGCACCTAAGGGTCCGGACACCTGTCCGCGGCTCTGTGTGAGGGCGTTCTCGATCATTTCCTTTTCCCGGTCGGCAAGAGAGGCGAGACCAATTCCACCCGGCGCAGATGCAGGCGAGTCACGCACCAACCAGCTCTCATC
>Ga0326727_10019821_pt1 | contig 13439 bp, 13 predicted proteins | sample MB2enrmetagenome_FD_207643 | JGI IMG/M metagenome (GOLD analysis project Ga0326727, IMG submission 207643) | Lab enriched peat soil microbial communities from McLean, Ithaca, NY, United States - MB29MY | ecosystem: Environmental > Terrestrial > Soil > Wetlands > Peat | place: USA: New York... | reverse complement strand
CCACGCATCTTCACAATGTTAAACGATGCGATTTTGAAACTGGAGACATTTCGGGATAATTTCACCCGATGACAGAGAAGTAAGGCTCTGTGCGACGCGCCGTCGACACTTTCGCTCAACTCGCTAAAACCGCACCACGCAAGCACGATGCCCGCGAGCACAAGAATTGAGCGGGTTAGCGCAGTTATTTATTCTACGGGTTGTAAGGGAGTGGACAAGGTGCCAGGCATGGGCTTGAGGTTGGCTGGCCGGAGCATCGAAGCGGAGCAAACCCACCAGGTTTTTGCTGGGATTTACTCCCCTAGCTGACTTCTGCGACTGCAATCGATCGAGCTTTGGGTCTCCGGCGTGGCTTTTTGAGCGAATCAAATCACGCGCCCCCTCACTTTGCGACGTCGGCCATTGTCAGGCTGTGTTGTTTCTGGTGATACGGGCCATCGAAGAATTGCGTCGACTTGAACCGTTCGTGTCGCCCATCGCCGGCAACATCTTTTACCCGTGCGAGCAACTTGGCAAGTTCTTCGCCAACAAGGGGACTGAAGTTCCGCGCGATGGCCAGGTCCTGCTTGAGGACCTCCATGCTGTCAATCCCGACGACGAGCGAAGCCAACTCCTGGCTGAGGGCGTAAGTCAGCGCCTCTTCGACAGTGCACACCTTTTCAGTAACCAGCCGACCTTTGTGATCTGCGCCTCCGCCGAGGCTCTTCATGCCGATGCAGGCGATACCGCGCTTGTTCGCTTCCGGCACGACCTGCCGGGCGAAGCTGCGATAGTGATAGTCGCAGACGTTGATCGGCATCTGCACCGTATCCCACGTGTGCAGAGGCAGCATCTTCAAATGGATTGCCGGGTGCTTGTGCCCGGTGAAGCCAAGAAAGCGAACCTTGCCTTCCTTCTGCGCCTTGAGGCCCTCGGCGAGTGCACCGCGTTCGATGACCCATTCGGGGTCGTTATCGTAATTGATCTCGTGGAATTGCATGAGATCGAGATGATCGGTCTGCAGCCGGCGCAGACTGTCCTCGATATGCTGGCGGGCAGTTTTTGCATCCCGGCCGCAGTTCTTGGTCATGAGAAAGCACTGCTTGCGCTTGCCGTCCATCACCAGCGCCTTCCCCATGATCTCTTCGCTGCCGCCATCGTGATAATCCCAAGCGTTGTCGAAGAAGGTAAGGCCTTCATCGAGCGCGGTGTGCATGATGCGAATCGCTTCGGCCTGATCCTTGACGGAGCCGATATGCCATCCTCCCAGACAGATCATGGAGACACGCTCGCCGGTCTTGCCAAGTGGCCGCGTCGGCACACCTTTGCCGCCGTCGGCTGCCTCCGCAGCGCCGCCGATCGCAAGCGCCGCGCCTGCGGCGACCGAAGAAGCAAGAAAATCGCGGCGATTGCTATCGGAAGTGGACATGTGGCCTCGCCTGGTCTGGAAGCGATGAGCGAATCCGGCGTCATTCTCTGCGCCTCAGCGAGAATTGCAAGACTCCGCGCGCAACCCGCTACTCGTGAGGTGGCCAAACATCTAAGTGGTCTTTCGTTTTAGTCGTATGAGTAGAACTCGTATAAGTATTAGACGTAGACGTAGGTAGATTACATCGGTGCTGAATTCCGGGAGTGCAGCTTGGCCCCAAAAGTGAATCTCATTACGGGCGCGACCGGATTACTCGGCAGCCATCTCGCGGAACAACTTGTCACGCGTGGCGAGCGCGTTCGGGCCTTGGTTCGGCCTGCGAGCGACGTCTCTTTCTTACGTACGATCGGCGTCGACTTCGTGCCGGGCGATTTAAACGATCCACTATCGTTGAAGAAGGCCGTCACCGACGCCGACGTCGTCTACCATTGTGCGGCTCGTGTCGGCGACTGGGGGCCGTGGGAGGCATTTCAGTCCGGCGTCATCGACGCCACGCGCAACCTGCTCGAAGCTTGCCGGAGCGCACAAGTCGGACGCGTGCTTCACGTCAGCTCGATTATCGTTTACGGTCACCCGAATGAAAGAGAAGACCGTTTCACCGAAGAAGAACCTCTGGGCCAGAATCTGTGGCTGTGGGGCGACTACTACTGTCGCGCCAAGATCGCTGCAGAAGAACTTTGCCGAGCCTATCCCGGCCCGCTCACGATCGTGCGGCCGAGTTGGATTTATGGCCCGCGCGATCGCACTTCGCTGCCGCGAGTCATCAAAGCTCTGGAAGCGCATCGCGCAGCGATCGTGGGTCGGGGTGACAATCGACTGAACATCGTTTACGCGGCGGACGTAGCCGATGGCGCGATTCGGGCCGCCAATTCGCCTGAAGCGGTCGGTCGCGCTTACAATCTCTCCAGCGAAGGTGAATTGACACAGCGAGAGTTCCTGACGTTGTTGACGAACGCGCTGGGGCGGGGTCCGGTTCGATTGCGTTTCCCGTACCGTCTGGCCTTCGCCGGTGGATTCTTTGCTGAATTAGTGGCGCGAGCGATCCGGCTGAAACGGCCGCCACATTTCACGCGCTATGTTGTGGCGCTCATCGGTCGATCGACGCGATTCAGCATCGATCGCGCTCGCCAAGAACTTGGTTGGGAACCGCGCGTTTCCGCGGCTGTGGGCTTGCAAAACACTTTGGAATGGTATCGCGGCCTGAAACGGAACTAAGGCAGGCCCTGCTTCGAGGCAATAGGACGAGGTCATGGAACACTTCGCCGACCGTTTGACCGCCGCTATCCGATCCAAGGGCACGCCGCTCTGCGTCGGTATCGACCCGCGCTGGGAATCGTTGCCTGACGAGATTCGGACCCGACATGGCGGAGCAACTCTCGAGTCCGTTGCCGCGGCATTTGAAGAGTTTTGCGGTCGCGTGATCGACATCGTGGCGCCACTCGTACCGGCAATCAAGCCGCAAAGTGCATTCTTCGAAGCCGCGGGACCGGCTGGTTTTGCGACGCAGGGCCGGCTCATGGCCAAGGCACGAAACCTCGGACTCGTGGTCATTCTCGACGCCAAGCGCAACGACATCGCATCAACGGCTGCGGCGTACGCGGATGCTGCGTTCACCGGCCTCCGCTGCGACGGGCGGGATCTCCCTGTGTGGGAGGCCGATGCACTGACCGTGAATCCGTATCTCGGCCGCGATGCGGTTGAACCATTCATCGAGAGTGCTCGCAAGGTTTCCGCCGGCGTGTTTGTATTGGTGCGCACTAGTAACCCCGGGGCGGGACTGTTTCAGGACTTGTTGGTTCAGGGGAATCCGCCGCGGCCGCTTTATCAGCACGTCGGTTCCGCAGTGGCCTCTTGGACGAGAGAGAATCTCGGGCGCTGCGGCTTTGGCGACGTTGGCGCCGTGGTAGGTGCGACATACCCTGCCGAGATGGCTGCGTTGCGTCAAGAAATGCCGGAGGTGCCTTTCCTGATACCCGGATATGGCAGCCAGGGAGGAACCGCGGCCGACGTTGCGCCGGCATTTCGAGCAGACGGATCGGGCGCCGTCGTCAGCAGTTCGCGCGGCGTCTTGTTCCCGTTCAAACCTGCTGATGCCGAATGGGAGACCAAGATCGAACGCGCTGCCCGAGCGGCGATCGCCGATCTGGCCCCCTACTCTACCGCAAGGATCAAACAGCCGGCGGAAGCGATCGGGTGATCTCACGTCGACTTGCGACCCCTTCTAAGACTCTTCGTTCTGCTCGTCATCGACGAGCGCGTAATCGGTCATAACCCAGCCGACTTCGCCTCCCGACAATTCGATCTGCAGCCAGTTGCCGCGCCGCGCCAGGACGCGCCCTTCCACGCCTCGATTGAGAGGCGTTTCATAACGCGCCGGATAGCTGAGACTATCGCCGCGCCGCAGCAGGACGCTATCTTCGGCGATGACCACAATGGGACCTGAAGCCTGCTTGCTCGCCTCGCGCACGGCAAAAAGCGTGAGCACTCCGGCTCCGAGGACGGACAGAAGGGCGAGCATCAAGAGCACGATCCGCCGTGTCATCAGCCAGCGCGTGAAGCCAACGCACGCAGTGAAGTAAAGGAAGATCGCGCCACCGATCAACCACTCGCCGCCGATCCTTGCGAGCCAGGAAGCGTGACCGGCCGGGCCCGGTCGACCGAGCCGGCTCCCTTCCGGGTAGCTGACGCGTTCGCGAGCGAGATCGAGTCCTTCCATCAGGTCGACGTCGCCGGGCGAGAGTCGCAAACCGCGGCGGTACGAGAGAATCGCGTACGGCAAATCGCCGGCGAGAAAGTACGCGTTGCCGAGATTGCGGAAAAGTAAGGCATTTCTGGCGCCTCGGCGGCGCAATTCTTCGAAGCACGTCACTGCCTTGCGGAATTCGCGCCGGGCGATCTCCGGGTCATCGCGGTGATGGACTCCGGACTCGAAAGCCGCCTCAGCGCGGTCTTTGATCTCGACGGAGGAGAGACGAGATAGCTCCAAATCGTCTGCGTGCAGCGCAGCGAGAATCAAGATCGCTGCGAAGCCCATGCTGCTGCCTCCACCTCGATTATTACTCGCGCTCCCGCATCTGCTAGTGCGTCCCTGTTCAAGCTGCGTCCGTACCGCGCCGCATCGCAGACAGCGTAGAAACGGGCAGCCATCACGACGAGCCGCGAAGATACTCCCAGTCGCCGCATCGATTCCGCAACCTCCGCCGGCGTGGGATCGGCAGCGGCCAAAGCGAAGCGGACGTGCAGATACCGAGTGAGCGCTGCTGCGGCCTGCTCGGCTTGCTCTCTCATTGACAGCTGGCTAGCAGCACGCAGAAGCTTCAGCGCGTGCAGCGCGGCTGCGCTCTGTCGGCGTCGGCTTCGGCGGACGGCCGTCGGATAGAGTTGCCGCCACGCGCCGTACCAGCCGGCACAGATCGCGACGGGAAAAATTGTTACGAGGACCAGTGAACCCGGGCTAGGAGCACGGAACGGGCGGTCCTGTTCGAACAGGCCATTGCCGGTTGCCAAGTGATAGAACGCCTCGGGAAGCGCCGGAACAGGAGCGAACCTGTCGCTGCTCTCGACTTTCAGTGGAATCGGATCGGTAAATCGAATTTGAAAGGCTTTCGTTGCATGACGTATCGTGGGGTTGAAATACACGAACGGCACGCTCGGGATTTCGCTCACGTCGCTGCGCCGCGGCTTCAATCGATAGTTGAACTCCACTGTTTGCTTGTCCGGGTTGCGCTCCGGCTCTTCGGCGTCTTCGACATAAAACGCCTCGGCGAACTCCTTCAATTTCGCGAGTGCCGGACGTTCCGGAGGATGACGAACAGCGGCCGTCGCGCGAATCACGAGCGTGTATCGGATCGGATCTTCAGCACGAATCGTTGTCGGTTCAGCCCGAGCTTCGATCTCAAACGAGCCGCTCGCACCGCTGAATGGCAAATCGACGGGGCGTCCGACGACGGGGATTTCATCGTCCGGCGCCGGGGAATCGTCCGCGAGCGCACCGGCGCCCGGAACAAGCAGACTAACGGCAATGACATGGAATAAGCAGTTGAACATGAACGATGCGATCGGTTGCGTTACCTCACCAGTCGCGGACCCCGGCGGCTGGCGTTCGACTCACGCCGCGCCGGTGTACCCGGGCCTCTTGCATGATACGCTGAGCGGCCTGCTCGAGGTGTTCGCGGGCTTGCGGAGGCGTCAGCGGCGGCTGACCATCCTGGTCCGGCACGGGAGGGAGCTTGCCCTCGCCCGGTAGCCGCGATTCGTCGGAACTCGTGCTCGGCTGGCCGGCGTCCGCGGCTTCTTGCTGCGCGCCGTAGCGCCTATTAGCCCGGTCGTCGCCACCCTCTTGTGGCTGCGAACCATTCTCCGGCGGTTTTCGATCTTTCTCAGGATCTTCACTCTGCGGCGGTTTGTCCTGCTTGTCCTGAGCACCCGTCGGAATCTGTCTTGCCAGCAGGCGTGCGCGTTGAAGATTGTGGCGGGCCATCGTCTGCAGTTCGTCGTTCGCCGCGGCGTTTTCGGCTTCTTTGAATCGCTCGGCCGCGGACCAGGCGGCCGCGGCGTCGCGACTCCCGGCGTCGCGGAGCAAGCAGTTTCCCAAGCCGACGAGCGCAGCGCCCCGACGAGGGTCTGTCTCCGCCAAACAATAGCGATACAAATCCTCCGCCTCAGCGAGAATTACACCCGGACGCCCGGGGCTCTCCAGTGCCAAACGGTACTTTGCAGCGGCCAAGCCAAGTGCAACACGGCCGGGGTCCGGCGCCCGCAAGTCGGCCTTCGTATACAGCTCGGCAGCAAGCGAAAAATCACCGCGGGCGAAAGCGGCGTCCGCTTCGTCGAGGAGCGCGGGAGCGGGCGCATCGGGTACTGCTGCGATCAACAAGATCACTGCCGGCAGCAACAGTAGCCTGGTTCGGAAGGTCATTCGCGCCTCCCCTCTCGCCCTCCCGGACGTGATAGACGTATCGCGCCGAGTAGTATCGACCCGCTCAGCAGCCCGAGCGATGCCCCGTAGAACAAAGGCGAACGGTCACGCAGTGCCGGCAGGTTATCGTCCGGATCTTCGCGCTGCGGCCGGGCTGCAATGGCGTCCAGGTAAAGCGCTCCCACAGCAACGGGACGCGCCCGAGCGGAGAAGTAAATACCGCCGGTCCGATCAGCAATCGTGCGCAGCACTGCTTCGTTCAATCTTGTGCGAACCTCTTTCCCTTCAAATTGCAACGGGTGCGACTCCAAGGGAATGACGCTCGAATTCGCCGGGTCGCCGATACCGACGGTGTAGACGGGAATGCCGCTGCTGCGGGCGGCATCTACGCCTACTTGCCATTCGTCGTCGCGTGCCGGATCGTCGCCGTCGGACAACAGCAGAATATCAGCTGCCCCGGCAAAACGAGCGTCGCCTGCGCGCATCGCCTCAATCAAGCCAAGCCCGATCCGAGTGCCCGAAGCGGCGTTGTTTACCGGTCCGAGGTGCGTATCGAATGTCTCCGGATCGAGACTCAGAACCGCATCGCGAAAGTGGTCGTAATCGTGCGTCAACGGGCAAATGAGTCGCGCTCGCGCCGCAAAAGTCACCAGGGCGACGCGATGTCCGCCCACCCGACGAAATGTGTCCGCCAGGTCGAGTAATCCTGCGCGGGCTCGCTCGAGCCGGCTGGGCGTTTCAGCGAGCATGCTCTTGCTGCAGTCGAGAACGACGATGACATCCCGGCCGGGTGCTGCCGGCTGCGAAACGTCTCGGCCCCACTGCGGACCTGCTGCACCGGCGACGAGTGCCAGCAAACCAGTTAGTTGCAAGAGGCCGCGCAGCGCTTGCGGCCAGCGCCGCGGAGCAACGATGGCCGGTATGCCGCCGATACTTGTCAGCACGCGTCGCCGACGCCGAGCATCAATCGACCCCAGCACGGCCAGAACCGGCAATAGGGTCAGTACGAATAAGACCTCAGGATGACTGAGCCAGTGTCGCATGGATCAGGCCGACCGCTCATGTCGAGCAATTGTCATCGATTGCAAGCAGGTGCGCACGAAGCTAGAACCTTGTTATGAGTTGATGCGCAGCAATCTCCGCCGCAACAGCTCTTCAGCAATTTGCACGGCGTTCGTCGCCGCACCTTTGCGGAGGTTATCCGAAACCACCCAGATATTGAGGCCGTTCGGAACGGTCGGGTCTTTCCGTACTCGACCCACGAAAACCTCATCGCGTCCTTCCGCGAACAGCGGCAGCGGTACCTCGCCACGAGCGGGGTCATCCAAGAGGACGATTCCGGGCGCCGCGCGCAACGCCTCGCGCGCTTGCTCGACGGTGACAGGCCTGTGGAACTCGATATTGATGGCTTCGGAATGACCGACTCGTACCGGAACGCGGACCGTTGTCGGCGACACCAGTATCGAAGAATCGCCGAGGATCTTCTGTGTTTCGAAGATCATCTTCGATTCTTCCTCGGAATAGCCATCCGGCCCGACTTTCCAATCGTGCGGCACGACATTTCCTGCCAGCTGAGCGGCATGAACGCGCGGCGGCGGCACGGGCGCACCGCGGCCGATGGCGGCGACCTGGGCGTCCAGCTCGCGCAATGCCTTGGCTCCGTTACCCGAGGATGCTTGGTAGGTGGCTACGACGACTCGTTTGATCCGCGCCAGGTCGTGCAGCGGCTTCAGAGCAACGACCATCTGCGTCGTCGAGCAATTCGGCGTGGCGACAATGCCTTTCGGGATGTGCTCCAGTGCGCTGGCGTTCACTTCCGGAACGACCAGCGGCACTTCAGGGTCGGTGCGGAACGCACTCGACTTATCGATGACGATGGCCCCGGCCCGGGCTGCGATCGGCGCGAATTCGCGGCTGACCGACGTCGGTAATGAGAAAAACGCGAGATTTACGCCGGCGAAGGCTTCAGGTCGCAGCGGTTCAACCGGATAAGTCTTGCCGCGGAAATCGATCGTTTTTCCGGCGCTGCGCTCGCTCGCGAGGAATTTCCAGCTTCGCGCGGGAAGTGCTCGCTCGAGAAGCACCTGCCGCAGAACATCGCCGACCGCACCGGTCGCGCCTACTACCGCAACGCTTGGCTCCACTTGCGTGATTCCTCCACAAAGTCCGCATTCGGACGGAGAGTTAAGTGCGGAATTCCCGATCGAATATCTGTATGATACTGTCTATTTACCAGCGAGCGACAGGGACGAGCTCCGATCTACTCTACTCTGACTCCCGGTAATTGCTCCGCCGATGCATCCCCTCGAAAGCTCCTGGCCGATGTTCGTCGCTCTGCTTGCGGGCGGACTTGCAGTCGCCTATGCGATATGGCGGCCGGATTTCTCGGTTCGCGTACGGAATGGTCGCTGCCGATGTAAGGGCAACCTACCTCTTGTACGCCAAAAAGCTCTAGCCCAGTTCTTGCTTCACGATCTCCAGCCGAGCGGCGCGATCACCATTTGTGGACGCGTGCGCAAAGGGCGCCTGCAGCTCTGGTATTTCGGCCGACTCACTCCGGGTGAGAGGCAGCGGATCCGAAACTTTCTCAACCTCACCTCCTGGTAAAGCAGGCACGGCTCCAGTGGACACAGCCCTCGTTGCCCGGGTTCGCCGCCTTGTGACGGATCAACTCTTGAGGTTTTGCGGCAAGTCTGCAGCCCGCCGGAACGTTGCTGCGTCCACGAAACCTTGTTCGGTCGCTATCGTGCCGCCGCCGGCTTCTGCAAACGCCCATGTGACCGCGTTCCACAGCTGACGCTGTGCGGTGTCCGCGTTTCCCCACGTGACGAACGTGATGCCATCGCCAGTGCGTCGTAATGTGACCATGCCGCCGCCCGCGGCCACGCGGAACTCGCGCCAATCCGCAGATGGCTGTTCATCCGGAAACGCCAGCTGACCGTCGATCATGCGGATTTGCAACGAATAGCCAAGGGAGGTCAGCAAGTTGCGAACGGTTTCCCAGCTCGGGATTGCTCGCCCATCGAACGTGACCCTTTGCTCCATGCCCACGAGCAGCTTCTCCGGGTAGACAAGCCCCAACCTGGCGTTCTAACTGAGACACTCGCGGCGGCGACAGAGTTGGGCCTCCGGATTCATTCTCTCCGAACGACCTAGAGCGTGGAACTGAATCGTGCCGAATCAACAGAAGTTATAGCGCCGGCGAAAGGAACAACTCGCTATCCCGCACGAGATCAATTAACGCACCAGCACGTCCGGACGAACAAATTCGGCGCCCTGGATGCGGATGCGCTTGAGCGGCCACACCTCGGTAGGCGTGACGGACGCGGGACCTTGTTCAGTGACCAGGAACGTGTCGCATCCGACGGCTGCCCCGGCGCGAACGTCCCATGTCACGGCCCAACCGGACTGGAACAGCTCTTCGGTTTGCGGTGTCAGCCCCAATTCGATTGGCGCTCGGCCCGTTGCGTGCCCTTGAGGCGACAACGCCCATTCGTGTTCGAAGCCGCTGATTAAATAGATGCGCCGCCCCGCCAACAATATCTCGCGCGGCACCGCGTCAGGCCACGTCGAAGCGAGATAGCTGGCTCCGACTCGGCAGACAGCGTTGTGGTCCTTGTGCAAATCCTCGGGAAGCGATCCGAAGCTGACCGTTCGGCTGGCGGTCACGTGCAGACCGTACTTGCGGGCAGTTGCGGTAACGATGGCGTAATGCTCAACCGGAAAGGCAGTGAAGCTGAAGCGGCGATAGGTGCGCGACCGCCCGTCTCCGGCGACGCCAATGTGCAGCGCCTGAGCGCCGCGGTGTATGAGCCGGTGACTGATCTGCCCGGCGATCTCGCGTTCTGTCTGGCCACGGCCGCAAGTCCGGCAAGTAGCTTCCAAGGAATGGGCGACGATCTGGCCCGTGGCCCGTAGGCAAGCTTGCTCGTAGAGCGTCAACTTGCGGCGCAAGCGGCGCAATGCCTCGCCGGCCGGCACCGCCGTCCCAAACGGGCGATCGCAGGCGACGCGACGATTCTGACACAAATCGGCCAGGAGCTGGTCTCGGCCCCAGTGCCAGGGCCACTCTTTTAGCTGAAACCCGAGGCCATCCAACTCCTCGTCGAACAGGCGTTGCGAATCGGTGTTGCTGGCCAAGACCCAGCGGTGTTCGCCGTTGCAATAGAGAGCCGGCGCGCTAGCCGGGTCCAGGGCGCCGCGCGCGACCGCGCCGCTGGTTAGCCAGGCGAAATTATCCGGCTCGAGGAGCAGCAGGCCCTCGCACTGCAGGTCCTTGAGAAGTGAGGCGACGAGGGCCGTCTTGCCGTCGATATCGACGCGGCGGTCTAGCAGTGCCTCCGCCCCGGGGTCGCCTTTGATCGGGGGAGGGGGCAAAAGGGTTTCTGTTGTCACGCCGCTGACATCCTCGGACGGTCCGGGCGGGGGCCAGGCCGTCGCATACCAGGTCTTATTAAGAACATACCACGAAGGTACCGCCGTCATGCAAGCAAATGTCGCCCCGAACTACGCGTTTCCCGCATCCTTCCGCCCGTATTCACGGACCGTGGCCGGGCGCTCAATCTGATGTCGTGCGCGTCCAGGGAGGTGGAAAGGCGCCTTTGGCGTATCGCTGGGCTAGCTCTAGATAATTGGCTGCGATGGCATGCGTCCGTCGCAGATCGTCGTCGGTCACCTCACGCACCACCTTGCCGGGTACACCCATAACGACGGACCGCGGCGGGATACGCCGCTTCTCCGTGATCAGAGTCCCTGCCGCGATCAAGCATTCCGCCCCGACCTCGCAGCCGGAGAGGAGTAGCGCACCCATACCTACGAGAGTGTCGCGCCCGACCGATCGGCCGTGCAGCACGGCACGATGGCCGACAACGACCCCCTCCTCGATATCCTGCGGAATGCCATGGTCGGTGTGGACGATGACGCCGTCCTGAAGATTGACTCGCGGCCCGAGCGTGATCCGCGCCAGATCGCCGCGAATCACCGACCCGAACCAGATGTTGACGCCTGCTCCCAGCTCGACGTCCCCCGTCACTACCACCCCCGGGGCGAGGTAGAAATCGCGGATCGTCTGCATCGGCCGACCCTCAACATCGTCGGCGCACGGACAGCGCCGCAAACTTTGATTGTATACGAGAGGCCGTCCTTGTCCCTACCCCGGGCCGTCCGGATGCCCGGTGATAGAATCTGTCGCAGGCCGGATCGAACAGCAAGAGGATATAAAAGATGCTTCTGCTCCGTTGCACCACCCTTGCGATTTTGCTGGCCTCAGCGGCTGATGACACGGCTCGTCAACAAGCCATCGCCGCGATCCGACAGGCCGGCGGCAAGACCGAGAACGATGCCACCGCTCCCGATAGAGTCGTCGCCGTTCATCTGAAGAACACCCGCGCGAAAGACTCGCTGCTCGCTCAGCTCCGCTTATTTCCGGAACTGAGAACTTTGACATTGGGGCGCACCGATCTCACCGATCGCGGCCTCGCTGTGCTAACCTACTTACCGGAGCTACGCACGCTCGACCTGACCGGAACCGCGGTCACCGACCAGGGAGTGGAAAGCTTGCGTGGCCTGACCAAGTTGCGTGTACTCGACCTAAGCAGCACCGGTGTTTCCGGCAAGGGACTCGCTAATCTCAAGGCGCTGACAGCGCTCGAAGCGCTCGATCTGCGACTGACCAACGTCGGTAATGACGGGCTCGAAAACCTGAAAAACTTGAAGAACCTGCAGACTCTCGACCTGGCCTCGACGCAACTCGACGACGACGGTCTCCCGCACCTCTACGGTCTGAAGAAACTGCAGGTCTTGCGACTCGGCGTCACCGAAGTGACTGACGCGGGTGTCAAAGCGCTCCGCCAGGCGCTGCCCAAGTTAAAGGTGGAACGGTAGCGGTGCGTAAGCAACCCTGCTCATGGAGCTGGATCCGACATGGCCACTTCTCCCCCGGTCGCGAATCGCCTCGCTCGTGAAACCAGCCCTTATCTGCGTCAACACGCTCACAATCCGGTGGACTGGTACCCGTGGGGACCGGAGGCGCTCGCGCACGCCAAGGAACGCGATTGCCCGATTTTCCTGAGCATCGGCTACTCGGCCTGCCACTGGTGCCATGTCATGGAGCACGAAAGCTTCGAGAATGACGCCATCGCTCGCGTTCTGAACGAAAACTTCGTCAGCATCAAAGTTGATCGCGAAGAACGCCCCGATTTGGATCAGATCTACATGACCTCGGTTCAGGCGCTGACCGGCCAAGGCGGCTGGCCGATGTCCGTGTTTCTTACGCCTGACTTGAAGCCGTTCAGCGGCGGCACCTATTTCCCGCCGGACGATCGTTACGGCCGACCCGGCTTTCGTCGCGTGTTGTTGACCGTGGCAGAGTGGTGGAAAAGCCGTCGCACCGATATCGAACAGGGCGCTGCCCAAGTGACCGAATTGGTGCAAAACAGCACGGCTCTGCCAGCTGGCGGCGAAGACGCTGGCGAAAAAGTCCTCCGAGCGGCCGTCGGCGGACTGGCGCGGTCTTTCGACAGCCAATACGGCGGATTCGGCAGCGCACCGAAGTTTCCCCGGCCGATGGACATTCGGTTGCTTCTGCGGGCATGGAAGCGCTTTGGCGACGAGTCCGCCCTGCACATGGCCCGGCATACGCTCAATCACATGGCCATGGGCGGCATCTACGACCACTTGGCCGGCGGCTTCGCTCGCTACAGCACCGACGAACGTTGGCTGGTCCCGCATTTCGAGAAGATGCTCTACGACAATGCACTTCTCACTGTCGCCTATTCCGAAGCTTATCGAGCCACGGGCGATGCGCTCTATCGAAGCACCATCGAAGAGACGCTCGGCTGGGTCCGGCGCGAGATGACTAGTCCGGAGGGTCCGTTTTACAGCACGCTCGACGCCGATAGCGAAGGAGTCGAGGGAAAATACTACGTCTGGTCGGCCGCCGATATCGAGCGGCTGCTGGGCCAGGACGACGCAGATGTATTCGCATCGGTGTATGGCGTTGAACCGGACGGCAACTGGAACGATCCGCACGGTCACGGACCGGCCAATGCGAACATCCTGCATCGCACCAAGACCTTCGAACAATCGGCAAAGCTACTTCGCGTCAGCGACAGC
>Ga0326727_10019819_pt1 | contig 13439 bp, 14 predicted proteins | sample MB2enrmetagenome_FD_207643 | JGI IMG/M metagenome (GOLD analysis project Ga0326727, IMG submission 207643) | Lab enriched peat soil microbial communities from McLean, Ithaca, NY, United States - MB29MY | ecosystem: Environmental > Terrestrial > Soil > Wetlands > Peat | place: USA: New York... | reverse complement strand
AAGCAGAGAGTAAACCATGCATAGATTCGCGTATTTTTCTCCTTAGAACTCCCGCCAGGAGGCAACACAAACCCTATCCTGAATGGCGCCAGAGAGGCTCTGGCCACAGAACGGAAATCCATACATTTAGGCCTGATTCGCTGTAAACGCCCTTCAATGAAAAACGGCCATCCTGGTGGGTGGCCGTTGCTTATTTCGCTTTAGAAAAGCGTCATACCACTCGCTCTTCCAATTGATCAATTCGTGATGCGGCCCTCAGGTACGTGATGGGGCCCTCAGGCCATCAGCTTGCGCTTGATGATGCCGGCCAATCCAGCCAGTCCGCTGCCCAACAGCAGGAAGCTGGACGGCTCGGGCGTGTAATAGCCCATGTCGGGACCAAAATAGCCATTTGAGATGGGACCGCCTATTCCATCGTTCGGTGTGGTGCCGATGAAGCTCGGGTCGAAACCGCCGTTCTGAACATAGTTTCCGCCTGTGATCGTGAGTGGCCAAAGCACGCTGAACCCGCCTTCATTCCAGTTGTAGGGATCGATCACGCCGCTGGTTCCTTCGAGCACGTAGGTATCGCCGGCAAGCAACTCAACCGTCTGGGTTGGGTTGTAGAGAAAGTGTGGGGAGTTCGAGGCGGTGGGACAGGCTACTGGCGCGGCTAAGGAGGGTGAGCAATAGGACGACGCGCTGGTTATCACCGTCGAGTCCAGCAGAACGTCGGACGCGGTATATAAATCGACGTCGTGGCTTTCCACCATTCCAGTCGCTGAGTCGTAGTAGTAGCCCAGGTAGTTTACGTAGAGATTCGTGGTCGGCACAAAAATGATTCCAAAGGTATAGCCTAAGCCGTTATTTCCTGTGGTGCCGGTGCTTGTGTACTCCCAGGCTGGTGGGTTAGTCAATGGGGTATAAACATCAGCCCAGGCGACAGTAGGCAGCAACAGGCCCGCCAACATCAACAAACCCGTGAATTTGCATTTCATAACCGCCCTCCTTGCGCGAAGAGCACAACACATATTAAATGTTATGCAATTTTATTTCCAAAGTTTGCAATCGTGCAATATTTCAGTGGAGAGCGAATTGACCGCGTGGCTATTGACTTTCTTGCGTTAAACGCGCATTTAAGAACCGCCCAAATCCCCGCGCAAGTTGGTAAAGTTGTGCAAATTATTGCACTCTGGCGGAGTATTTATTTTCATCTATGCCCGTCAAGCAAGAGCGGATGCGAAGCGCCGGAGACGCCAACTCTGCCGCTGCCAAACGCACAACGGCCACCCATGAAGGATGGCCGTAATGCGTTTTGCTTGAAGGAAAAAGCGCCTTACTGCTCGCTCTTTTCGTTCTTCTCGCTCTTGCGCAGGTTGATGAGGTCGCCAAGGGTGGTGGTGGAGCTGGAGACGGGAGCCTTGTGGCTCTCCTTCTTGTAGTGCTCCACCTGGGCGCGGCTGGCCTCGTGGCCAATGGCGCGCAGGCTCAAGCCCACCTTCTTCTCTTCCACGTTGATCTTGATGATCTTGAAGTCGTGCTCCAGGCCGGTTTCCAGCTTGGTGGCCGCGTCTTCACCGGCCTCGGAGATGTGGCACAAACCCTCCACGCCCTCCGCGATCTCCACAAAGGCGCCGAATTGCGCCGTGCGGAGCACCTTGCCGTGAACCTGGTCGCCGACGCGGTGGGTTGCGAAGAAGCTCTCCCACACGTCGGGTTGCAACTGCTTGATGCCCAGCGAGAGGCGGCGATTCTGCGGCTCGACGCCGAGAACGACAGCCTTCACCTTTTCGCCCTTCTTCACGATTTCTGATGGGTGCTTGACGCGCTTGGTCCAGCTCAGGTTGCTCACGTGCACCAGACCGTCGATGCCGTCTTCAATTTCAATAAAGGCGCCGAAGTCGGTCAGGTTGCGCACCCGGCCCTCGACGATCGTCCCGGTGGGATAGCGCTCCGTCAGGTTCTCCCAGGGGTTGTCGAGCAGTTGTTTCATGCCCAGCGAGATGCGGCGATCCGCCGGATTCACGCTCAGCACCACCGTATCGACTTCGTCGGCCGGCTTGACCAGCTTGGAGGGATGCTTGAGGCGCTTGGACCAGGTCATCTCGGAGAGGTGAACGAGGCCCTCGATGCCCTGCTCCAGCTCGACAAACGCGCCGTAGTCGGTGACCGAAAGCACGCGGCCATGGACGCGCGCGCCCACCGGATAGCGTTCGGTGGCGTCCAGCCACGGGTCGGGCGTCAACTGCTTGAAGCCCAGCGAAACCCGCTGCTTGTCCTTGTCGAACTTGAGCACCTTGACCTGAATCTCGTCGCCCACGTTGACCAGATCGCGGGGATGCGTCAGGCGTCCCCAGCTCATGTCGGTGATGTGCAGCAGGCCGTCAATGCCGCCCAGATCAACGAAGGCGCCGTAGTCGGTCAGGTTCTTCACCGTGCCGGTCAGCACCGCGCCCTCGCCCAACTGCTCCAGGGTGGTGGAGCGCTTGGCGTTCTGCTCTTCTTCCAGAATTTCCTTGCGGCTGACCACCACATTGCCGCGTTTCTTGTTCAGCTTGATAACGCGGACTTCAATCTGCTGGCCCAAATAACCATCCAAATTGCGGACGGGGCGAATCTCCAACTGCGAGCCGGGCAAAAACGCCTTCAGCCCGATGTCCACGGTCACGCCGCCCTTGACGCGGCTGACCACCGTGCCCAAGATCGGAGTCTTGTCGGCAGCGGCCTTCTCAATCGTGTCCCAGACGCGCAAGCGTTGCGCACGCTCGTAGCTGGCCAGGTAGCCGCCCTCCGGCTCCTCGCGCTCGATCACCACGTCGATCACGTCGCCGGGCTGGAACTTGACGGCCCCAGTGTGGTCCAGAACCTGTTCCAGCGGCACCAGCCCCTCGGACTTCAGGCCCACATCAATGACCAGATGCTTGTCTGTCTGCTTGATCACCGTGCCGGAGATAATCTTGTCGCCATAGGCTTCCACTGCGGCAGCCTCGGCGGCCTGCTCGCGCTCAAAGGCCTCCAGGGCGGCGGAAAAGTCGTCCATGGACTCGAGGCCATGCTCTGGCGGGTGTGCGGCAGCCTTGGCGGGCGCGGGCGCCGCGGCAACCGGCTTGGCGGCAACGGCTGCCTCCGGTTGGGGCGCGGCCGCCGCCGGCTCGGCATCAACTTGCGGAGCCGCATCCGCTGCGGCTTGAATCTCCGGCTCGGCCTGGGCTGCGATCTCGGGTTGCGCGGGAACTTCCGTGGCAACTTCGGCTGCGGGCGCGGCGTCGACAGTGGCTTCCACCACGGGCGCTGCCTCGGCTATAGGCTCGGTTTGGGCATCGGCGTCCAGCGCGGAAATTGCGACTGCTTCGGCGGTCTCGGGGTTGGACGTGGATTCAGGCAACGGCTGCGCTTGCTCCGTCGCAGGTTCGAGGGTCGGGACTTCCAATTCGGTGTTCAGGGTTATACTCTCGGTTTCGGGATTGAGGACGTTTGCCATCACTGCCAGCTCCGCGATTCCTTGCTCCCGCGACACAAACTTGCTTGCCGCTGGGGGTGGTCCCTCGGCCGCGATTGCCTGGAGGGATGCCGGAGGCCGTCTCCCTGCCCGCAAACACGTACCTGTGACCGTGGCGTCTTCACAAGGAACAGTCCGCCTCTCAGCCTCTTCATGCTGGCGTGAAAGGTGTCTGTTCTCCTTGGGGAAACACACGGCAGGCGACGGCTAGCTGGAGGGCGGCCGCAACTCACTGCTGGAATCCGCGCAGGAAGCTACGCTCACCAGTGTAGCAACCGCTGCTTTCTCCCGTCAATGCAACCGATTGGCCAAAGTGCAGGTCAAGCGTGTTTTCCCGCGCGGCGCGCCCAATACAATGGACTTGCGGCAGCAAGCGCTCCCGAGCAACAACCTTCTATACTGATGCAGACGGAACCCAACCCATGGACCTTCTCTGGACTCCCTGGCGCTTTGCCTACATCACCGCGGCAAACAGCGCTGCCCGCCCCGGCGTTCCCGCGCCCCTTGCGGCCTGGCCCGGCGACCACCACTGCGTCTTCTGCAACCTGATGGCCTCGATCGACTACGCGATCTCGAACGGCATAAAGAGGGACGACGCCGAAGCCGCCGGCGGCCTGATTCTGCGCGGCGAGCACTGTTTTGTCTGCCTGAACGCCTTCCCCTACACCTCCGGCCACGTGATGGTGATGCCCTACGCCCATCTGGACCGGCTGGCCGACCTGCCCGCCGCGACCGCCCATGAGCTGATCGAGCTGGCGCAACGCGCCGAGCTGGCGCTGGAGAGGCTCTATCGCCCACAGGGCTTCAACTTTGGCTTGAATCTGGGCCAGGCCGCCGGCGCCGGCGTCCAAGGACACCTGCATCTGCACGCCCTGCCTCGTTGGTCCGGCGACACCAACTTCATGACCACCATAGCCGAGACGCGCATTCTGCCGGAAGAGTTGGAGACGACTTGGAAGCGGATGCGGGCGGCGTTTGGGGAAACCAGCCGCATCTAGGAAGTCAAAGCTCACAGAAATGGATTGACGATCTTCAGAGTGCTGAACTTCTGGCCATGCTGCAAGTCCTCCGAGTAGAGGATCGCGCAACCGGATTCGTGGGCTGCCCCGACGATCAGCGCGTCATACCACTGAAGCTGGTTGGCCGTGTGCAGCCGCAGCGCCTCTTCGTAGAGAGCCAGTGAGGAGTGAATCTTGAGCAGCGGACGAAAGACGCGCGCCAGGTACTCCTGGCGGTCCTCGAAGTTCATGCGGCGTTCGAAACGTTTCAGGGCGAGGTTGAAGAACTCCTGAACCACCTGGTAGCTGACTGCGCCTTTGTGCGTGGCGATCGCTTTACGGATCAGTTCAGTTGCAATGCGGGCTTTGGCGGGATCGCCGTCGGTCACGGAATAGACGAAGATGTTCGTGTCCAGAAAGAATCTATCGCTCATTCATCTCTTCCCGCGTGAAATGCCGGCCCGCCCGCATTGGCTTGATGCGGCTCATGAACTCATCGAAGCCTGCCGCGTCCGTGCGCGAAGATGCGTATTGCGCCAGCCAATCGCGGAAAGCGTCATTCAAGGTCTTGCGCTCGTCGTGAGCGACCCGGCGGGCCTGATCGATCAAATCTTCGTTGGCGCTGAAGGTAATGTTTCTCATGAATGCAGTGTACACGAGAATCGTGCGCACTGCAACAAGCTAATGTGTGGATTTCAGACCGGAATTTTCGCCGTGGTTGATCGGCATCCTGCCGGAGGATTTGCAGACGACGTGGCGGCGAATGCGGGCGGTATTTGCAGAGGAGCGGGTGGAGTAGACTTGTCTTGTCAAGGGCTGTCCATCCAACAAGGAGCAACTGATGTGAGCTACCGCGTTGACGATTTTGCTGACACCTATTCCAAGATGACTAATGAGGAGATCTCTCGTGTTATCTCGGATGAGAAATCTCTCGTAGATGAGGCCCGCGTAGCTCTGCAATCGGAGGTGCAGCGAAGGAAACTTGTTTCTTCAGCCGATAACGGGATCGAGTCGGGGGACCAAATCGCTAGTTTATGGGAGTGTCAATTAGCCCCAGTTGGAGTCGGAGGCTGGCTTCTTTTTTGGTGCATTGGCAACATATTGATTGGATCGCTATACGCGCTGGACGTTCCTTTAAGTGCGTATTTGGAATTGAAACAGTTGGCTGCCACGTTCGAGACGAATTATTTTGTGATGATGTCAATCGTGATGCTGTATTTTGTTCTATTCAGTATAGAAGTATTTTCGATAGTCGTAGGAGTCTGTGTTTATTTGGTCAGGCCTTACGCTTTGAGGTTATTATTCATATATTTCCTGATCTGTGCAGCTATCGATTGTTGCCTCTTGGTTTTATTTTCTAGCATGGATGCTGGGTCACGAAATAAAGCTTTTGACTACCTATTGTGGAATGGAATCGTACTGGTTATTTGGTTCATTTACTTCAAGCGTTCAAAACGCGTGCGAGCGACATTCGGTAGAAATATATAGGGGACCGATTGAGTTTGCTGGAGATTGAGCCATCTATAGTTAGAAGCCGGAAGGCTCCTGCTCCCTCCGATCTCAACTTCTTCTCCCATTACTCCACCTCGCCGCTCTCATCCGCCCCGGCCGCCAGGGCAAATCCCGTCTGCGACCACTCCTGCGACTCCATCTCGCGCACATCGGGTTGCAGCTTTTTCATCTCGGCTAACTCTCCATCGGAGTGGGCCAGCTCGCCTAACTGCCTGCCGTAAGAAAAGACGCCGCCCTTGCCTTCGATGGTGCCGATGAATCTGTTGTAGTAATCTACGCTGCTGGCGAGCGCGTTGCCGAACTTGGTGACGTGTCCCTGCGCGACAACCAATTTTTCGTAAATCCTCCGGCCCATCTCATGGATTGCTTTGGCGTTCTTGGTAATCTCCGATTGCTGCCAGCCGAACTCGACGGCCCGCAGCAGGGCAATCAGCGTGGTTGGCGTGGCCATGACCACATGGTTCTGCGCGCTGAACTCGATCAGCGACGGGTCGGCTTCCAGCGCCGCGCTGAAGAGAGCTTCACTGGGCAAAAAGCAGACGACAAAATCCGGCGCCTTCTCGAATTGCTTCCAATAGGCTTTACCCGAAAGCTCTTTCAGGTGCGCTTTGACGCGCGCCGCATGAGCCGCAAAGCGAAGCGTCTGCGTCGCAGCATCCGGCGCGCTGCTGGCGTCGAGAAAAGCATCCAGGGGAGTCTTGGCATCGACGACAATTTCGCGGCCATTGGGCAGTTGAATGGTCATGTCCGGGCGCAACATCTTGTCGTCCTCGTCGCGCGCCGTCACTTGCTCGGAGAAGGAACAGTATTGCACCATTCCGGCGTACTCCACGCAACGCTTCAGTTGCAGTTCGCCCCAGTTGCCGCGCGTTTTCGGAGCCCGGAAAGCCGTGATCAACTGCGCGGTCTCGTTCCTCAATGCTTCTAGGGAAGGCGGAATGGTCTTCTGCAGGCCATCGACCAACGTCCTCACCTCGGAGTACGCGCCGGAGCGGGATTTCTCCATCTCGCGGGTCTGCTCATCGAGAGACTTGAGCGCGGCTCCCAGCGGGTCGAGCAGGTTTTTAATCGCCAGTTCCTTGGCTTCCAAAGTCAGCTCCGCCTCGCGGGTTTGCCCGCCAAGTTGCTGCTTGGCAAGCGCCAGAAAGGACTCGGTGTTGGCGCGAAGAGCATCGGCGGCGGCTCCCTTGAAGGCTGCGTCGAGGCCGGCTTGCATTTGGGCATACTTTTTCTCTTCACTATCGAGCTGAATCTGAGCGCCTGCACGGCCCTGGCGGTATCCCACCCAGAGCCCGAAGAGAAAGACGGCAACGGCGACCATCGCAAAGATAACGGCAGAGTTTTCCACGGAAAAAACCTCTTCGCCTAATGTACGCCTTTTAACTCTGGTTTTCGCGTCAAAAATCGGCAGGTTTTCTGTTCCCTGTTCCCTACCGGGGTCCCCGGCGAGCGATTTTTGCTCGTCGGGGTGGCTACTCCCTACCCCTTGCCTTTACACACCCCCGCCTGCCCGGTAGACTTGAGTTTCGGGGCCATGCGCATTTTTTAGGCGTTAGCGGTTGTGTTCCCCTGCCTTAACCCGGTAGGCTGAACAGGCAAGCCCTGGAGAGATTCCAAAGTTCTAAAAATCATGAGGAGAAACACGCATGGCCGTTGAAGAAAAAGTCAAACAGATCATCGTCGAGCAGTTGCAGGTCGATGAGGCCGAAGTCACCCCCGGCGCCAGCTTCCAGGAAGACCTGGGCGCGGATTCGCTGGACGTAGTCGAGCTGGTAATGCAGTTCGAAGAGGCCTTCGACATCGAGATTCCCGACGAGGATGCCGAGAAGATCAAGACCGTCAAGGACGCGATCGAGTACATCGAGAAGAATGCGAAAGAACCGAAAGGCGGCAAGTAGCCCTTGTCCAATTTGTCCCGCAGAGTCGTAATCACCGGACTCGGGCTGGTGTGCGGTTTGGGCAACACCGCAGCCGAGGTTTGGCGTCAGTTGATGGCCGGGGCCAGCGGAATGGGGCCCATCCAGGCCTTCGATACCACTGGCTTCACCACCACCTTCGCCGCCGAGGTCAAGAACTTTGACCCGTTGGAGTTTGTGGACAAAAAAGAAGCGCGCAAAATGGGGCGCTTCATCCACTTTGCCTTTGCCGCCACGCAGGAGGCCATCGCTCAATCGGGTCTCCAGATCACCCCGGAGATCGCCGATCGGGTGGGCGTCTTCATCGGCTCCGGCATTGGCGGCTTCGAAATCATCGAGCGCGAGCACACCAACCTGATGCAGGGCGGTCCGCGCAAGATCTCGCCCTTCTTCATTCCCGCGGCCATCGTCAACATGGCGGCCGGCCAGGTGAGCATCCGCTATGGCGCCCAAGGGCCGATTTCGGCCACGGCCACAGCCTGCGCAACATCGGCCAACGCCATCGGCGACTCGGTGCGCATCATCGCGCACGGCGACGCCGATGTGATGATCGCCGGCGGCGCGGAGGCCGCAGTCACGCCGCTTTCGGTGGGCGGATTCGCCTCCATGCGCGCGCTCTCGCAACGCAACGACGAACCCACCCGCGCCAGCCGGCCCTTCGACAAGGACCGCGACGGCTTTGTCATCGGCGAGGGCTCCGGCATCCTCATTCTTGAGGAGTTGGAGTTCGCCAAGGCGCGCGGCGCCAAAATTCTGGCCGAAGTGATCGGCTACGGCATGAGCGCCGACGCCCATCACATCACCAGCATTGCTCCCGAGGGCCTGGGCGCGCAGCGCAGCATGAGGGCCGCACTCAAGGACGCCGGCATCCAGCCGGAAGAGGTGGGCTACATCAACGCCCACGCCACCGCAACCCCGGCCGGCGACGGCAATGAATCGCAGGCCATCGAGACAGTTTTTGGCGAGCACGCCCTCAGCCACAAGCTCAAGGTGAGCGGCACCAAGTCCATGCACGGGCACCTGCTGGGCGGAGCCGGCGGCCTGGAAGCCGGCATCACCGTGCTGGCGCTCCAGCACCAGATGCTGCCGCCCACCATCAACCTGGAAAACGTAGACCCCGAGTGCCGGCTGGACTACGTGCCCAACAAGGCCATTGCCCATAGCTTTGACATCGCCCTGTCGAATTCCTTTGGCTTCGGCGGCATCAACGCCTCGCTGATTCTGCGCCGATGGACGGAATAGAGCAGTTTTCAGTTATCAGTCAAAAACGCCAACAGCGCGAATCGTCATCTAGGTTCGCGCTGTTGGTGTTTGTGGACCTTATTCTTGCATCAGCCGAAGATTGCCGTCCAACCCACTCCGATCAGCACGATGAGCGTCCACCAGCCGAAGACCGCAATGTAGCCAGAGCTGCGCTTGACCTTCGCCACAGCCGCGATGCCAATTCCCAGCAGAGCCATGCTCCAGATTGTGGTAATGTCCAACGAACTGGCCAACTTGTAGAGAGCAGCATTAGTCTCCGGCTGGATTAAGAAAGCTCCGATACTGGTAGGAGCAAAGTTGTTCAGGTTGAAGGACTCCGGAGCCGTTCCCGCAAAGATCACGATTGCGCCCAGCAGTGCTTTGAAGATTCCCGGAAGACCCGCATACATCCATACGGTAAAGATGCTTCCAAATGTAGCCTTGCCGCCAAAAACAAAATTGATGGTGCCTAAAAGAACAAGAGAACCCAACGCAACGATAATCAGGACGAGGATCGGATTGGCCGCAAAGCCGATCTCCGGGCCGTATTGCATGCCCTTGAGGGTACCCTCCCGCTGAGCCGCGGGTGCCTGCGCAAGCTTCTCTTCCAACGTTGGATTGAGATGAACCATGTTTTCCGCCACCTGCGCCCAGCCGATCTTGAGTGTAATGCCCGCGAACAGTACATAGCCGGCCAGGATCGTGATGAGGAACGGCAACCACCAGCTACGGTTGCCGCGCTTGATGTCCTCAAAGGTCTTCGACGGCGCTGTGAAGGTATTCGTAACGCGCTGCCACTGGGAAAGGCCGGTTGCCCCGGCCACAGGTTGAACTCCCGTCTCGTTCATATTCCCCCTCGCTCAGCCACATTTGGCTATGCCCGCGATTGTAACCTCGAAGGGGCTGCCCGGCACAAGCAAAAATTCGTTTAATTTGAGAATTTGAACCCTGCCCTGCGCCCAACCGAAGGATTCGGCGAGCCATAGACCGTGCTCGCAGGGAGCACCGTCAGCAGGAGAGCGATGAGAATGTTCCGCCGCATCAAGGAGTACGCGGAGAATCCAGAGCAACTCCAGTGTAAGCTGCTTCGGCTTTGTTTCCGAGTACCTCGCCAGGTGCGGCTTTGTCTGATAATTGGCGCTTCAATGGCAGAGCTGCCCGGCCCTTGACGCATGCCGCCGCGAATGTTCGACTGGTTCAGGAACAGAACCGGGTGAACCGATGGACGTGCCTCAATTTACCCTCGACGATTACCAAAGAGATTTTGCCGATCGCCATCTTCTCCATAACGTCGTCGCGAAGTGGGCCAAGGCAAAGCCGGAGGCTCTCGCCATTCTCAGCGCGGAGGGCGAGCGCGCGGTCAACTGGGGCGATTTCGACCGCCTCACCACGGCGATGGCAACAGAATTTTTGCGCCTGGGCTTCGCCAAGGGAGATTTTCTGGCCACCTTGCTGCCGCTCACCGTGGATCACGTTTTGCTGGAATACAGTTGCTTCAAAATCGGCGTGATCGTCGCCCCGCTGGACCTGCGTTTGTCCCCCGCCGAGGTGATGCGAGCGATGGAGATTCTCCGGCCGCGCGGGTTTGTCAGCCTAGGCGTGAAAGCGCCGCTTGATCTTCGCCCGCTTTGGCGCGCCGTGCAGGCGCATTGCAAATGGATTCAGCATTTCATTGCGATGGACTCGGACGAGGCTATTGAAGGCACGCGATCCTATGCGTCGATTGCCGAGGCGGCGAGCAGCGCCACGACGGATGCGGACCAAGATACGGCTGACGGCTCCGCCACCCTCGCCCAGATCGCCGAGGACGATGGCGCGCTGGTCATCTTTACTACCGGCTCGACCGGTTCGCCCAAGCCGGCCCTGCTTTCGCACCGCAACATCACGGTGCAGAACATGTGCATCTGCGGCGCATTTTTTGGCGGCGACAGAGGCACGCGCACCCTGGTCAATTTGCCCGCATCGCACGTAGGCGGCCAGACGGAGGCGATGATGAGCACCTTCTTCGGAGGCGGAACCGCAATCCTCGTGGAGATCTTTGACGCCAACCGTTCTCTGCGCGCCATTACACGGCATCGCGTGGAGATTCTGGCGCAGATTCCCGCCATGTACAACCTGGAGTGGATGCTGAAGGATTATGCTGGCCACGATCTCTCCAGTTTGAAATTTGCCGCCTATGGCGGACATTCGGTCTCGCGGCCCTTCCTGGAGCAGCTGGCCGCCATGGCGCCGGTGATCGGCACCGGTCTGGGGCTGACCGAAGCAGCCGGTTTCTGCACCTACATTCAGGCGAACGCGGCCGACAAGGAGACGATACTCGCCGGGCTGGACGCCGGACTGGGTCAGGATATGCCCATCTATCCGTGCACCATTCGCCAAGCCATGCGCGCCGACGGCAACGCCGGCGATGAGCTACCCTCCGGCGAGGTTGGCCACCTCTGCTTTCGCGGGCCGCAGACCTTTCTTGGCTATATCAACGATCCGGCGGCCACCGCGCAGGCGATCTCGCGCGATGGATTTTTATATACCGGCGATCTTGGGTTCAAGGACGCCGCGGGCTTGCATCTGACCGGCCGGGAGAAGTGGGTGATCAAGTCCTTCGGCTACCAGATCTTTCCCGGCGACGTGGAACGGCATATCTGCACGCTGGCGGAGAAGGTGGCCAACTGCGTGGTGGTCGGCGTGGCGCATGAGGTCGTCTCCGAAGCGGTGGTGGCCGTAGTGGAGAAGCGGCCCGGCGTTGAACTGAACCACAAGGAACTGGATCGGCACGCGCGGACGTTGGCCAGCTATATGCGGCCGCGCCATTGGATCATCCTCGAAGCCGGCCAGATGCCGCTGAACCGCGTGGCCAAGCCGGACTACGTGCGCGCCCAGGAGATGGCTCGGCAGGAGATTGCCGCGTTGCGCGAGCGCGGCGAGTGGGACAGCGGGTATGACAAGGGTGGAGCAAAAGGAACCATCGAAGGCCGAGTCTAAAGCAAGTCCAATTGGTATATACTATTGATAGATACTTTCTGGAGGGCACAGTGGCCACAGATGCAGGTGCGAGTCAAAAGCCAACGGATGCCAAACTGTTCTGGAGCGGCCGCAGCCAGGCCGTGCGCCTGCCCAAGGCATTCCGCTTCGAGGGCGACCGGGTGCGTGTATCCCGCATGGGCGCTGGGATTCTGCTTGAGCCAGTACCGAAGATTCGGAAGGAAACACCGGAGCAGTTATTTGCGCGAATGGATGCGATGGGTGCAGATCCGATCTTCCCTGAAGGCCGCAAGCAGAATCTCGCGCCTATCCGTGAGTATTTCAAGTGAACTACCTGCTCGACACCAACGTCTGTATTGCGCTGATCAACGGGACATCCCCTCTGATTCGACGGCGTTACATACAGGCCACCGCCCAGCAGATTCTCCCCCAAGTTTCATCCATCGTTGCGCATGAACTCTGGTACGGCATGGCCAAGAGCGAACGCGTCATTCAAAACGCAAACCGTCTGGTTGCGTTTCTGCGTAACGCCGTTGATGTGCTCGACTACACCGAGCAGGACGCGCAAGCCGCGGGAGAGATTCGCGCCGAACTGGAAAGCAAAGGCCAGCGCATCGGCGAGTACGACACGCTGATCGCCGGACAGGCATTTGCGCGGAATCTGGTTTTGGTCACGGCGAATACGCGAGAGTTCGGGAGAGTGAAGGGGCTGGTGGTGGAGGATTGGACGGTATGAGCGAAATCGACGAGTCGAAGTTCCCTTATGGATATGTGCCGGAGCACCTGAAGGAAAGGGTCAAAAACTGGAGAAGTCTTTCAGTCGATGAAAGGCTCATTCTAACAAGTGAGTTGAGCGTGGCGGCGTGGGCGAAGATCAGTGTTGTTCACGATCCGAGCAAGCCGACGGATAAGACGATCCGGAAGTTTCGCCGCAAGGAGAATGGAGAACTGGAAGCTTGTTGACCGATGCTGACGTTCGATAGTGGACTCCCAGGTGGTTGACGCTGAACGATTGGGCGGGTTTGTGGTTTCACAGCAGCCCTACGGGGCGCGAGGGTTTTCTGGGCTGATGACCCAGGATTTCATCCTGGGCTATTTTCCTTCACTCCCTACGGGAGTGGCGGATGTTGGTCAGTGGCCGAAGAGTTGCGAAATCCCAAGTCACAAATGTGAGATCTGGGGAACTGGCTTGGCGCGTTCCAGGCCAATTAGGCTATTATGACGGATGATTCAATGCCTTAGTAATAGCCGGTTTGGAGAGAGCCATGGCGAAATCGTCTGGGAGTAATATGGGGCAGATATTCGCGTTTCTTT
>Ga0326727_10019818_pt1 | contig 13439 bp, 11 predicted proteins | sample MB2enrmetagenome_FD_207643 | JGI IMG/M metagenome (GOLD analysis project Ga0326727, IMG submission 207643) | Lab enriched peat soil microbial communities from McLean, Ithaca, NY, United States - MB29MY | ecosystem: Environmental > Terrestrial > Soil > Wetlands > Peat | place: USA: New York... | reverse complement strand
GAATTCTTCCGTATCAAAAAAGATATTCCCTTCATGAGCTACGGCCGGGTCACCACCACGATTTCGCTGGTGACCTTCATCCTGGCCGTGTTCTTCCTGGCGACCCGCGGGCTGAACTTCAGCGTGGAGTTCACCGGTGGGACGGTCATGGAGGTGCAATATAAAAACGCGGCAGACCTGAACGACATGCGCAATCGTGTCGATCAACTGAAGCTGGGCGATGTCACCATCCAGAGTGTCGGCTCGGCGCGCGACGTCATGCTGCGTTTGCCCAACCTGCACACCAAGTCATCGGCAGAACTGTCCAATGAAGTGCTGACGGCGCTGCAGGCCGGCGGCCAGCAGGTTGAAATTCGAAAAGTCGACTTCGTCGGCCCGCAGGTCGGCGAAGAGCTGGTGCAACACGGTCTGACCGCGGTCGGCATCGTGTGCCTGGGCATCATGCTGTATCTGGCGCTGCGGTTCGAATGGCGTTTTGCCGTGTCGGCGATCATTGCCAACATGCACGACGTGATCATCATCCTCGGCTTCTTCGCCTTCTTCCGCTGGGAATTCTCCCTGACGGTACTGGCGGGCGTGCTGGCGGTGCTGGGCTATTCGGTCAACGAATCGGTGGTGGTATTCGACCGGATTCGCGAAAACTTCCGCAAGGGGTCGATGCGCACCCGTACGGTACCCGATATCATTGACAATGCCATTACCGCCACCATGAGCCGTACCATCATCACGCACGGTTCGACCGAGTGCATGGTGCTGTCAATGCTGGTATTTGGCGGTCCCGCACTGCATGGCTTCGCCACGGCGCTGACCATCGGCATTTTGTTCGGTATTTATTCATCGGTACTGGTGGCAAGCCCGATCGTGATGTGGCTTGGCGTATCGCGTGAAAACCTGATCAAGGCCCCCAAGCAGAAGCAGGAAGCCGTAGTCTGATCTGTCATGCACCGGCCGGCCTTGCCGGTCGGTGCATTTCAGCGCAAAGCACCCCCGCCCTTTCCGGATATCCACGTTCATGCACACCCTGACTTTTCTGATCGATTTCATCCTGCACATCGACCAACACCTGCCGCCGTTGATCGCCGCTTATGGCACCTGGATTTATCTGATCCTGTTTGCCATCATTTTTGGCGAAACCGGACTGGTGGTCACCCCGTTTCTTCCGGGCGACTCGCTGCTGTTCGTCGCAGGTACGCTTTCGGCGACCGGACAGATGAGTCTGACGGCACTGTGCCTGATCCTGATGGCAGCCGCCATTCTGGGGAACACGGTCAACTATATGATCGGCTACTTCTTTGGAATGAAACTGTTCAGCAACCCGGATTCACGCATTTTCCGACGCAGCTACCTCGACCGCACCCATGCGTTTTATCAGAAGCACGGCGGCAAGACCCTGATTCTTGCGCGCTTCATGCCGATTGTGCGTACCTTTGCGCCGTTTGTCGCCGGCATCGGCAGCATGTCTCCAATCAAATTCATGGCCTACAACATCATCGGTAGCGTGGTGTGGGTCGCACTGTTCGTTCTGGCCGGCTACATGTTCGGCAATATCCCGGTGATCCGCCACAACCTTGAGTTCCTGGTCCTCGGCATCATCGTCGTATCGTTTCTTCCGGGCATCATCGGCGTCATGCGCCATCGCGCAGGCCGCAAGCAATGAAACCGATTCAAAAGCTGCCCGACCATCTGGTCAACCAGATCGCCGCTGGCGAAGTCGTTGAGCGCCCTGCCTCCGCGCTCAAGGAAATCATGGAAAACAGCCTGGACGCCGGCGCGGACAAGATCACGGTTGATCTCGCGCAAGGCGGAATCAAGCTGATCCGCGTCACTGACAACGGCTCTGGCATCCCTGCCGAGCAGTTGTCGTTGGCGCTCGACCGTCACGCCACCAGCAAGATTGCCTCGCTCGACGAACTGGAACAGGTCGGCACGCTGGGTTTCCGCGGTGAAGGTCTGGCCAGTATCGCCTCGGTATCGCGCCTGACGCTGATCAGCCGCCCCCATGACGCGTCGCATGCGCATCAGGTCGTCGCAATCGATGGACGGCTGCATCCGGTCGAACCCGCTGCGCACCCGGCCGGCACCAGCGTTGAAGTGGTGGACCTGTATTTCAACACCCCGGCGCGACGCAAATTCCTGAAATCGGAAAACACCGAATATGCACACTGCTGTTCGGTATTCGAACGCATTGCGCTGGCGCGCCCGGATGTCGAATTTCTGCTGCGGCATAACGGCAAGGTCATCTGGCGTTTGCCGCAACAGTCGCTGAGCGAGCGCGTCGCCGCGCTGCTGGGGCAGGATTTCATCGATGCGGCATTGCCGCTTGACCATTCGACCGGCCCGCTGGGGCTGGCGGGTTTTATCGCCGACCCGACCTACTCGAAGGCCAGTCGCGATGCCCAGTATTTTTACGTCAACGGCCGTTTTGTGCGCGAAAAAACCGCGCAGCACGCCCTGCGCCAGGCCTACCGTGACGTGTTGCACCATGAACGCCACCCGGCCTATGTGCTGTTTTTGACCCTCGATTCGGCAGGGGTCGATGTCAATGTGCACCCGACCAAGATCGAAGTGCGGTTTCGCGAATCGCAGGCGATTCATCAATTCCTGTTTCACAGTCTGAACAAGTCGCTGTCAGGCAGCGCAGGCGGCACGCCGTCGGTCACAGAGGCCGCTGCGGCTGAGGCCGGTGAGCACTCACACCCGGCAACCACGCCCCCCCTGCCCCAGACCGCAGTACGCGGCGGAGGCATGCCACGCCCGCAGCAGCGACCCTTCGAGCAGCATCAGATCCCGCTTCACGTCACCGCCAAAGCCGGTGCCGTGTACGAGAAAATGTTTGCTGGCGTGCGTGAAGAAGAACGCGCGGCAGAAACACCGGCAAGCTATGCGCCCTCCTCCGCTCCCGTCAATCTGCCGCCGGCGAGCGAGGGTATCCCGCCATTGGGGTTCGCGCTGGCACAACTGCATGGTGTCTATATCCTGGCACAGGCAGAAGACGGCCTGATCATGGTCGACATGCATGCCGCCCATGAACGCATCGTGTACGAACGGCTGAAAACCGCGCTGGATCAGGATGCCATTCCGATGCAACCGCTGCTGCTGCCTTTGTCGTTTGCAGCAAGCCACCAGGAAGTCGCGGCCATCGAAGAGCACAAAGACGCCCTGGCCCGCCTCGGACTGGAAATGGCGGCGCTGTCGCCGACTCAAGTCGCGGTGCGCGGCGTTCCGCTGTGGCTGAAAGACGGCAACCCGGTCGAACTGGCGCGCGCCGTTCTCGACGATATACGCCAATTCGGCCTGTCGCGTGTCCTGACCGAACGGCGCAACGAGCTTCTGGCCACCATGGCCTGCCATGGCGCCGTACGCGCCAACCGCCAGCTCAACCTGACCGAAATGAACGCCCTGCTGCGTGATATGGAAGCCACCGAACGCTCCGGACAATGCAACCACGGCCGCCCCACCTGGACCCGGCTCTCGATGAAACAGCTCGACGATCTGTTCATGCGCGGACAATAACGACATGAGCTCCGAAATCAAAGTCATCTTCCTGATGGGCCCGACCGCCAGCGGAAAAACCGCGTTGGCGCTCGAATTGGCGCGCAGCTTCCCGATCGAGATCGTCAGCGTCGACTCGGCGCTGGTCTATCGCGACATGAATATCGGCACCGCCAAGCCCGATGAGGCCGAGCGGGCGGTCTGCCCTCACCACCTGATCGACATCATCAGCCCGCTGGAAAGCTACTCCGCCGCACAGTTTTGCAAAGATACCGAGCAACTGATTCACGACATTCACCAGCGGGGGCGAATCCCGGTTCTGGTGGGCGGCACCATGCTTTATGTCAAAGCGCTGCTAGAAGGACTCACCGACCTGCCCCAGGCCGACCCGGCGCTGCGCGCCGAGCTCGACCGCCATGCGGCGCAGCACGGCTGGTCCTCGCTGCACGCAAAACTGGCCGTACTCGACCCGATCACCGCAGCGCGCCTGGAACCCGGCGATTCACAGCGCATTCAACGCGCAATGGAAGTCTGTCTGCTGTCAGGCCAGGCGATGTCGACCCTGATCGCCGAAGGGCGCAATCGAACCAGCGACTGGCGCTCGTTGAACCTGGCACTGGTTCCGGCTGAACGTCATTGGCTGCACCAGCGCATTGCCCAGCGGTTTCAGATCATGCTGGATGCCGGTTTTCTTGACGAGGTCAAAGCACTGCGCCAGCACTATCCGGACCTCAGGCCCGATATGCCGTCGATGCGCTGCGTCGGCTACCGTCAGGCCTGGTCCTATCTCGATGGAGAATACGACCATGCAAACTTTGTCGAGAAGGGAATTGCCGCCACGCGTCAACTGGCCAAACGCCAGCTGACCTGGATACGTTCGCTGGATGTCACCCCGCTCAATGCGCAATCGGCCACCGTTTCTTCGCTGACGATGCAGGCCTGCGAATCCTTCCTGGCGGGTAAAGCACTCCCCGACAACCTGTCGTTTAGCGGCGCTTTCTAGAACGCCCATCCGGGCCACGCCTTGCGCGGGCCCGCCCCCCTCTGCCACATCCCATATGCATACCCAAACAAATGCGTTACTCTATTTTGTGCGTATTGTTTAAATAAATACAATTATATATACCAAATACGCATCGACTGCGCCTCCCTCTTTCACAAAAGGAACTGCCTCGATGACGCACCGCCCTTTCACCTTAGCTGCGCTTCCTGTGGCACTGATTTCTCTCAGTGCACATGCCTTCATCCTGATCAGTGAACAGGACTTCCTGGCCAGAGGCGGCGATCTGGCCCAGGCGGAGCAAAGCTATCCCCGGGTTTTTGCTCAGCTTACAGCGCGAAGCGAAGCGCATCCCTTTTTTGCCGTGGGCCTGCTGGAGCGCAACAACGGCTATTGCACGGCAACCTGGCTGGGAAACGACGAACATCAGCATAACGCCTGGTTTCTGACCGCGGCACACTGCGTACCGGAAAGTGCCGCAGGCAGAAACCACTATGAGGCGAGCTTTACCGATTGGTCGGGAAACCTCATGGCCACCGGCGTCGGCACCGCCTATGCGCATCCCGACTATCTGAGCAGAGGACTCGGACAATCCGGTTCGGCAGCCGATGTGGCCGTGATCCGCCTCCCGCGCGTCGGCCCGCTTCTTGACGCGCAGCTTTTGCCCGTTGAGCCCCCGCTGCTGTACGACGAAAAACGCGAACAGCCGCGTTCGATAGACTGGGTAGGCTATGGCCAGTGGGGCCTCGGTACCACGGGTCCGAAAACGAATTGGCAACCCGACATTCCCAGCCGGCGCATCTGGAGCAGAACCATGCTCGCAGCCTTTAACGAAACAGGAAAAAGTGGTGTGGTCAGCGGATCGCCACGCTATCCGGGTGGATTCTGGGCGCGGTCGGCGCCAGGAGACAGCGGCAGTGCCTGGTGGCAGGAACAACAAGGAATCTGGACGATCGTTGCAACTACTTTTGGTGGAAAAGGCCCGGTATCGGTCGGCCCGCGTATCAGCCGCTATGCCGAATGGATTCAGGCGCAATTTCCGCAGGCCCGCCGCTATACCGAGTTTATTACCGTCAAACGCGCCCATCCGGTTCGTATCCCGGATAGCTGGCATACCCTTCAACGGGGTTCGGTCGCCTATACGGTGCCGGCCCCCGGACGCGGCCCGGTCAGCCTGCAGACGCAAACACCGGTCAATGTCACCCGATTCACCGTCCCGTTGATGACACCAGAAAACCGTGAATACCAGATTACCCTGCGGGCGGCTCACACAACGCCATGCGGCACGATCGAGATGAATAAAATCACGGACTGCACGCGCCGGGGTGAAGCCGCGTTAAGGATCAGCTACCACGCCGAAGACAATCCCGGGCTGGCGCAGGGCCTGTATCAGGGAGACTTCATGATCGAGGCAAGGGGAACACAGGACAGTGCTTACCTGAAGCCGGTACGGCTACGAGCAGAGATCATGGTTGAATAAAACAAACGGGGAGCCGGCAAACGCCAGCCCCCCGGCCAAACATTGCAGACTCAGCGCTGAGCGACAATCTTGATTTCCACCTTCCACTCAGGCCGGGCAAGCCTGGCCTGTACCGTGGCGCGAGCCGGCGCATGTCCTTCTGCGACCCAGGCATCCCAGGCAATATTCATCGCATCGTAGTCGGCCAGATCGGCAAGAAAGATCGTAGCGTCAAGAACACGCGTTTTATCGCTGCCGAGTTCGGCCAGATGGCGATCGATCTGCGCCAGCACATCGGCGGTCTGCGCCGTGGCATCCGCATCGGTATTCTCGGGCACCTGCCCAGACAGATAGATCATCCCGCTCGCGACCACAGCCTCCGAATAACGCGCACCGGGGATATATCGAAAAATCGTCACACTGTACTCCTTGTCCGTTGAACCAAGGCCGATTGTAAAGTAATCGGAACACTATCGGCACGGAAGCAAGCCATTCAGATCGCCATCCCCCGGAATCATGATGTGTCCTTGCTTCCCGGCATCTATTTTGCGGCACCCGACCTGCATCATCGGGTCATCCGAACGAAACCCCTGCGGCAAAAGTGCGGGTAGCTGGGCCATCGAAAAAGCAGCCGCCGGCGAAAGTCCACCGGATCGCCAGTCATCCTGACTGGGCGCAACCCGCCAAGACAAACCGAAATCCCGCGTAATCAAGATGCGCGACACATAGACGGGCAAGTCGCTTCCACCCACGCCGTCAAACGAACTCCCCTGGGGAAGAACCAATGTCTGCACCACTTTCAGTCCCTGAACGGCAGCCGATTTGGGACGGTACTTCCAGAATGTCCAGCGGCGGAAAAGCAAGGGATCATCCACGATCCTGGTCGCTTCGGCGGAAATCAGACGAAACGTCGCACCGGCGTCCTGAGACACCACGATATAGACACGTTCGCCTTCGGAAGGGATCAGCATCGCACTGCAAGTTCGGTCAGTTCCCCGGTCATAGGGAATGACATCGGCGCCATCGGTATCGATCGTCAACGCTTGACCAAAACTGATCCGGGTTCGGGAATGGGCAGCGGTTCCGGACCCGGAAAGACGGGGATCCGACTTCATGGACAAGGAGGGCAAGACGTCAACCTGGATCGGGCCGCAGGCGGCAAAGGTCGGGCCCGACAACCCCCATCCCGACATCAGCAAACAAATCCACATTACGGTTTTCACGGTCTGGCCCTCCGACATTGGACGCACAGCCTCAGCAGCAGCCGTGCAATATTTCCCCATTTACGAACCAATGCAGTCAGAAGGTAGCAGCGGATTATTGTTGTCATGCACCCTGCGGCAACGGAAGCCGCATGAATATGCAGCTCCGTGCGCAGGGGGAAAAGCCATCATGGGTGCCGGCATGCCGACACATTCAGAGAAAACTACAATGCACCGTCAAGATCGCGGATCAGGTCATCCGTGCCTTCGATCCCAACTGACAGGCGAATCAGATTGTCCGTCAGTCCGATCTGTTTGCGACGGTCTTCCGGTACAGATGCGTGTGTCATCGAACTGGGCTGGCACACCAGACTTTCGACGCCGCCGAGGCTTTCGGCCAGCGTGAACAGCCGCAGCGGTTCAAGGAATCGGCGCACGCTGGCATCGTCTCCCTTGAGATAGAACGAAACGACACCGCCAAAACCCTTCATCTGGCGCAGTGCCAGAGCATGCTGTGGGTGGCTTTCCAGCCCGGGATACAAAACACGCTCAACCGCCGGATGCTCTTCGAGCCAGCGCGCAATGGTCAGGGCGTTGCTATTGTGGCGCTCCATCCGCAGCGCAAGCGTACGCAAGCCACGCGTCACCAGGAAACTGGGGAAGGCGTCGAGCACGGCCCCCACCGCGTTATGCAGGAAGGCCAGCTTCTCGGCCAGGGCCTCGCGCCCCGGTCCAACGACCGCAACGCCAGCCACCACATCGGAGTGGCCATTGAGATATTTGGTCGCCGAATGCAGCGAAATATCGAAGCCATAGGCCAACGGTTGCTGGACAACGGGCGAAGCAAAGGTGTTATCCGCCACCGAAAGCAAACCGTGACAGCTCGCCAGCTCGGCAACCGCGGCCAGGTCAACCAGCTGATTCAAGGGATTGGAAGGTGTCTCGACCCAGATCATTCGGGTTTCGGGGCGAATGGCGGCTTCAAGTGCCGCGACATCGTCTGCTGCCACATAGCTGACCGTCAGGCCCGCACTCACGCCGCGCACCCGTTCGAACAGGCGGAACGTACCGCCATACAGATCATTCACCGCCACGATATGGCTACCGGCCGGAAGCAGATCGAGCACGGTGGCAATGGCGGCCAGCCCGGACGGGAAAGCATAGCCCTGAATCCCCCCCTCCAGCTCGGCAACCGCCCGTTCCAGCACCTGGCGCGTTGGGTTCTGCGAGCGGGAATATTCGTAACCGGAGTGCTCCCCGGGCCCGTACTGGCGATAGGTGGACGTCGCATAAATCGGCGGAATCACCGCACCGTAGGGGTCATCGGCCGGAAGGCTGGTAATGCCGGCATGTACCGACAGGGTATGAAAATCAGTCATGGTTATCCTTTACAGCCTCTATCTTGTTGGGCGACGGACAAAAGACCATTTAGCCAGAACATGGCTGATTTGAAAATTCCTGATTCCACCTAGCATATAACTTTTGGAAATATAGATTTTAAAATTTAGATGCCATTTGTTTAACGATAGCTTGGCGACCACATCAAATCAAATATAATGTAAATACTGTTTAAACACAAAATAAAGACAGACTTCTGCGGGGCCGCACACACATTTCCCATTTTCCCGGGAGAGAACGCATGCAATCCCATCGATCCATTCTCACGACAGCGTTACTCGCGCTAACCCTGTTTTCGTTCTATGACACATCGTTCGGCGTTACGACGGACCTTCTCAAAAAGCAGGCCGAAAAATCGGCAAAAGACCAGGCCAAAAAGCATGTGAAATCGGAAGCGGCCAAACATAAACTGCCGGTCGACAAACTCGACCTGCATTGAGTCCGCGAGAAGGGGGAAACAAGCGAACAAGCCTGAAAGCACAAGACGCCACCTTTTGGTGGCGTCTTCACGGATCCTGCATGGGGTTACAGCGGTACGGATCAGGCCATGGCGACCTGGCGCAAGTCGCGCGAGAAACGCGCCAGCGCGGCAATACCGCTGGCTTCAGCGCGGCTGCACCAGTCTTGCAACTCCTGCAGCAACTGGTCGCGCGTCAGGCTGGATCGCGCCCACACCCGGCTCAGTTCCTGCCGCATGGTGTAGACCGTCTTGAGCATCTGACTGTTTTCCAGCAGTCGGGCCAACTCAGCGCGTTCATCCGCCGGCGTGTCTTTTTCCTCTTGCTTCAGCCAGACCTTCAGCTTGGACGCCATGCGCGATGTCGGCAGCCCGGGCAGCGTCTGGCGCAAGCGCTTCAGCTCATCCTGGCAGGCGCCGGCAAGCTCGCGCGCAAAGCGCGCGGCGAGCGCATAGCGGTTGGCAATGATCGCCTGCAGGCGTTCGGGGTCGAGCTGCGTGTGGCCATCATCGCACAGCAGGCGTGGTGCAACCTTGCGCACCGTCGCCAGGCCGACGGATTCGAGCATGCGGATATACATCCAGCCGATATCGAATTCGTACCACTTGTATGACAGCCGCGCCGAAGTGCCGAAAGTATGATGATTATTGTGCAGTTCTTCGCCACCGATCAGAATGCCCCACGGTACGATATTGGTCGACGCGTCTTCACACTCGAAATTTCGGTATCCCCAGAAGTGGCCGATGCCGTTGATGACGCCTGCGGCAAACAACGGAATCCAGATCATCTGCACCGCCCAGACCCCCAGCCCCGCCAGACCGAACAGCAGCAGATCGACGAACAGCATCAGCACCACCCCCCGGCCGTTGTACCGCGCGTAGAGACTGCGCTCGATCCAGTCGTCGGGCGTGCCATGTCCGAATTTTTCAATGTCTTCACTTCTGGCGCAGGCGGCCCGGTAAAGCCCCACGCCATTGAACAGCACGGTCCATACCCCCTTGACCTGCGGGCTGTGAGGATCGTCGGGGGTTTCGCAGCGCGCGTGATGCTTGCGATGCACCGCGGCCCATTCGCGCGTCACCATGCCCGTGGTCAGCCACAACCAGAAACGGAAAAAATGGCTGGCAACCGGATGCAGATCCAGCGCACGGTGCGCCTGGTGGCGGTGAAGAAAAATCGTCACCGAGGCGATGGTGACGTGAGTCAGGCCCAGGGCTGCGAGCACATAGCCCCACCAGGGTAAAACGATCAAACCATTGAAATCCAACATGTGCGTCTTGCACCTCTGAGCAGGCGGACCTGAATCCGTAATGATAACCGCTACCAACAAGTCGATAGTGTACTAAATTAGTCAACCACTACGCAATTCAATTGCCACAATAATCGGATTGCAAGCCAAATTCGGTACTGCCCCCGACTATGGTGTAACATTGAGCCTGGATCCCTTAATCTCAGAAAAACGCTGTGTTTCAAAAACAACGCCTCATCATCGCTGCTGCCGCTCTGGGCGGCCTGTTCGCACTGTACAGTGGTGCGGCATTCTGGTCCGGACTCAAGGCGGAAGACACGCTCGAAGAGCAGCATCGCATGCTCGCGAGCCTGCCGATCTTCAAGGTCAAGTCACATACCTATGATCGCGGCTGGTTTTCGTCGACCGAAACCACCGAGTTGGTCTTCAACCGCCGTCTGACCGGCCCCTACGAAGCCATGTTGCCGGACAATCTGCGCAACCTGCTGGGCTCGACCATCAGCTTCACCAATACGGTGAACCACGGTCCGTTCCCGGGACTTGGCCATTTCGACCTGCGCCCGGCGCGTGCCGAAGTGACCACACGGTTTGACATGAGCGACAGCACACGCAAGACACTGGCGCTGTTCTTCGGAGACAAAGAACCCATCACGGTCACCAACCGTCTCGGGTTTGGCGGCGGTGGCGACCTCAAGGTGTCCGTGCCGGCGTTCGACTACGAAGAAGCCCTGTCCGGCGTCAAGGTTTCCTGGCAGGGATTCAACCTCGACGTCGATTACAAGCAGAGTTTCAAGGAATACCAGGCCGAGGCCAATTCCCCCGGGTTCTCGCTGCAGGCGGCGACCAAGGGCAATCTGCACTTCGACGGCGTACGCTATATCTCCGACATTCGCCCTGGCGCCACGGGCGTCAAGCTGGGCACCAGCGAACTGACCGTCAACAACGTCCAGTTCAACTGGAACGAAGCGATCCCCTACAGCATCAAGCTCAATGATCTGGTGTATCTGCTGACCCGCATGCACGTCGGTGAGTTCATCAATCCGTCCGGTGAGTTCAGGCCCTCCAATGTCACCCTCAAAGGGCTGCACTACCAGATTGTCACCGCTGAAGACGACCAGTTCATCGACTCGCGCGGCCGGCTCGGTTTCGATACCTTCAGCTACAACAGCCAGGTCTATGGCCCGTTGCGGCTCGATGTATCGGCCAACCACCTGCATGGTCCGAGCCTGATGAAACTGGATCAGGCGCTCAGCAACATCCCGGTCGAAGGCGTTGACCCGGTCACCTTGCGCAAGCAGTACATCAGCACCATCAAGACGTACGGGATTCCGCTGCTGGAAAACAATCCCAAACTGCTGATCAACGATTTCTATCTGCATATGCCGACGGGCGACGCATCGGTCAAGGGCGTGCTGGCCCTCAACGGCTTCAAGGAAGCCGACCTGAAAGACCCGCTGGTGGTCCTGAAGCGCTTCAATGCCAACGCCACCCTCAGCCTGCCGCGCCAGACGCTAGAAAACCTGGTGGTGACCCAGGCGCGCAACCTGTTCACGGTCGACCAGAGCGCCGAAGACCAGCCCAACCTGAAAGAGATCGACGACCTGGCCAAGAGCCTGCTCGACAGCCAGCTGACCCAATGGGAGCAGCAAGGCTACCTGCTTGAAGACAAGGGCCAGATCAGCACCGACCTCGATTACCAGGGCGGGATCCTGCGCATCCACAAAAAGCGGGTTCCCCTGCCCTGGGAAACCAGCGATGACCCGGAGGGACCGGCCGCCACGTCCACGGCGCCGACCAAGTAACCCGACAAGGGGGCCGACAGGCCCCCTTCTTCATAGAGAGAACACCATGATCCGCTGGAAACCCAACGTCACCGTCGCGGCGGTGGTTGAGCGCGATGGACGCTTTCTGATCGTCAAGGAACATACCGACCTGGGCATCGGCTTCAATCAGCCCGCGGGCCATCTGGAGCGCGGCGAAACGCTGTCCGATGCGGTGGTACGCGAGACCCTCGAAGAAACCGGCTGGCGCGTCACACCGCAAGCGCTGATCGGCGTCTACCAGGCCGAAGCCGCGCACGCCGACATCACCTATCTGCGTTTCGCCTTTTTGTGCCACGCCATCGAACACCTGCCAGAGCAACCGCTGGACCAGGGCATCATCGAAGCCCAGTGGCTGACCCGGGAAGAAATCATCTCGCTGGGGGCCCAATTGCGCAGTCCGTCAGTGGTGCGTTGCCTCGACGACTACCTTGCCGGCCAGCGCTATCCGCTGGAGATGATTCATACACTGGGCTAAACCTCACCCGGGCTACCTGGCTTCAGAAGTCGGCAGACTCTGGTATCATATTGGGTTTACACAGATTTTTGCAGGAAGGAACACCCCGTGACGGGTAAAAAGCGCATTGTCGTCGGCATGTCCGGCGGCGTGGATTCATCGGTGACCGCCTGGCTGCTGAAACAGCAAGGCCACGAAGTCATCGGCGTATTCATGCAAAACTGGGAAGACGACAACGACAGCGAATACTGCTCGATCAAGCAGGATGCACTCGACGCCATGAGCGTGGCCGACATCGTCGGCATCGACATGGAAATCGTGAATTTCGCCAAAGAATACAAAGACCGGGTCTTTTCGTATTTTCTGGCCGAATACGCCGCCGGGCGCACCCCCAACCCGGACGTACTGTGCAACGCCGAGATCAAGTTCAAGGCCTTTCTTGACTATGCCATGTCGCTGGGAGCCGATTGCATCGCCACCGGTCACTATGCGCGCAAGCTTGAACGCGACAACCGCCATTACCTGATGAAGGCGGTGGACGACACCAAAGACCAGAGCTATTTCCTGTACCGGCTGAAGCAATCGCAACTGTCGAAAGCCCTGTTCCCGCTGGGCGACATCCGCAAGAGCGAAGTACGCCGCCTCGCACAGGAAGCCGGACTGCCGACCGCGGCAAAAAAAGACAGCACCGGCATCTGTTTTATCGGCGAACGGCCGTTCCGCGAATTTCTGCAGCGCTACCTGCCCACCCAGCCTGGCGAAATGATCACACCGGAAGGCAAGGTCGTTGGCGAACACATGGGCCTGATGTACTACACGCTGGGTCAGCGCAAGGGACTGGGCATCGGCGGCCTGGGTGAACCCTGGTTTGTCGCGGGCAAAGATATTCCCGGCAACCGCCTGC
>Ga0326727_10019814_pt1 | contig 13442 bp, 8 predicted proteins | sample MB2enrmetagenome_FD_207643 | JGI IMG/M metagenome (GOLD analysis project Ga0326727, IMG submission 207643) | Lab enriched peat soil microbial communities from McLean, Ithaca, NY, United States - MB29MY | ecosystem: Environmental > Terrestrial > Soil > Wetlands > Peat | place: USA: New York... | reverse complement strand
GGAACAGCGGCTGAAAAATTCGGAGTAAAGCGATGAAAGAATTTTTTGAAAAACTGAGGAACTGGTTCCGGGGCATCGTCGAGTTCCTCAAGGATACCCGAAAAGAGCTTCGCAATGTATCCTGGCCAAGCCGGAAAGAAGTGACCGGAACGACCATCGTTGTGATCGTGGCCGTATTTTTCTTCGGATTTTTCCTTGCGGTGGCTGATTTTGTCGTGGGCACCGGGATGAATTTTATTCGCAGTTCGCTGGGGACACATCTTTAAGACGGACCTATGGACAATTCGAAGAAGTGGTACATCATCCACACCTACTCCGGGTATGAGCGCAAGGTCGCGGAAAGTCTTATGAACCGCATCCAGGCCTATGACTTGGGAGAGTGCATTGGCCAGATCCTGATCCCAACTGAAGATGTGGTTGAGACCAAGAGTGGGAAGAAGATTGTTACGACGAAGCTGACGTTCCCGGGATATATCCTCGTCGAAATGGATATGACGGATAAAGCTTGGCACATTGTGCGCGGCACTCCCAAAGTCACGGGCTTTATCAGCACAGGGAAAAAGCCGACTCCCCTGACGGATGAGGAAATCAATGAAGTAGTCAACCGGGTTTCCGTGACGGCGGAACAGCCGAAGCCGAAATTTACTTTTGACCGAGGAGATTCTGTCAAGATCACCGACGGGCCCTTCAAGGATTTCACGGGGGTAGTCGAAGACGTGAATCCGGACAGGAATACGCTTAAGGTCATGTTGACGATTCTTGGCCGGGCGACCCCCGTGGAACTGGAAACCGAGCAGGTGGAAAAGACGTAGAGAGGGAACCGGCATCCTAGCCGGTCTGATGGAGTCGTTCGATGGCAAAAAAGATTGTGGCAAACGTTAAACTGCAGGTGGCTGCAGGAAAAGCAACCCCGGCACCGCCGGTCGGATCGGCGCTCGGGCCCCATGGCCTCAACATCATGGATTTCTGCAAGGCCTTTAATGCCAAGACCGCCAAGCAGGAGGGTCTTATCATACCCGTTGTGGTGACGGTCTACAGCGACCGCACCTATTCCTTCATCACCAAGACTCCTCCGGCTGCGGTGCTGCTTAAAAAGGCAGCGAACATCGCGAAGGGATCGGGAGAACCCAACAAGAGCAAAGTTGGCAAGGTTTCGATGAAGGATGTCCGGGAGATCGCGCAGTTAAAGATGCCCGACCTCAATGCTTCCAACATTGATGCCGCGGTGAAGATTGTTCTGGGAACAGCCCGAAGTATGGGAGTAGAAGTCGAAGGATAACGTTTCCTGTTTATGCGTTTGCGCGTAAACCCGGGACGGTTTCTTAAGAGGTGCAAAGCAATGCTGAAGGCGGGAAAGAATTACACAAAGGCTGCCGCTGCCAGAGAGAGAAAGCTGTACCGGCTCGACGAGGCGGTGCCGCTGTTGAAGAGGATCGCCTACGCCAAATTCAACGAGACCGTCGAGGTCTCCATGAGACTGGGAGTCGACCCCAAGCATGCGGATCAGATGGTTCGCGGCACCGTCGTGCTTCCAAACGGGCTGGGGAAAAGCAAACGGGTGATCGTAATCGCTTCGGGCGAAAAGGTGAAAGAGGCGAAGGATGCGGGGGCCGATGAGGTCGGGGGTGAGGATATCGTGGAACGGATTGCCGGCGGCTGGATGGATTTCGACGCTGTCGTAGCAACTCCCGATCTTATGCGCAGCGTCGGCAAGCTTGGAAAAGTGTTAGGTCCGCGAGGTCTGATGCCGAATCCGAAGACCGGCACTGTGACCTTTGAAGTTGGTAAGGCTATCAAGGAGATCAAAGCTGGAAAAGTGGAGTTCCGCGTAGACAAAACGGGAATCATCCATGCGCCGTGCGGGAAGATTCAATTTGACGAGAAGAATCTGTACGAAAACGCCAAAGCCTTGATCGATGCCGTCATCAGAGCCAAACCCGCAAGCAGCAAGGGCAAGTATGTTAAGAGCATTTCGCTTTCCTCTACCATGAGTCCCGGGATTTGGGTGGACGAGGCCTCAGTCGAGACTCATGCTTAAATAGGCGTTCCCAGTTTACGCGTTAACGCGTAAACACGTGAACGCGCAAACGGGTTTTTTCTCATGAATAAAGCAGAAAAAGAACAGACGGTGGAATCCCTGGGCGAGCAGTTCCGGGCGATATCGAGCGCCTTTTTGATTGATTATAAAGGTCTGAAAGTGGTCGATGCGACCGAATTGCGCCGGAAAATCAGGGAAATCGATGGTCATTACGTGGTGGTCAAGAACACCCTGGCGATGCGGGCTGCCAAGCAAACCAAGCTGGAACAGCTTGAGCCGTACTTCCAGGGACCGACCGCCGTTGCGTACCATCCCAAAGATGTCGTAGGAATGGCGAAGCTCCTGACTGAAATCAGCAAGGGGAATCCCAATTTCGCGTTTAAGGCAGCGCTGGTGGAAGGTAAAGTGGTTCCGGCGACGGAGATTCAGGCGATCGCCTCGATGCCTTCCAGAGAGGTGATGTTGAGCAAGTTGGTCTTCCTCCTCAAAGCGCCTTTACAGAGACTTCATATGGTTCTGAAAGCCCCAGTACGAGACTTGAACCTGGTTTTGAAACAGGTGAAAAAGTAGGGAGTCCAGACGAATCGGCAATTCATCTCTACTAAAATCCTATAGGAGTAAACGATGGCGATTACAAAGAACGAAGTTTTAGAATGGATCGATCAGGCAACAATGCTGGAAATTTCGGACCTGGTTAAGAGTCTTGAAGACAAGTACGGCATTAGCGCGGCAGCCGCTATGCCGGTGATGGGCATCGCCCCCGCCGGCGGTGCCGCGGCAGCACCGGCCGTTGAGGAAAAGACGGAATTCACCGTCGTTCTTAGCGCGATCGGGGAAAAGAAAATCAATGTGATCAAGGCCGTCCGCGAAGTGACGAGCCTGGGTTTGAAAGAGGCCAAAGACTTGGTCGAGGGTGCTCCCAAACCAATCAAAGAAGGGGTCTCCAAAGAAGAGGCGGACTCCATCAAGAAGAAATTCGAGGAAGCCGGCGCAACCGTGGAGATCAAGTAATTGCGGATTCCGGTTTGCGGATTTTGGGTTTGCCTTCAATCCGCAATCCGGAAGCAACAACCCGCAATTGATTGAAGAGGCGGACGCCATCCAGAAGAGGTTCAGACTGGCGCGACCGTGGAAATCAAGACGATTGTGGATTGAGGATTGGGGATTCTGGTGGCCCCCAATCCGCAATCCGCAATCCGCAATCCGCATTAAACTTCACCCCAATATGAGGTCCACCGTGCACAGGCCTTATTCGGGGAAACAGAAGAAAAAATCTTTCGCTCTCAGGCGGACAAGGGCCAGAGTGTGCCTTTTCGCTTTTTGTCCCATGTTTTGGGCTCTCCCCACGTCGAACTTTAATTGAGCTTTTCGAGGTAAATTTTTCAATGACCAATATCAGCACTTCGAATGTGTATCGGGATCGCATGGATTTTGCCAAAATCCACACAAGCATTCCAATTCCGAATTTGATCGAAGTCCAAAGGAAATCGTATCACCGGTTCCTGCAGATGGATGTGCCTCCGCCGGAACGGGAAGATGTGGGTTTGCAAGCCGTGTTCAACTCGGTTTTCCCCATCAACGATTTTCGCGGGACCTCTTCGCTGGAGTTCGTCGAGTATTCCATCGGAAACTGGCAGTGCAAATGCGGGAATCTGAAGGGGCTGAACTATCTGCGCGCGAGCTGCGCCGAATGCGGCAAGGCAATCGTCAACAGCCCGTATAACCCGGAAAGCGGCAGTTGCCGGCACTGCGGCGCGAAGAACGAAATCGAGAACCCGCGCTGCGAGTTTTGCGGCGGCACCGTGGAATTGAGCGTCAAATACACCGTTGAGGAATGCCAGGAACGCGGAATGACCTTTGCCGTTCCGCTCAAAGTGACGGTACGGCTGGTTGTCTGGGATAAAGACGCCGAAACGGAGGGCAAGAGCGTTCGCGACATCAAAGAGCAGGAAGTTTATTTCGGAGACATCCCGCTCATGACGGAAAACGGAACGTTTATCGTCAACGGCACCGAACGCGTCATCGTCAGCCAGCTGCACCGGTCTCCCGGGGTCTTCTTTGAATCCAATGCGGGAAGAACCTTTATCCTTGCTAAAATCATTCCGTATCGCGGATCCTGGGTTGAGTTCGAATTCGATCAGAAAAACATACTCTATGTGCGTATCGATCGAAAACGGAAATTTCTTGCCACGACCTTTCTCCGGGCTCTCGGCCTCAGCGGCGACGCCGAGATACTCCGGGCATTTCACGACCCGGTAACAATTCGGTGGGAGGACAAAAACCTCTACAGAACCCTCGGGCGCGACCTCATCGGTTCCAAGGCCATGGACGATATCAAAGATCCCAAAGGGAAGGGTGTGCTCGTAGCCAAAGGGAAGAAGGTTGTGGAAGGGCTGTACAATCAGCTGGTCAAAGCCGGCGTCAAGGAGATCAAGATTGATCTCGAGGCTCTGGAGGGCGCCCTGTCCATCTCTGAGGTGATTAATCACGAGACGGGCGAAATTCTGATTGAGTCCAACTCCGAAGTGACTTCGCGAGCCGTGACGGTTCTGAGCGAGTCCGGTATCAATTCTCTGGAGGTCTTCTTCCCGGACCGTGAAGATACCGGCGCGACCATCTCCCAGACTCTGAAGAAAGACCACATCAAGTCGCAGTCGGACGCGCTGATTGAAATCTACCGCAAGCAGCGGCCTGGCGACCCCCCCACACTCGAAACCGCCACGGCCCTGTTCGAAGGGATGTTTTATGATCCCCGCAAGTACGATTTTTCGAAGGTGGGGAGGCTCAAATTCAATATCAAGTTGGGATTGAACACGCCGCTGGAACAACGCACTCTCACCGCCGACGACTTCTATGCGGTCATTCGATATGCGCTGAAGCTCACCAGAAATATCGGGAGTGTGGACGACATCGATCACCTCGGCAACCGCAGGGTTCGGGCCGTGGGCGAATTGCTCGAAAACCAGTTCCGCATCGGCCTGGTCCGCATGGAGCGGGCGATCAAGGAAAAAATGTCGGTCCACCAGGAAATGACCACCGCCATGCCGCACGATCTGATCAACGCTAAGCCGGTCATGGCCTCGATCCGTGAATTTTTCGGCAGCAGCCAGCTATCGCAGTTCATGGATCAGACAAACCCGCTTTCCGAAATCACCCATAAGCGCCGGTTGTCGGCTCTCGGGCCGGGCGGTTTGAGCCGGGAACGCGCCGGATTCGAAGTCCGCGACGTGCATCCGACCCACTACGGCCGAATCTGCCCGATTGAAACGCCGGAAGGGCCGAACATCGGACTGATTTCATCCTTGAGTTGCTATGCCCGCATCAACGACTACGGATTCATCGAGTCTCCGGTTCGGAAGGTCAAGGCCGGACGGGTCATGGAATTCGTCCACATCGTCTACCCGGGAGACAGTCACTTCAAAGTGGGCGAGCAGGTCGAAACGGAAACGGTGGAAAAAGAGAACCGCCGCTGCGAAGCCTCCGGCAAGCGTCCGGCTCAGTACGATCCCTTTTCGTTTTATCAGACCGCGTGGGAAGCCGAGGAATACACGATCGCCCAGGCCAACGTGGAACTCGGCGAACACGGGGACATGGTTCAGGAGCGCGTCAATGCACGCAAGGCGGGGAACTTCGTCCTGGTTCCGAAGGAGGGAGTCCAATACATCGACGTCTCTCCGAAACAGCTCGTAAGCGTTGCCGCCAGCCTGATCCCTTTCCTCGAACACGATGACGCAAACCGCGCTCTGATGGGATCCAACATGCAGCGCCAGGCGGTTCCCTTGCTTCGGGCCGAGGCCCCCTATGTCGGCACCGGTATGGAGTACATCACGGCCAAGGATTCCGGAGCCGTGGTGATCTGTAAACGCACCGGGGTGGTCGACAGCGTGGATGCGACACGCATCATCGTCCGCGTGGAAGGGGATAGCGAAAACGGGAAGTCGGCCTCCAGGGATGCGGGCGTCGATATCTATGCCCTGACCAAGTTCAAGCGCTCGAACCAGAATACCTGCATCAACCAGGCGCCTCTTGTCCGGCGCGGGGACAATGTGATGCGGGGTCAAGTTCTGGCGGACGGGCCGTGCACCGATCAGGGCGAACTGGCTCTCGGCCGCAACGTGCTGGTGGCCTTCATGCCTTGGCGCGGCTACAACTTTGAGGACGCGATCCTCGTCAGCGAGAAGCTGGTCAAGGAAGACAGCTACACTTCAATTCACATCGAAGAACTGGAAATCGAGGCTCGAGATACGAAGCTTGGGCCCGAGGAGATCACGCGCGACATCCCGAATGTCAGCGATTCCAGTCTGCGGGACCTCGACGAAAGCGGGATCATCCGTATTGGCGCCAAGGTCCGTCCGGGTGATGTGCTCGTTGGGAAAGTGACTCCCAAAGGCGAAACGCAGCTTTCGCCCGAAGAGAAACTGCTCCGCGCCATCTTTGGTGAAAAGGCGGGCGAGGTCCGGGACGCCTCTCTGGTGACCCCTCCCGGTATTGAGGGGACCGTTGTCGACGTCAAGATTTTTTCGCGCAAAGGCGTGCCCAAAGACGAGCGCGCGAAACAGATCGAGAGAGAACAGGTCGACAAGATGGAAAAGGATCTCAACGACGAGATCCGAATCATCAAAGAGGAGCGCAACAAACGCCTGATCGATATCTTCAGCGGGGAAATCCTCCCTGACGACGTCTTGAGCCGGTCCGGGGACGTGCTGATCAAGAAAAAGACGAAGCTGGCGCGGTCCATGCTCCAAGAGCTCAGTTCCACTGAGCTGAACAAGATCAAGAATGATTTCAAGGCGGAAAAGGAAGGGAAAGTCTACGAGAGCGTCAAAAAGCTCGAGGAAAAGACGGAAAAACAGATCCAGATCCTGAAGAACCTTCACGAAGAGCAGCTCGGCAAACTGCGCCGTGGCGATGAACTGCCGCCGGGTGTGATCAAAATGGTGAAAGTTTATGTTGCCATGAAGCGGAAATTGTCGGTCGGCGACAAGATGGCCGGACGCCACGGCAACAAGGGCGTGATCGCCCGCATCCTGCCGGAAGAAGATATGCCCTATCTGCCCGATGGCACCGCTGTCGAGATCGTGCTTAATCCGCTCGGTGTGCCTTCCCGTATGAATGTGGGACAGATTCTCGAAACCCACCTCGGTTGGGCGGCGAAAGCTCTGGGCCTCTATTTCTCCACTCCGGTGTTCGATGGAGCCTCGGAGTCGGAAATCAAGAACATGCTTCGCCGGGCGGAACTGCCTGAGAGCGGTAAAATCGACTTGTTCGACGGCATGTTGGGGGAAAAATTCGATCAGAAGGTCACGGTCGGCTACATCTACATTCTGAAGCTGTCCCACCTCGTCGATGACAAGATTCATGCCCGAAGCATCGGCCCATATTCTCTCATCACCCAGCAGCCGCTGGGAGGGAAAGCCCAATTCGGCGGCCAACGATTCGGCGAAATGGAAGTCTGGGCTCTGGAAGCTTATGGCGCCGCCAACATTCTCCAGGAATTGCTGACGGCAAAATCCGACGACATACAGGGTCGGACAAAGATTTATGAAGCCATTGTAAAAGGGGAATCCCATTTTACACCGGGGATTCCCGAGTCTTTCAACGTGCTCATTCGCGAGCTGCAGAGCCTTTGTTTGGACGTGGAGCTTATCCAGAGACAGAAGGCCCGGCGCACGGAAGCCGTAACGGAATGACGAATGAAAGCATGCGTCATTCAGAATGGCTTTATTTGGAACGGGACATTGAGCAAGAGATGAAGAACCTTAAAAGCGAAACCTCATAGATAAATTGGGGGGGGCCAATTGAGAAGTTTTAAAGATGTAATGGAAAAGTCGGATTTGAGCACTGATTTCGACAGCATTCGAATCAGCCTTGCATCTCCGGAAAAGATCCGGGCATGGTCGCGCGGTGAAGTGACCAAGCCCGAGACGATCAACTATCGTACTTTCAAGCCGGAAAAGGATGGACTTTTTTGTGCTCGGATCTTTGGCCCGGTTACGGACTGGGAGTGTTTGTGCGGCAAATACAAGCGCATGAAGTACCGAGGAGTTGTTTGCGACAAGTGCGGGGTTGAGGTTACCCTCTCCAAAGTGCGCCGCGAGAGGCTCGGACACATCGAGCTCGCGTCTCCCTGCTCGCATGTATGGTTTTTCAAAGGTCTGCCCAGCCGCATCGGCCATTTGCTGGACATCAGCCTACGGGACCTGGAGCGGGTGCTCTATTTCGAGGCTTACGTGGTGATTGATGCCGGCGAGGCTCCGGTCAAACCGGGCGAACTGCTGAACGAAGAGAAATACCGGGCTCTGATACAGGAATTCCCCGGCAAATTCAGGGCCATGATGGGCGCGGAAGCCATCAAGGAGCTGCTGCGTCGGGTCGACATCGAAGAGATCGCCGACGAACTCCGGGCAGCCATGAAGACGGAGACTTCACAGCTGAAGCGCATTAAATATGCGAAACGGCTGAAGGTTGTGGATGCCTTCCGCAAGTCGGGTAACAAGCCCGAATGGATGATTCTGGACGTGATCCCGGTCATTCCTCCGGAGCTTCGTCCCCTGGTCCCTCTGGATGGCGGCCGCTTTGCGACATCGGACCTCAATGACCTCTACCGCCGCGTCATCAACCGGAACAACCGGTTGAAAAAGCTGATGGAACTTCGTGCTCCCGAAGTCATCATCCGGAATGAAAAACGAATGCTTCAGGAGGCGGTCGACGCGATGTTCGATAACGGCCGTCGCGGACGCGTGCTCCGAGGCGCAAACAACCGTCCTCTGAAATCGCTCAGCGACACACTAAAGGGGAAGTCGGGACGTTTCCGCCAGAACCTCCTTGGGAAGCGCGTCGATTATTCGGGCCGCTCGGTCATCGTGGTTGGTCCCGAATTGAAGCTGCACCAGTGTGGCCTGCCCAAGAAAATGGCATTGGAGCTCTTCAAGCCGTTTATCTATAACCGGCTGGAAAAGGAAGGGCACGCGGCGACCATCAAAGGCGCGAAAGAGATGGTGGAGCGCCAGGAACCGGTCGTCTGGGATATTCTCGAAGAAGTGATCAAAGACCATCCGGTCCTTCTGAACCGCGCTCCGACGCTGCATCGATTGGGCATTCAGGCATTCGAACCCGTACTGGTCGAAGGGAAAGCGATCAAAATTCCACCTCTCGTCTGCGCAGCTTTCAACGCCGATTTCGACGGCGACCAGATGGCCGTGCACATTCCGCTCTCGCCGGAGGCGCAGATCGAAGCGTCCGTGCTCATGCTCAGCAGCCACAATATCCTTTCACCAGCCAATGGACAGCCGATCGCGATTCCAAGCCAGGACATCGTGCTGGGATGCTACTACCTGACCAAGGCGAAGAAGGGAACCAAGGGAGAAAACCGGGCTTTCGGCTCGTACGACGAGGCGATGTTCGCCCTGGAAAACGGAATGGTCGAACGGCTTACGCCCATCCGCTACCGGTATGCCGGCGCCCTCATGGATCTCACGACGCAGTACGACGATCAAGCCGTCATGCGCGCGGACGTCCGCGAGGTCAAAAACGAATTCATCACCACGACGATCGGCCGCCTCGTTTTCAACAACATCCTCCCGAAGGGAATGCCTTTCATCAACGGCCTGATGAAGAGAAAGGGATTGCAGCAGCTCGTCAACTATTGCTACCTGCAATTCGGTCTCGAAACCACGGTCCGGATGCTTGACGACCTGAAGGATCTCGGCTTCCTGCACGCGACCAAAGCCGGGATTTCGATCGGCATCGACGACCTGATCGTGCCCGACAGCAAGGTGGATCTGGTCGATGACGCCCGCGAAAGCGTGATCGAGGTGGAGAAACAGTATCAGGACGGCGCGATTACGGACGGTGAGCGATACAACAAGATCATCGACATCTGGTCGGATGTGACTGAAAAGGTTTCCGACGAGATGTTCCGGAAAATGGCCCAGCAGGATGAGGGCGGCTATGAATTCAATCCGATCTACATCATGGCGGATTCCGGAGCTCGAGGCAGCAAACAGCAGATCCGGCAGCTTGCCGGAATGCGCGGTTTGATGGCCAAGCCGTCGGGCGAGATCATCGAAACTCCGATTACCGCGAATTTCCGCGAGGGCCTCACGGTGTTGCAGTACTTTATTTCAACTCACGGTGCCCGCAAAGGGTTGGCGGATACGGCGCTCAAGACGGCCGATTCGGGATACCTCACCCGAAGGCTGGTCGACGTGGCTCAGGACGTCATCGTCTCGACTCAGGATTGCAACACTCTCGACGGCATCTATGTGACGTCCATTATCGAGGGTGGCGAAATCATCGAGCCTTTGCGCGACCGTATCGTCGGACGCGTGTCCCTGGAGAACATCAAGGATCCTCTCACCGGCGAAACGATTTGCGGCGTGAATGAGGAAGTCACGGAGACTCTGGCCGGCGACATTCAGGCGGCCGGGATCGAGAAGGTCAAGATCCGGTCCGTGCTGACTTGCAAGGCCAAGCGCGGAGTCTGCATCAAGTGCTATGGGAGGAACCTGGCAACCGGACAAATGGTCGACCTGGGCGAAGCGACCGGGGTGATCGCGGCGCAGTCGATCGGCGAGCCCGGCACACAGCTGACCATGAGGACCTTCCACATTGGCGGCACCGCGAGCAGGACTCACGAGCAGTCCACGGAAGAAGCCAAAAACGACGGGCTGGTCAAGTTCCTGAATATCCAGCACGTTACCAACCGGGACGGCAACCTGGTTGTGATGAACCGGAATGGGACGTTGATTATTGCCGACGAGGCCGGCCGCGAGAAAGAACGCTACTCGGTGGCCTACGGGGCTATTCTAAAGGTGAAGGAAGGGCAGAAAATCAAGCCGGGCCAAATCCTGGTTGAATGGGATCCCTATTCTTTCGCCATCTTGACAGAGTTCGGCGGAACCATCATGTTCAAGGACATCCACGATGGGGTTACGGTGAAAGAGGAGCGTGACGAAAACACGGGCCTCGTGCGCCAGGTCATTACGGAGTCCCCGGACGAGAAATACCAGCCGCAGATCAGCATCAAAAACGACAAAGGAAAGGTTGTAAAGAGTTACCTGCTTCCGTCAAAAGCTCACCTTTGGGTGGACAACGGGGAAGAGGTCTTTCCGGGAAGCATCCTGGCCAAGATTCCTCGCGAAACGCGCAAGACCAAGGACATCACCGGTGGCTTGCCGCGCATCGTCGAACTTTTCGAAGCCAGGAAACCCAAAGAGACCGCCGTCATCACTGAAATCGACGGTGTGGTCAAATATGCGGGCCTGGTCCGCGGCCAGCGAAAGATCGAAGTGCACCACGAAAGCGGCATCGTCAAGGAATACCTGCTTCCTCGCGGCGTTCACATCAACGTTCAGGAAGGGGAGTACGTTCGGGCCGGTGAGGCGCTGATGGATGGGCCGCGCAATCCGCACGACATCTTGCGGGTGCTGGGCGAGAAGGAGCTGCAGAGCTATCTCGTGAATGAAATCCAGGAGGTCTACCGGTTGCAGGGTGTCAACATCAACGACAAGCACATCGAGGTTATCGTTCGTCAGATGATGCGCTGGATCAAAGTCGAGGAAGTGGGCGATACCGAGTTCCTGCTTGAAGAGCAGGTGGACAAATTCCGCTTCTACGAAGAAAACGAGCGGGTTGAGGCTGCCGGCGGCGCGCCGGCCAAAGGCCGGCCTTTGCTGCTGGGCATCACCAAGGCGTCGCTCTCGACCGACAGCTTCATTTCGGCTGCGTCCTTCCAGGAGACGACGCGTGTCCTGACCGAAGCCGCCATCAGCGGCAAGGTCGACTACCTGAGGGGATTGAAAGAAAACGTCATTATGGGACGTTTGATTCCCGCCGGTACCGGGATGGAATACTACCACAACATCAAACTCACCGAAGAAATGGTTCCGATGGAACCGCCTGAAACGGCCGGGGGAGAGCCGGATCTGGAAGCGGATCTGCTGGGCGGGAATCTCGATCTGGAGGCCATCAAGAACAAGCGGGCCGATATCGGGTAGCAAGAAAAAACGCCACGAATCTCACGAATCCCCAATTCGCGAGATTCGTGGCGATTCTGCCTTTACGGACTTTCCATTTGTGACCCAATGGGCAATGCCCTTGGACCAGGCTTCCAAGACAGTTCGGGACGTTGTTGGTCAAGCGCGTCCAATCATCCAAACGATGTTCGATGACATCGCTCATGGCCTCAGCCGGCGGGAGCCGCAGCGCCAAGTCGAGCCGTACTGAATGTGCCAAACAGATCATCCCCTGAACCTGCGGATGATGTATCTGGACAGCCGAGATCATGCAAAACCTCAAGTATGATAGAGCCTGTCCCAAAGGCGGGAAATAGCGTTCCTTTGAGGCGAGCTGTGTTTTCCTTTTTATCATGAATAGTCAAAATGGCCAAAGTTGGTCAAAAAAGCACGTTATATTTTTCTATGGCCGCGCCAGCGATTTAGGAAGGCTTTTTTGACTTTTGTCTCGCCTGAGGCAAAGGAGTGTTGACACGGACCAAATGGAGTTCGCCTCGGTCCAGCAATTCCCACTGTACAGCTTCCCCACCTTCCAATCCAATAGCCGCCGCCAGAGGCAGGGGCAAATAGACATACAACCGGGGTTGCTGCCCTTTGGAACGAATCGATTGCACCTTTAATTCATATTTTGTTTGCATTTCAATAAGCTAGCCTATAGACTATATGTATGACTGTCAACCTCATTCCATTTCAAATCCATCTGAGCCCGGCATTGCCCACTGTCGTGGGAAATATCGATTACCACATATTCCGCCAGCAACTGGATCGCGTCAATCAATTGCTTCATCAATGTGATGTAGAAAATCAGTTTGTCCTTCTGAGCACGGAGCAATGGTTGAAGCAAGGCGTGAACCATGTTCGACCTATCAACGGCAAACAGCAGCTCATCTTCCAGCAGCACTCGCGCAAGGCGCTTCGCTGCAATATTGCCCGGATTCTCACCGATGAAAGCTTTCGTGATTTCAGCGCGCGACTGGCTGACAGCCCCGTGTTGCAAAAGTTTTGCTTGCTCGACAATCTTCCAGTCATCAAAGTGCCGGGCAAAAGTACGCTGCAACGCTACAACAACTGGCTGCCCGCTCCAGCGATGCGCAAGATTATCAATCCATTGTTGGAGCAAGCAGGCATTGATGCAGATTTAGCCGAGCCGCTGGATCTGGATGCATGGTTTGCGGACACCACGTGCTTGAAAGCCAACATTCATTTCCCAGTGGATTGGGTTTTGCTTCGAGACGGCACGCGCACGTTGATGAAAGCGGTGATCCTGATTCGCGAACAAGGGCTCAAACATCGGATGGATGATCCGGAGCAGTTCATGCGGGAGATGAACCAGCTCAGCATAAAAATGACAATGACGCGGCGCAAAGCCGACAGCAAGAAGACTCGCA